>JYMV01027381.1_pt1 | contig 10855 bp, 7 predicted proteins | sample 338911 | NCBI WGS metagenome assembly JYMV01 (sample SAMN03354496, study PRJNA234377) | hydrothermal vent metagenome | biome: Deep sea; feature: Hydrothermal plumes at the Eastern Lau Spreading Center, Western Pacific Ocean; material: Seawater | place: Tonga | collected 2009 | depth 2000 m m
GAAAGCCATAACTTGCCAAGTCTCCCTACACCCTTGAGCGCTGAGATAAATCAAGGCTTGTTACCAGCGGAGACTCTCCGCCCGGATTTTTTTTCTACGGATTTATTTTTCGGCAGAGGGGGCGAGTTCGATTTCGAGAGTAAAGGCTTTAAAGAAGAGCCGCGCCTGGCCAGAAAAAAAAGCTATTCTTCAATCCATAGAAATAAAAAGAAGAGGTTGAGTCAGCGCGGAAAAATGAAATTGGATAAAAATTATTTTAAAGATATTTTATCCGATATAGAATATGCTCTGCCATCTCCTTGGCGTTGGAACAGTTCTGACTGGGCTACCGCATCAATTGTGGCAGGTACCACCGGAATATTATATGTCCTGGATGATGAAATCAATGATGAATTTAAAGATAACCGAAGCTCTACCACCGATGACTTGTCGGATGTATTTGAACCTTTCGGTAATTCGGCTATTGTCTTTCCTACCTTGGTTGGATTTTATCTTTATGGCCAGTTTGGAGAGAATGAAAAAATTGAGCGCACCGCTTTGCTGGCCGCCGAAAGTTTTCTGGTCTCTGGTTTGTTCAACTCAGTTTTAAAGGTAATGATGAGAAGGACACGTCCATTTGACGGGGTTTCGGCGGATACTTTTGATAGTTCCTTCACGGGTAATAATTCATTTCCTTCCGGTCACACCACAACTGCTTTTGCCATCGCGACGGTGGTGGCAAACGAATATGAAAAGGTTCCCTTCGTCGCCCCAATATCTTACGGCATTGCTACGCTGACGGGGCTCTCCCGGCTCAACGATCAAAAGCATTGGGCATCAGATGTATTTTTTGGCGCGGCACTGGGATACTTCACCTCGAAAACCATCCTCAAGCTCCATAGCAATAAAAAAGGCCGACACTTTACCATTTATCCTCGGGCTGGCTATAGAAGCGGTGGTTTGGTCTTGTCATCCAGATTTTAAAAACAATCCTTTAAGAAGACGGTTTTCCGGCAACCACAAACGCTTGCTTGCCCATGACTTTCAGGAGGTTAAAGAGGATTAATCGTTAAGAGAAGTTTTTAATTCTTCTATGCCTTGAAAAGAGTCACTGGCCTTCGGCCCAATCGGCCAGTTTTTCGCGAAAAATTTTGGCATTATGCCTCACATCAACTGGAAAGTCCGGATGAAAAAGTATTTTCTTTATGGAACAGGTATGTGGGTGTGCGGCCCCGAGTTCCAGCAATTCCTTGGTGAAGGTTTCCCGGTCTTTAGCGACTCTATCCTTATTTTCTGGTTCTATAATTATGATGGGTTCCCGATTGCTGCCTTTACCCACCAGCGCAGAACGCTTGACATCGGTGTGCTGGTTGAATATGGCTTCGCAGGGAATGGTGAACAGAGTTTCCAAACCGAATATGACACGGTGACTTTTTCTGCCGCAAAACCAAAGCCGGTTTTGTTCATCCCATTTGCCAACATCTCCCATCCTGTGCCAGAAGGTGTTGCCGTCCGGGATTTTAGCCAGATGAGTGACATCCTCCCGGTTGAAATAGGTTTTAGTAACCCAGGGGGCCTTTACGATAATTTCTCCTGTTTGACCCTTGGGGATTTCCAGGCCCTCTTCCCATTTTGGGATGGGTTCATCTGAAATTCGGATGATTTTTATTTCAGCTCCGGGAACCGGTTTGCCCACGCAGGTTCCTTTCCCTTTCTCCGACTGTGCCCAGGTGTCATCCACGATTTCTTGTCTTTCTATAGAAGTGACTGGAAGTGCTTCCGTTGCCCCATAGGGAGTCAGGACTTTACAATCAGGTTCCAAAATAAACTCAAAACGTTTGAGTAAGGTTCCCGGAACCGGAGCACCCGCAATCAGGATGCGCCGGAGGGAAGGAAGCCTTATCTTGTTTTTTTGGCAATAGCGGCTGACGGTGTCCCAAAGAGCAGGGGAGCCAAAACTGCTTGATATACGATAGTTCTGGATAGGGTGGATAATATTTTCAGGATTCACTTTTGCGGGACGGGTGGGGTCCATATCCGGAATCACACTAGTCATTCCCATCCCTGCACTGAACAAACCAAACAGAGGGAAAGTGGGTAAATCTTTTTCTCCGGGACGAATGCCGAAGTGCTCGCGTAGAATTCGAATTTGCTGGCCGAACATGCCGTGGGTGTAAAGAACCCCTTTTGCCGGGCCAGTGCTACCGCTAGTGAATAAAACAGCCGCCGTCTGTTCTTCAGGGATCTCGCCAACCTGGTAACCGGTATGCCCGTTTCTTTTTACCTGATCCAAAGTGAGCCCCCTCCAGAACCATTTTCTTCCCACAGTTACGGAGAGTCTAATCGACTTGAACGGAGCTGGGATCAGGGTTTTCACGGCATGGGCGAGAGGAATGGCGATGATTCCCTGGGGTTCGGACTGCTTGATACAGTGCAAAACATTTTTTTTGCCCAGTCCCGGGTCGATCAGGATAGGAACCGCTCCGGCTTTAAACAATCCGAACGTCAGCGTTACAAAATCGACCCCATAAGGAACCATCACGAGTACCCGGTCTCCTTTTTTAAGGCTGTGGTGGAGAAGGCCGGAGGCAATTAAATTGCTCTCTTCTTCCAACTGCTTGAAGGTGATTTGAGTTCTGGTCCGGATTTCAATGATCGCGGGTTGGTCCGGCATTTCTTTTGCCCAATGCGCCAGACTAGTGGAAATATTGTAGGACTTCATGGTTGGCTAAGATAAATCGAGAGCCGCCTTGACCAGGGGCAGGGTCACTTTTTTCTTCTGGATATAAGACTCCCGGTTAATGGAGGAAACCGCATTTTGAATGGAAATAAAATCTCGGGAAATACGGGATAGCAAAAAATGGATGATGGATTCCGGCATAGTCAGGTTGATATCCGTTGCGAGCTTCAATATGATTTTGGCGGTTGTGGAATCGTCAATCGGTTTGATCTCCGCAACCATTCCCCACTGAAATCGGGAAGTAAGGTAGCTTTCCATAGCAGAATTTCTGTCAGGAGGGAGGCCTGCAGTGAACGCAAGCTTCCCACCCTTTTCCATCATCTGGTTGTAGATATGGTAAAGTTTTTCTTGTGCTGTCGGGGAGTTGGCTAGACTTTCCACATTATCCATGAGAAAAAAATCAACGTTCAAAAGTTGCTCCAGGGTTTGTTGGGCTTCGGGGGATGGGTTGCCCCCTATTTTGTCAACGAAATCATGTCCTTGAATGCAGACCGCACGCAACCCTTTCTCTGCCACGCGATTGCCTATTGACAGGAGTAAATGGGTTTTTCCCAGATTTTTCTGGCCGAAAAGATACAGGGCTTGATAGGGAACCGGATTCTCGGAGCAGAATTCCTTCGCCGTTTCAAAAGCAATACGCGATCCCTCCGAAACAACAAAGTTGGAAAAATTATATTCCGGATGGAAAGGGAAACTTAACAGTAACTGTTGGCCGGGTTTGTCGTTCATGGATCCCCGGATTATTTCGGTCCCGCCTGAATTTCAATATATATTTTTCCTAGCGTGGAATGTGTCATCAGTGTGCAAACCCAGCCTTCTTTTTCGTAATTCAGAATCGTGGTCTTATGTTTGATGGCGTTAACCAGGCTCCAGCCTTTATTGACCATTTCGTCCTGGTAAAAGCTTATGACTTCATCCAAATTGCCCCATCCGGAAAAGAATAACCGACCTACTTTGACGGTTCCGCTTCCTGACTCATAGACAAAGGACTTGGAATGATTCCGCTCAAATCCACTGGGAACGGGAATGTCCAAAAAGGGATAGGCCAATTCAGGGGGGGGTGGTGGGGGTGGGGGTGTTTCGGTTGTCATTTCATCCCATGTTGCGCAACCAGCTACGAATAACCAAACTCCAAACCATGAAAATAGAAATAGTCGTGTAACCATTTTATGCTATACCTCCTCCCAAATAGACCACCAGTAAGCCTGTCATCATGAGACAAAATCCGATTACCCTCAAAGTTCCCCTGGGTATTTCCGGAATTTTTCGTGCAAAGGACTTGACCTGTTCCGGAAAACAAAAATAAGGAATTCCTTCAAAGACCATCATCAAACCCACGGCGGATAGGAACAGGTTCATAACTTGGACCAATTAGTAGCAGGAAAAATCATTAGTATAAATTTTATTTTGATACTCTCCAATCTCTGGAATGCCGGAGGAAAAAGAAAGCTCTTTCTGTGACAAACGTGACTCTTTTCGTTGATTAAGTAGAATACTCAATAATCTTGACCGGTTATTTCTAATCAAAGGTTGGTTGGCCTGAGGAACTGGTTAGTGCGCAAACCCATAGCCTATTGCGATTATCTTTTATCTCCTAAAGCGAGTCAATATATAATTAGAAGGAGAAGAGGAGGCAAAAGTGGCCCCTGCAGGTTCTACCCAAGGGTTTTGAGGTTGTAAATAAAGGAGAAAGCATTATATAATTATCAAGAATTCTTTTTCCTTCCACTAGCTGCCGGGCCATACCCCTCTGGGGCATGAAGGCTAATGAAGAAGTATCACAGGCTCATGCCTTTTGGGCGGAGAGCCTCCGCTGGAAAATTACAATATTATTATTTTGCAGGCAAACCTGCTCTCGGCTTTATGGGATTTGCCTCCACGGCTAGTGGGTGGATGTTCTCCGCTAAAATTAATAAAATTTAATTTTTGTTTAACTAAAATTTAATCGTTAAAGTATTAAGGTTAATTATATTTTACCGCTCTGTTTTTATGAGTCTGGGATTTCCCTTGGGACTCCTTTTCTATAAAATTATTTTTGGTCGTTCGTCAAATGAGGATTAAAAAATATGTTTAGATCTTTTGTCCACCGCGCTCGTAAAACTGCATTGGTTTTTGTATTTTTACTTCCTTTTGGGCTGGTTGTTTCTCCAGAGACCCTTTTTGCGTTAAGCAGCCATACCCAGCCACTTGCGAGTAATATATTTGTTGAAATTGCAAAAAAGCAAAACCCTGCTGTGGTTAACGTGAGCACCAAGGCCAAGTCCGAAACCGCACATAGGAATTTTCGTGTTCCCCGGCCTGGCCCTGGGCAGAACCGGTCTCCCGATCCCTTTCGTGATTTTTATGACCGTTTCTTCGGCGAGCGCCCGAACCAAAGGCCAAAACGCGGTAGCGGTATGGGTTCCGGATTCGTGATTGACAAGGAGGGTCATATCCTGACCAACTATCATGTGATAGAAGGGGCAGATGAAATTGTGGTGATTCTTGATGACAACGGGACTGAAAAAGAATACTCCGCTACCTTGGTGGGTTCAGATCCCAAAACCGATATTGCCTTGATTAAAATCAATCGCGAATCGGGGGACAATAAGGACTTCCCTTTTTTGAAACTGGGAAGTTCCGAAAACCTGGAGGTGGGGGAATGGGTGGTGGCCATTGGTAATCCTTTCGGTCTCAGCCACACCGTTACGGTGGGTGTGGTGAGTGCGTTGGGGAGAAGCATTGGTGCGGGTCCCTATGATGAATTCATTCAGACGGACGCTTCGATCAACCCGGGTAACAGCGGTGGGCCACTTATCAATATCGAGGGGGAAGTGATTGGGATCAACACTGCTATCATTTCAGGGAATACCGGTGGAAATGTGGGAATCGGGTTTGCGATTCCCATTAATATCGCCAAGGGAATTTTAAAGGACCTGAAAGAAAGAGGAACGGTTACCCGTGGCTGGTTGGGAGTCATGATTCAAAAAATCACCCCTGAGTTAGCAAAATCGTTTGGACTCAGCCAAAGTGAGGGAGCTCTTGTCGGCGATGTGATTCCGGATGGCCCAGCCGCCAAAGGAGGGATAAAACGTGGGGATGTTATTGTCCGGTTTGACGGTCAGCAGGTCAAGGATATGGAAGACCTTCCCAAAATTGTTGCCGCAACAATACCGAACTCCGTGGTAGATGTTGAGGTAATTCGTGAAGGTTCCCAATTAACGCTCCGCATCAGCATAGAATTATTAGAAGATTTGCAGGACACCGTTGTGGCCAAGGCCGATCTTCTGGGCCTTCAGGTTCAGGATATCACCGAGGAGTTGGCGAAAAACCTGAAATTGGAAGGTTCGGAAGGGGTACTGGTTTCCGATGTGACTGCCGGCAATGCTGCCTCGGAAGCAGGTATCCGTAGAGGTGATGTCATTTCGGAAATGAACCGCTCCACTGTCAAAGACATGCGGGATTACCAGAATCTCCTGGCCTCTGTGGAAAAGGGCTCGTCTGTCCTATTTCTAATCAAACGGGGAGGAAGTACCATATATATTGCTGTCAAAGTCGGATAGAGCGTGGTTTTAGCCTTAGAATTTGACAGGCTTTCTGAGAAAGAGGGTTTTGCAAAGATGTGATACTTTACCTAAGCTCTTGTGCCCACAATGGGCAATCTCGGGTTGTGCAAAAGTCTTTTTGAGTAAGGGGTGACGGTTTTCTAAGAACCAGGCCTCTTTATCGTTTTCACCTATTCATCCTTTCAGCGTGCGCATTTCCTCAACATGGTTCTGGATTTTTTTTGTGTTTGCCGTGATGGGCCCGGGGCAATCCCTGGCTTTTGCGGATGAACGCTATAATCGCAGGACCCCTCTTGTCCGGACTGTAGAGAAAGTCAGCCCGGCTGTTGTAAATATTTACACAACAGAAATTTTCCGGTCGGCACGGAATCCCTTCAGAAATTTCGGCAATAACCTGTTTGACCAGTTCTTCAAGGATTTTCTTCCTCCCACTAAAAGCCAAAAGCGCAGTCTGGGTTCAGGGATTATTATCAATGATGAAGGATTTATTCTTACCAACGAACATGTAATCGCCAAAGCCGCGAAGATCCATGTCGTCTTGAGTGACAAACAGGAGTTTGATGCCAGCGTCATCGGCGCGGATATCAAATCTGATTTGGCAATCATCAAGATCAACTCAGGCAAGTCCCTGCCCTATGTTGAAATGGGGAGGTCCGATGATTTAATGATCGGTGAACAAGTGCTGGCCATTGGAAATCCTTTTGGTTTGCAACATACGGTCACGACTGGAATCATCAGCGCCCTGAACCGCAATATTCGGGCTGGGAAAAATATGGTATACAGCGACTTCATTCAGGTCGATGCCTCGATCAATCCGGGAAACAGCGGTGGGCCTTTACTGAATATCAATGGCTCCTTGATAGGAATCAATACGGCCATCTTCCAAAAAGCCGAAGGAATTGGTTTTGCCATTCCCATCGACCATGCCAGGCGGATTGTTGATGAACTGATCCGTTATGGTAAGGTCCGGCGTGGCTGGTTGGGAGTTTCCGTGCAGGAGTTGGATGCCCAACTTTTGCGCCATTTTCAGTTGGATAGGCAAAAAGGGGTTCTGGTTGTGAGGGTTGCCGATAGAAGCTCGGCTGGAAAAGCGGGTTTGAAACGCGGGGATATCATCATTGCGATTGACGATCATGAGGTGAGGGACAAATCGGACTTTCGGGGCCGTACGGCTTCTTATACCATGGGAAGTTCCATCCGGTTTTCTATCTTGCGGGATGGGAAAATGATGGAACGGAGAGTCCATGTGACATCCATCCCCAAAGGCTATGTCAAGGAATTCACCCGAAACTGGTTCGGGTTACGCGTCCAGGAGAATAGCGAGCCCTTTGCCCGAGCCAACAGGCTGGTGACTTCCAAGGGAATGGTTGTCATGGAGGTAATTCCAAACAGTGCGGCCGGAAAAATCGGTATCAACCCTGGTGATATCATTCGGCAAATGAACCAGAAGCGTGTGGACAATGAAGAGGATTATAATAAGGCTGTTGCGGATATGAATAATCCGGATCGTATTTTACTTTTGGTCCAGCGCGGACGGCAGGGGTATTATGTGACCCTGGAACCTTGAAAAAATATTTCCTTCTTTTTTTATGACGGTAAAACAGGAAATCGAGACCCTCAAACAAGAGATCCATCAGTACGATCACCTCTATTACGTTAAAAACTCTCCAACCGTTTCTGACCAGGAATATGATGCGCTTCTTCGCCGTTTGAAAGAACTGGAAGCAGCCCACCCAAAATACGTCACTCCTGACTCTCCCACACAGAGAGTGGGCGGCAAAGTGGATGAGCGGTTTAAAGCGGTTGTGCATCCGGTTCCCATGCTCAGTCTCGACAACACCTACAATGTGGATGAGGTACGGGCGTTTCATCAGAGAGTGCTTCGGGGCCTCCCAGATGTTCATACTATTGAATATGTGGTGGAGCTGAAGTTCGATGGCCTGGCAGTGGCGCTTACCTATGAAGACGGTTTGCTGGTAAGTGGAGCCACTCGTGGCGATGGTCTGCAAGGAGAAGACATTACTGCAAATTTAAGAACTATCCGTTCAATTCCTTTAAAAATTGATACGGAACCGTTCCATCGCATAGAAGTACGGGGTGAAGTTTTTATGCCGAAAAAGGAGTTTGAACGCATTAACGCCCAGCGGGAGGCGGAAGGGGAAATGCCCTTTGCCAACCCCAGAAACGCCGCCGCCGGAGCGTTGCGCCTGCTTGACCCTGCTGTCACAGCCCAACGCAGGCTCGACATATTTATTTATGGCGTGGGTTTTCTCGATGCCAATCCTTTTCAGACCCATTATGAATTGCAGGAAAAACTATCCGCATTAAGATTTCCGGTCAATGAACACAACCGGCTATGTAAAAACTTTGAATCGGCGCTTGCCTTGATTGAGGAGTTTCGGGACAAGCGGAAAGAGCTCGATTATGAAGTGGATGGCCTGGTCATTCAGCTGAATTCACTGGCTCACCGCAAAAAGCTGGGGGCGACTTCCAAGTTTCCCCGCTGGGCGGTGGCCTACAAGTATGAAGCGGAACAGGCCGTTACCGAAATTATAGATATTGTTTGCCAAGTGGGCAGGACAGGCTCTATCACTCCTGTCGCCGAGTTACGGTCCGTGTTTGTTTCGGGGTCCACCGTCAGCAGGGCGACCTTGCATAACGAAGATGAAATTAAACGCAAAGACATCCGGGTCGGCGACCGGGTGGTGATTGAAAAAGCCGGTGACATTATTCCCCAAGTGGTCCGGGTAATTGAACTTTCCGGTAAGAGGGGAAGACCCTTTAAGATGCCGACAACCTGCCCCGAATGCCAGGCACCCGTTTACCGTGCGGAGAGCGAAGCGGTCTGGCGATGCGTGAACGGTGCCTGCCCTGCGCAGTTAAAAGAAAGGCTCAAGTATTTTGCTTCCCGAAAGGCGATGGACATTGACCATCTTGGCCCGGCAGTGATTGAGCAATTGGTCGATTCCGGGCGAGTCAAAAACTTTTCTGACCTCTATATTTTGAAAAAGGATGATGTGGCTGCTTTGGAGCGTATGGCGGATAAGTCGGCGCAGAACCTGATCGAAGAGATTGAAAAGAGCAAGCCCGCTGGACTTCCACGGTTCCTGCATGCCTTGGGAGTGCGCCATGTGGGGCAACGCACGGCAATCATTCTGGCCCGGAGGTTTCGATCCCTTAATAAATTGCAAGAGACCACCTATGACGAACTGGAAAGGATTGATGAAATAGGGCCTGTCATTGCCGAAAGCCTGAGAGCGTTTTTGGATCGGGACACCAATCGGCAGGAAATTAAGCGTTTGCGGGAACGGGGCATCCTTATGGAAGAACAGGGAGACCCTTCCGAAAGTGGGGGGGTGCTCGAAGGCAGGCAGTTTGTTCTTACGGGAACCTTGTCCCGGTTCACCCGTGAGGAAGCCAAGACGAAAATACAATCCCTTGGAGGGCGAGTCACCGCAACGGTTTCCAAAAATACCGATTATTTGGTGGCGGGAACCTCAGCCGGATCGAAACTGCGCCAACTCGGTATCCAGATATTAGATGAAGAAGCGTTGCAAAAATTAATGGAGAGTGGCCACTAGCCGTGTGGCGGTGATATTCTTCCTCAGCTTTTACCCTTGCTGCCCCTACGGGGCACGAAAGTTAAGGTAAAATACCACGGGGCATGAAGGTTAATGAAGAGGACATCACGCCTGCCCCGCAGGGGTACAACTGGCAATGGCTTTATCTGGCTAGCAATGATGTTCTCGGCTCAACGAGTCCTTGCCAGTTCCCTCCCACGGGAGGGGGGTCGTCTGCGTGGCGGACGTCTCAGGTCGTGAGGCCTTCTGCCATCATTTTTTTTAAGTTTCGATTTGGGTGGTGGACCCCGTCGCTTTCTGGGAGGGGGTTTGCCTTCCCGTTCTTCCAAAAATAATTCTTCCTCAGGCCAGGCTACGGGAATTTTGTTTTTCAGATAATCCTCGACCCGGTCCAAATGCTGGGCAAAGTCTTCACAGCAAAGGGTGATCGCCGTACCCTTATTTCCCGCCCGTGCGGTTCTGCCTATACGATGGACATAATCTTCCGCGTCCTGTGGTAAATCATAATTGATGACATGCGTGATATTGTCGATGTGCAGTCCTCGAGAGGCCACATCGGTGGCGATGAGGATATCCAGTTCGCCTTCCTGAAACTTTTCCAATACCCGGATTCGGGCTCTCTGGTGAAGGTCGCCGCTGATTTGTCCAGCGTTAAAGCCGTTATGGTTCAATTTCCACTCAAGTTGCTCGGCTTCAATTTTGGTGTTGCAGAAAATCAGGACTTTTTCCCCAGCCTCTTGTTTCATCAAACCCAGGAGGAGGTTGAACTTTTCATGTTGTCCAACGTGATAGAGGATCTGGGTGACCTCGTCCACCACCGCCTTTTCCGGCTCAATGGCCACCCTGACCGGATTGTTCATATGCTCGTAACACAATTCCATAACCCGGTGGTTGAGGGTTGCTGAAAACAGCATGGATTGGCGTTTGTCGTAGGGAGGACAGGCCCGGAATAAATAACGCAGGTCGGCAATGAAGCCCATATCAAACATGCGGTCGGCTTCATCCACGAC
>JYMV01046757.1_pt1 | contig 10855 bp, 4 predicted proteins | sample 338911 | NCBI WGS metagenome assembly JYMV01 (sample SAMN03354496, study PRJNA234377) | hydrothermal vent metagenome | biome: Deep sea; feature: Hydrothermal plumes at the Eastern Lau Spreading Center, Western Pacific Ocean; material: Seawater | place: Tonga | collected 2009 | depth 2000 m m
TGGACACCAGTATGCATTAATAAATGCAAAATCCATAAGTCTGTTTTAAGTTGATGGGATAATAAGGTGTTGATGACAGACTCTACAATTGCTAGGTGATGTCAGGTCGGTTCAATCATCATTGTTATTCATCAACATTGATGTTCATAAGAAAAGAGTATACAACTAATGTTGGATAGTCTCTCATTAGTGTATGAAATGAAATAATTTTTCATATTCTATTTTGTGGAAATCTATGAAACAATGGCTGGTAGAAAAAAAGCTAGATTTAAAACATTCCCATATCTGTATAAATAAAGACTAAGACTATTATGCGGTTGATTTATTGTTTGATAATATTGATAATGATAATAATAATAATAATGGGTTCCGTGTTGTTCATTGTTTTAGTTTTCTCTATTTTATTTTGTTTTTATTTGTCTTCGTTCTGAGTCTAGTTCCCCGTGTCTCTAGATTGTCCATTAGTGTTTGGTTTTTTTTTACGTTTATTAGAAATCTACGATTTTATTGATGGTGAAATGATTGTATTTTTAGTGTTCTGGACAATAGTTGACAAACATGTAACGATTGGTCAAGATCTTAACCTGTATTGTAACGAATCAAATTGTTGTCATAAACGCAGCACCAGAAGATGGTTTGGTGGACCAAATCATGAATTGCTATATAGGAATGGCATATCTTCCTATCCGTCAAAATACACGTCCCGCTTAGAAGACGGTGGGTTTTATCTGACCATTCACAACGTAGAAGAAAAAGATTTGAATGTACCCTACGCTTGTTCTGTTGCAATTTACGAGTACACAAATATATTGCTACCTAACTACGATATTGGTAAGTGAGTTATTAGCAAGACAGTACAGGAATAATCATATATCTTTATGAATATTGTTCTCGGATATTTGATCAGTTTATAAAAAGTAAGTTTAAACAATTATGGTCAATAACTTCCCCCAATATCATCAAGATGTACAATCACATCTCACCTTCAATCATTGTATGTAAAAAAAAGACCAAGACCGTCACATTGGAAATCTAGATCCTGGCTTTGTAGGGACACCAAACTGTGGCTGGGTTGAACTGGTAAATGGGACCACCACTCTCTTGATAATTAGAACTTAAACTACAAAGCAGATACATGTATATATAAAAACGATTAAAAAACCTGCACAGATATCCCTGAAACTGTATTAAAACAGGACATCATCACCTGTCATCTCATTGAAACCAATCGTAAATCCCAATTGTACTTCAATAAATTCAAAATAAGGGTATATAAACACGACAATGTTTTTTTAAGTAATTAGAAAGAAAAAGTTGAAGATACATGTACCAGAGAGATACTCAGAAGTTTTAAATCGAAGAAGGACAGATAATGCAATGATCAAATGAAAAAGGACAAAATGACATGCAATGATCTACAAAGCACTACACAGAAAATTAAAGATCGAGCAACACGAACCCCACTAAACATAGGGGGTGAACTCTGGTGCTCCGGAAGTGTTAACAGTTCCTTCTCCATTACTTGTAACTGACACGAATATCATCTGATATGGAAATATTGTTGGACACCAGTATGCATTAATAAATGCAAAATCCATAAGTCTGTTTTAAGTTGATGGGATAATAAGGTGTTGATGACAGACTCTACAATTGTTATTCATCAACATTGATGTTCACAAGAAAACGGTATAAGACTAATGTTGGATAGTCTCTCATTAGTGTATGAAATGAAATAATTTTTCATATTTTATTTTGTGGAAATCTTTGAAACAATGGCTGGTAGAAAAAAAGCTAGATTTAAAACATTCCCATATCTGTATAAATAAAGACTAAGACTCTTATGCAGTTGATTTATTGTTTGATAATATTGATAATAGTAATAATTATTATAATTATTATCATTATTATTACAATAAACTAATAGTACCATCAAAATAACATCTTATCAAATAAATGATATAGATACATGTTGTTTATGCTTTTTTGTATTAGTTCTAAGTCAAGTTGTACCTGAAACATCAATGTCAACAGAGCCATCTATTTCCGGTAATACAACCATCGGTTCGATGGATCGGATATTCTTAATTATGTAAGTAACCGATACGTTAGCTTGGAAAAGTTTGAAGATACAAAAAGGGTAATAAGAAGCCACAGGGCAAAGAAGGAGAGACAATACAATGGCCAAAAGAAAAAAGACACGGAGATAAATAATTGTCGGTAAAGCAATACAAAGAAAGCTAAAGATTGAGCAACACGAACCCGATTACAAAACGGGGTTGAATTGAAGGCAGGTAATTGTTCCTGCTCCACTATTCGCGCCCGTTTTTTAAAGCATCGACCCTCCATTAAATCTCATGGAGGTATATGCGTATTTTTGTACTAATTAAATTGACTTCATTTTACACCAAATAATTTAGCAGCAGACTGATCAAGAATGTCTGAAGATTCATGACAATTTGGTTGCCTTCTTCTAAGCCATCTCATTCAGAAACATTTTCAAAGTACATCAAATCCGTACTCTTTCCATCAAATGTTTCAGGTTCTTTTTCTTTCAATAATGGTCTGTTGTTTCATTTCCTTATGAATTACTTTTATTACTGTGGTAATCCACATGTTAATATCATCAATGGGAGACATGGAGACATGTGCTTGACTTCATATTATATCATAAGCACTCTTTTGATTTGTGCTTCATTTAGGCTGATCAATAAAAAAAAGTTTGAGGAGACCAAATTGATCATCATAAGCCGTAAATAAAAAAAGCATGACAAACAAAAAAGACAAACAATGATCTACTAGTGGAGCAGGAACTGCTTACCCTTCCGGAGCATCTGAGTTCACCCCCAGTTTTTAGTGGGGTTCGTGTTATTCGATCTTTAGCTTTATATGTATGTTTTGTAGATCGTTGTTTGTCTTTTTGTACTTTTTCTTTTGGCTATTGTGTTGTCTGTTGTTCGATATACGGATCCTGATTGCCCCTTTGGTATTTTCAAACTCTTCTTAAAATATACACAGAAATAGTTGTTCATTTAAAATTTAATTCATCAGCCATTTATACACAGACAATATGATAATATTAATTTGAAAGTATAAGGAACTTGACGAACTAAATAAAATATTAATGTTCACATTGTAGTTGTGTGGGTTTTATACATTATCTGAGATTTCCCATACCAGAAAGAAAGCCATCTCTTTTATTAATGATGCATGTTTGTAGCATGTGAATAATGATGTTCAAACAATAATCAACCATGATGTTTAATTGCCCTCTTCGACCCCAATCTCAGCAAATTTCATTAGTGTTTCCCTTTACGGGTCAATTTACCACTATCTTCGACCATTATTAGAAAGTAAATGATTAATTCGCTTGATCTGCACGACACAGCCACTGACCAGGTCAAGAACTTTTAATCCGACCAATAATTGTTTTCTCTAAAAATTAGTTAGCCTCCGAAAGGCGGAAGACTTCGGAAATATAATGATGGTGATAAGGACCAAGGGAAATTAATCAAGAGATTTTACTGGAATATTATTGCTTTCGGCATATCCTTTAATCGGATTTGCATTTGCCAGTGCAGTTAATTTGTGTAATATATCATATCGTTCTGCAAGTTCCCCTTAAGTAAATCTCTAATGAATTCGTCACCTGTAACTCTATGATAGATTCATATAATGAAAAGGTCATTAATATTTTAAATACATCCTCGTAACTTATTCGAACCACCTCTGGCATTTTCGCTGATTATGTGAATGAATCATCTTGCAATGCTTGGAAATAATTAATCTCTTTTCAGAAATTGCTTAGAAATAATAAATCTCTATTCAGAAAATGCAACAAATATCATGATTGTAAAACCAAGAATTCAACTTAATTGGAAATAAAAAAGATTCGAATTTAATATAAAAGATTTCTATGTAGAATACATTTATATCTCCTATCTTCTGATAGCACGCACAAAGTATTAGTCCATCGGTGTGGTAAACATCGGAAATATATACTTTTTAACTGTAAATTAGATTTAACATCCAAATCATTTAAATTCTGTAAAATTGGCTGAAATATATTGTTGATGCTATGTTCCTAATGTTTACATTGACTACCTAATTTAATTTTCAAAATATTCATAGAGATTACTAAAAAAATGTCATGTACTGATTATGCTCATTGGGTTAGGGTTATGGTGTTTAACGCCACTCTCAACAATTTTTCAGCTATATCGTGGCGGTCAGTTTTATTAGTGGAGAAACTATGGTTTCTATTAGTAGATATCACCTGGTCAAAAGTGGTGAGCTTTAAGTCGACATTAAATTCTCTGATTTTACTCGAAAGGAGCGACAGGCACATGTTAACCTTTAGCTTAAAGAGGTTTCTATGCTATAAGATAAGTTTGAAGATACTAACGTTGTAATCAGAAGCAGTTTTCATTATTAGATATAATGGGGAGTGGTTATTTACGCATTAGGTACGAATGATATGATCAGAAAGATAGATTATCAATAAGTGAACTTCATACGCAATTTTTAATAAGTCACAGTTTGTAGATGTTACTGAAGTTTTGCACATTAGATATAATAAGCAATGGTTAATTTGTGTAGTTAATACCGTGTATAATTGTACTGGTAATTATTATATATTGAGGTGCATTCTTGAGGAAGTGAACATTCAATTACACATTGATTATTTACAAAGATATTAGAGGAAAGTACGTATCTTAATATTGAGCTTGATATAGGAAAAAACTACCTAACATTTCTATTGGATTGTGGAACTGCTTCGACAGTGTGATATTTTTTCCCACTTTTATTAACTAGATTGCAGTCCATGCTTTGGCTCAAAACACCTACTCTATATCGTGATGAGTTCACACCTGTTTGCTGTTTCTGATTAACTTGCAAATAGAGTTGTCATTTACAAAGAAGTAATTTTTTTTTCCTGATTAATCATTGAAACATGCTGTTCAGCAAGTAGCACAACTGACCCATCCACTATTTGGCGCCACTATATAACTATTCTAAAGCACGAGTCCAAAATTTAACGTGTCGAATGTTAAAGCTTTTCTTGGAAAAAAAACATTGGATGTTTTACTTATCTTAGATATTTTATATGATTTTGGAACCGTCTATTACTGTAATAACTGTATGTTATTGCTTATCAGGGATATTTTATGTACTGTTTGGAACAAGAAATGCCCAGTAACACTGATATATTTCCCCAAACTAATCATTTATTGCTAATAAAATTTCCAATATTCATTATGTATGTTATTTGAAGTTGGGTTGTAATTTTAGAAAACTTAATTTACAGATTGCTGAAGAAATAATGAAATAATAGGAATGTTATTTATTTTATGTACGTTTTAGAACAAGAAATATATAAAAACAAAAACAAAAAAAACAAACAAGCAAAAACAAAAAAAAACACTTATATAATTTCCCAAACTGATGCATATTTGCTTATGCTTATAATATTAGGATAACATTAGATAATTTACTCATGTTTGATATTTGATTAGTAAGAAAGGGCATGGATGTAAATGATCATAAGAGACTAACTATCGAACATTACACTTAGACACAAATTAAAGTAAAGGAAAAACACCTTCATTGCTGTTCTACATTTCACAGTCACAGTAGGGTCGTCTTCAACAATAAGGATACCTTTATTGTACAGGTAAATTTAGCTAAAGTTGTATCCTTGTCCGTTTGTCTGTGTTTTAGGTAATTGGATTGACATGTGTGTGTTTGTCTGTGTGCGTTTCAGTTAATTGGATTACAATTTGTGCCTGTCAGTCGGTGTGTGCCTCAGGTAATTGGATTGAAAGATTTGTCCGTGTCTGTCTGTGTGCATTGGATTGACAGTTATGCTTAGTGTTTAGTGTTTCTCAGTTAACATTTTGGGTGTTTGGATTGATAGTTTTATCTACGTGAGTGTGCGTATTATGTAATTTCATTGACAGTTATGTCAGTGTATGCCGTTTTGTCTTTCCAGTAATTGGATTGGCAGTTGTGTCAGAGTTACCTGTGTGTTGTAAGAAATTGGTTTGAATACAATTTTGTCAGTGTTTGTCTTCATTTCAGATAATTGGATAATATATAGTTATTCAGAATACCAAAAGATCATGGATTCTATATGAATTTTTATTATGTAATTAAAGTTTATTTTATTGAAGTGATGATTTTAACTTGTTTATTGTACCTATAAATTGTTTACTGGTCGCGTTAAAAATTCTCATACATTTTAAGAGATGATGACAAGATAGAAATGTGTAGAAATATTTGTAACATTCACAAATTACGTCAAGCAGTTATGTCATCAGCCATCAAAGGATTTCATTTGACTTTGATGTTTTACTCAAGCCATGTCAGACATACACTGGATAAAATATAAAGAAAGGAACGTCAGTCAATGCATTTCCGATACTTCCGTTCTGTTGAACAGTAAATGTGTGAGAATATGACTAATCCATTTCTAGTTATTGACGTTGTTCTAAGCTCACTGTAGGGGATCTCTTACGTTCAATACCTGAATGTGGAAAATACTGATAAAGTAGAGTTTATGTCTCACAATGTAATGCTTAATTAAACTGTTTGATTATATTCTGTAATGGCGAATGGATTTTTAGTCATAAGTATTCAAGCGATTAGATGAGGTCATAGAAAGGTTGAAGGTCATTGATGTCCGGATTGAGGTATAAAGTTTAATTGGTAAAGTGGTTAACAAATAGTTTGTCTCTTAATGAATAATAAACATAAATAAAATGCTTTATTTAAACATGAATGTAAACAAACAACAGAAATAAATAAAACATTTTATGTTGTTATGAAAACAAGCGTCATGCCAGCAGATATAAAATCAAATTGCATCATATTTTATGCTTTGTTGTTTTTACTGAAGTATCAGTTGTAGGATAACCAACCATCTATTAAACACAAGGGCATCACTAAATTAATGTAGGGCAACACAGATCAAAAGCAGTCTACCTACCTCAAAGTATATCACAAAATTTGCAATCTAAAATAAAAACAAGACTATAAACAGTACAAAAATAAAGATTATTATTCTTGCCAGGAGAAACGTTTACCAATGGATGTCCACTATCTTATTCTAATCTTTGAAGAGAAACGTTTATCAATGGATTCTGTTGTCTTGTTGTGAGCTATAATCCCACTCAGGAGAGGTGTACTCGATACAACATTATGTGATAAAGGTTGGCAGTGACTTGCGGCAAGTCGGTGGTTTTTACCGAATACTCCTGTTTCACCAACAAAACTGACCGCCACGATATAACTGAAATATTGTTGAAAATGGCGTTAAGCGCAATAAACCGGTATCTTGTTTGTTTTTTTGAGAAATTATTCACAATCTTACAATGATATCCTTTAAACGAAGGTTATCTTATGATATTGATCATTAAATGATTGGTTTTCTTAAAAGTACAATACGAATAAGTGTTCAAATGTAAACCTTTCATGAGCCATTTTTTTTAAATATGGGTTAACGTATTGGTGTCCCAATAACCGAGGACGAAATTACAGGCTCTATAACAAGATTGTGTTATTTAGTTTGATTGATTGACACTTAATACATGGTGAATAATTACAAGAATATAAAGTTTCGGAATTAAAATATATGATTTCACACATAACAGCAAAAAGGTTACCCTTACTGGTTATCAATCGTTATATTTGGGTCGTTGACCCTCTATACAAAAGCATTGCACTCATAGTAGGCCATTCAGCAGATATATTTAGTTTTCTATTGGTACTGCGTCAAGTCAAGACTTTATCACTTTGACAGTGTTACATAAGGAATGGATGAAGAATTGTTAACCTTTAAATTATTTTTAGACAAATGTAATGGAAGCAGATGATAGTTATTGATTTTATTCCAAGTTATAAGTTTGACTTGTGTATCGAAAGTGATAGGGGTGACGCAGAAGAACATGTACTTTTATTTTAATGAGAAATGGACAGATTTAAGTCCTTTTGTACTTTTTCTTTTGGCCATTGCGTTGTCTGTGTCTTCTTCGATATACGGATTCTGATTACCCCTTTGGTATCTTCAAACTCTTCTGAAGGTGGTTAACAATATGGTTTTGTTCTGCTATACTTTAAGATGTTACTTATTTTGATACAAATATCGCTATAATGGGAATATATATTTAAAACAGAAGAACAGATTCATTCATTATTCCAAAAATGGTCAATTTTATTAATAAAATTTATAATCGGGTAAATTCACTAAAGATTAAAATATCTACATTGCACTACCACTTTATTTACAACTAAAATTACCATTACAATTATTTCGATATCATATGATGCTCGTATAGTTTAACAGTAACACGATGGGTGTTAATAGTGGAGCGGGAACTGCCTACCATGCGGAGCACGTACGTTCATCCCAGGTTTTCAGTGAGGTTCGCGATGCTCAATCTTTAGTTTTCTATTTTGTGTTTTGTCGAATATTGCTTGTCTTTTTTGTCCCTTTTCTGTTTACCTTTCTAATGTCTGTCCTTCGAATTATGGCTTCTGATTAGCCATTGCTCTCTTCAAACTTGTACAGTTTGTACGCTCATATGAGATATCTTGGTTGTTATCAACGTTTTTATATAATTACCAATACAAATTTGATCGGCGTAAGTACTTATTTCATATGATGATTTTTGGCCAATTTTCGGAACTATTCCTGGTGCTGAAAATATATCTTATGGGAACTGGTGCAATTTGACCAAATGACAAGCAAATAAGACTAAATATATCATTATTAAGTAGGGAAAAGTTAATAATATGATATACCATGTGAGTAAACAGATCCTCAATAATGCTAAAGCATTACTGGATAAAGAATGCAAGTGAAATCCAAAATGTTATTGGAAACAATTATAAAGAGAAACGGAAAAGCCACCTTTGCAAAAACACCGTTAAAAAACAGGTAATGCATTGGTTACTGAAATAAATAAGGTAAATTTGTTGAATGATGTTTCCCATAAGAATTATAGAAAACTTACATGTCAAATTGCAATATTTCTAATTAAATAAGACAGTTACACATCACGGTATGAATCAATGTAGGATACACTACCTATTTGTTTGACAAGAATGCAATATATAATGAGAAACCGAATGTATATTGGAAAATTGTATGGTCTGAAAATCGACCCGGAAACCGGTTTTGACTCTGTACTTTTACTGGAGGAGTGATCGTATTTCGTTATTATTCTTAAATGGAGAATATTTTAACAAATCATTCAAGCCATTTTCATCATTATTTGAATGACGTGTTTTCTAACGAGATATATACAACAATTTGCAAAACTTAATATTATGTCAATAATCAAGATGACTGCCCAATGAACTACTGTACTTGGTGAACTTACCAACGGATACACGCTACTTTCTCTTTAAAAGCTATTTATAACACAGTTTAGTGAGTTATATTGATCCATCTTATTGTAATCGAACCTCTACAAATGACGTAAAAAAACATAATGTGAATAAAAAGTATAGCTGACGCGACTTTGGTGTACATCTTTAACTAGCAGTTCAGTAGGTTTTTTGTTCGCTTTACTTTTTACTTTACGGTCAATGCCTGATCGAAATGTTATAGTTTGTTTCAAGCTTATGTATTCGATTATCCCTTAGGTCTAAGCTTACAGCGAATGCGATGAACTGAAATAATGCTAATATGGCTGAATGTAGCGTTATAAAATTATCAGCTATTTATGTATTGACCAAAATCGAAAAAAGTAAATCCTGGAATGAAGCATCCAGGGATATCTCGTGTTAATATGTGAATACTTTCGGGATAGTGTTGTGTATATTCACTGGATTTCTAAAAACGAGCATCCTGAATTCTATTATTCGGGTAATTAAACTGTTGCTAACAAATAATTATGTTTTAATCAAAGAAATCAAACTTGTTACAGTCCGTCTTTCTGTAAGATGAAGTCCAATTAATTTAAGAGAACAACACACAAAAAAGCTACAACACAAAATAATGAACAAAAGAACGAAACACTCCAAACGAAATGATATAAGAATACTGTTATCATCTGCTTTTTTGTTCTAAAAATAAGTTTTAACTACCATAGTGAAATACTTTAGAACTTGTTTTACTATAAGTTTGTGTCTACATGTATGCTTCAAAAGTATGATAATAAAAAAAAACACTATTGAAGACGAAGTAGGTACTCAACACAAACGAATCAACAGAATAATATTGAATTTGTTGAAAGAGACAGTGATTTATGATTTTCTTTGTCCTAGCAGTATAGCGGTCTTTAACCAACATACCGGTATTCTACGTACTAAGCTAGTAGTCGGTTAATCAGTTATATAACTGTGAGCATTTGTGTGATTCTGTCATTGTACTGTTTCATATTACCTTTTAGATTGTGTTTGGTCACCAAGTGAATCTATATATTGTTTAGGTTTTATATATCTATTGTTGTTAGAGAGTGAAGCATATTAACTGATTTAAACAGGGGACATTGGTTTGTCTTTACCAAAGACCTGGGCTTCCCTTGGTATATTTTGGTGATGTTTTGTGCTTTTCCAGTGACTTGATGTGACATGTAAATGTTCGCTGTTTGGTGATATTGGTGGAAATCTTGCCCACCACAAAAATCGTACACGAATGTCTTATGTCTATGCAATCACATAAAAGGACAACTTGCAGCAGAATGTTAGGAATCGTCGTGGTGGTGCGTTACCTGTCAATCCATTGTCTCCCTCTTAATTCTGATAATGGAAACATTCGTCCACAGACCGATCCATAATGGAAACATTCGTCCATAGACCGATCCATAATGGAAACATTCGTCCATAGACCGATCCATAATGGAAACATTCG
>JYMV01015744.1_pt1 | contig 10854 bp, 7 predicted proteins | sample 338911 | NCBI WGS metagenome assembly JYMV01 (sample SAMN03354496, study PRJNA234377) | hydrothermal vent metagenome | biome: Deep sea; feature: Hydrothermal plumes at the Eastern Lau Spreading Center, Western Pacific Ocean; material: Seawater | place: Tonga | collected 2009 | depth 2000 m m
CAAACACCCCATCATCTGATCATAGGGCCTTACTGATTGAGGAACCTTTGAAACTATTTATTGTTGAAATGGCATACTGCCCTGGAACAGATGAAGATAGAACGATTTGGGAGGATCAGAAACGCATGTTTGAGTCGTTCGGCCTTCTTACCGAATAGGGTGTTATGATTACAACTTACCTAAGGGATAGATTACAAATAACTTCGCGGGTAGGGACCGTAGCTATATTCTTATGCTCATTGTGTGCATTTACTGCTTTCGGACAAAATTTTCACTCAACCTGGCCCAATGGGGAGAAAAAGCAGCAAGGTGATACGCTTGGGGGTGTTAGGGTTGGTGAATGGTCACATTGGTATGATAACGGAAAGGTTTGGATGACAGGGTCCTATGAGAAGGGCGAGAAGGTCAGACTTTGGAAATACTGGTATAGAAACGGGAAGAAATGGAAGGAGCTAAACCTTGAAGACGGCTTGTGTTTAAGCTGGTATCAGAATGGAGTCACAGAGAAAGAGGGCAGCGTCAAGGATGGGGAAGAAGAGGGCTTATGGCAATATTGGCATCAGAACTCAGCGCTTGAGAAACAGGTGATTTTCGTAGCAGGGATACTCAATGGCAATTACAAGTCATGGTTTGAAAATGGCAAGTTGGAATTTGATGGAGCTTATAAGAATGATCAGCCCCATAGCAAATGCACCTGGTATTTTAAGGGGGGAACGAAGGAAATGGAAGGGGAGATGGCTACAGGGGAGCAAGAAGGCAGCTGGACCTTTTATCATGAGAATGGAACAAAGGGCAGTCAGGGAATATTCGTAAAAGGCCTGCAGGAAGGGGAGTGGGTGTATTGGTACGAACACGGAAAGAAACTCCGGAATGGTAATTACAAGGATGGCAAACGGACAGGGGAATGGACCATTTACTATGAGAACGGAAAAATTGAACATGAGGGCAGCTATACCGAAGGGATGGAGAATGGGCTTTGGAGGTCCTGGTATGAGTGTACTGAACCATGTAAAGATCAGATAGGCCGACAAAAGGATGAGGGCACATTCAGTATGGGAAAGATCGATGGTAATTGGAAGGGGTGGTATGAGAACGGCCAGCTGCGATATGACAACAATTATAAGATGAACCTAAAGCACGGAGCGTGGAACAGGTGGTATGAGAATGGGGCGCCGGAAATTGCTGGCAACTACGTTGATGGACTGCTTGATGGTGATTGGTCAGAATGGTATGAATGTGCAGCACCGTGTGAAGCTGGTTCAGGTCAGCTCAAGGAGCAGGGAACGTATGAGAAAAACTTGAAGCATGGAGCTTGGATTTACTTCCATACGGATGGTAATATCTATCAGAAACAGGGATATGTAAGCGGGCGTCCCCACGGGAAGTGGCTGGAGTGGTTTGAGCACGGTTCCCAGGCGGTAATCGGCTATTACAAAAACGGTATTAAAGAGGGTAAATGGACCTATTTTGAACCCAATGGCGAAAAGGCCTACGGTATCGTTTTTAAAGATGGAAAGAAGGTAAAAGATATCATTTTTTAAAAATAGGATTTATACCCTTGTTTTTTTTCTATTTTTACGTAAATTTGAGTAATAGCATACACCGCAATCTATCTGATGAAATTTTTCACCTTCTTAGCCATTTTTGTTGCGCTTTCCGGGAGCATGCTTAAAGCACAGGTAAGTTTTATTTCAAACGCTACTTGTTATGGCACTTTAACCGCAATGAATGGTTCAAATGGATCTACCGATACTGTGTCCAGCTGGGCCTGGGATTTTGATGCTGATGGAGCATACGACGATGCGTTAGGACAGAATACCAACTTCATATTTGCTACCACTGGTAGCTTCAATGTTGGGCTTATGGTCACGTTCACAAATGGAGGTGGTGATACGATAATTCAAACTATTGTAATAGATCCGCTACCTGAAGTAAATTTCTTTGTAGATAACCTCTGTGCATTTGATTCAGCAACTTTTACGGACAACTCCTCTATTTCAACAGGAACCGTTGACTTTCATTATTGGGATTTTGATAATAATGGAGTAGATGATGATGAGGGTATGGTTGTTAAGTACAACAATGGTGTTACTGCTGGTTTCTATGTAACCAAATTACGCGCTGTTTCTGATAAGGGTTGCAGCTCCAGCACATTCAAGCAAAACCAGGTATTCAACGTTCCAATAACCAATTTTTCTACTAGTGCTACTATCAATGCTGGATCTGCTACTTCCTTTACAAACAGTACTTTCATTGATACGGGTTCTGTAATCGAGATTTATGTCTGGGATTTTGGTGATGGAGAAGGGTCTTCTTTTGAAACGCCTTCGCATGAATTTAAGACAGCACAGACTTACATGGTTCAGTTAATTGCTATTTCTGATCGGGATTGTAGAGATACCGTGGTTAAGGGAATAACAGTTGATGAGGCATTGGCTGTTGCGGAGGTATTCGGAGTTGAGAGTGCCATCATAACTCCTAATGGGGATGGGTTTAATGACTTCCTTAAGATCAGCGCTCTCGATGACTATGCCAACTGTAAAGTGACGATTTACAACAGCTGGAATGAGGTGGCATTTGAGTCTGATGCATACAGCAATGATGAAGGTGGTGCCTTTACTGCCCGGGATGTAGATGCCGGGGCCTATTATTACATTATCGAGTGTGGGGAGGAGCCATTAATGGGAGTCATTAACGTGGTTAAATAAGTGTGATGGCCTTTAGAAAATTAGCAATAACAGCTTTATTAATTGCCTTAGGCGTAACAACCATCGTCGCTCAGCAATTGCCTTTGGGCAATCAATATCTCATCAACGATTTTTCATTGAATCCTGCATACGCTGGGGCAAATGACAATGTCGAGGCCTTTATGTCCTATCGACAGGAGTGGACAGGTGTGGAGGGAGCTCCTGAATCCCGCTTGATTAATATCAATGGAGCATTGCCAAATTTATTGGGATTTCTTCCGGTAACTCCAGGTGAAGTTGGAATCGGGGCTGCGATACACAGCCAGGAAGCAGGTATCTTTAGAACTTCTGGTTTCTCTGCAACTTTTTCATATAAGTTCAAGGTTGCAGCAGTTCAGTCAGTGAGACTGGGGTTATCTCTGGGGGTTCTGGAACAAAACTTAAATTTATCAGATCTGAGCACGAGCGCCATTAACGATCCGATCTTGATGAATAATGCTGATGCGCGGCAGGTCCTGTTTGATGCAACTTTTGGAGCACTCTATCATTTTCAAAAACTGTATGTAGGTGTGCTGGTGCCCAGGTTAATGGAAAGCGCTGTGGAGGATGAAAGCGGAACATCCCTATACACGATGAGCCGCCACTACGTGATACACGCCTCTTATAAAATGCCGGTTGCACCTCAGTTTACCGTGGAGCCTTTTGTGGTTGCCAGGACAACGGCTAACAGCGTGTTGGCATTTGAATTGGCTGCAAAAACAGAGTATGATAAGCAGTGGTGGTTGGGCTTGATGTACCGAAAAGGTGGAACTATGGGATTAACATTAGGGGGTAAAATATTCAACGTGGTGCAGATGGCATACAGCTATGAGTTCGCAGGTAGCGCAATGTTGGGCCAGTCTAATGGCACCCATGAAGTATCTTTGGGATTCCTGATAGGGGAGTCTAAATCAGATGCGCCCGCATCTACCATCAAAAAGCCATATTACGACTGGGTCAAGTAAGTAGGAATGCTTTTTGATGTGTTGTCGATCCTGTTTAACGCTACTATCCCTAATAGTTCTACACGGTTTAAATGATATAAAAACACCTATGAGAATTTTCCTCTTGCTCTTGTTTCTGGCCATGTCTGTGGTCTCATTTGCTCAAACGGATTCAACAAAGACAAATCCGGATCTTCAGAAAGCCATGAACATCTACCATACAGGTAATTATGGCGGTGCAATTGTGAGTTTGAATAAGGCGGTAGAGGCAGAACCGAAAAGCAGCGAGGTCTATCTCTATTACGCTTTATGCTATATGGGCAAGGATGATCAGAAGGAAGCCATGCGCAGCTTCAATAAGGCCATTGAGCTGGATCCGAAATCAGAGCAGGCATTCAAGGGTAGGGGAAAGCTAAAAGCTCGTATGTTCGACTATCGGGGTTCTATTATGGATTTTGATAGGGCAGTGGAGATCGATTCATTGTATTCTGATGCATATTTTAATCGGGGCCTGGCATATTTTAACTTGAGAGATTATGAAGCATCTATCAGTGATTTCACCCAGGTAATTGCTTTCAACGGAAAAGATTTCGAAGCGTACTACGCCCGGGGGAAGTCCCATTTTTCCGCTGGTAAAAAAGCCAATGCCTGCAAAGACTGGAGCAAGTCTGCAGAGCTGGGTTTTTTTGATGCCTACGACGTCATCAGGATGAAGTGCAACTAAGCTTCAAGCTCTTTACCTCCCATTATCCTACCTAAGTGGGTGTTCTTAAAGTCATCGGAGTATTTCAACCCATATCCCAGGATCCTGTCCATGCTGGAATGTCCGAATAGGATAATCCCCGCCAGGGTTGCCCATTCATTCTGGCTGTACCAACCCATACACAGGACCAGTACCGCTATGCCTTTATGGTGGGTAATATTGTACATCACGGCCCCCACTTTTGTATTCACCAGGTAGCCCAGTATGCCAACGTCTGGAAGCAGGATAAGTGCGGGAAACCACCACCAGGCAAAGGCAGTTTGATCAAAAAGGTAAATGGACAAGCCGAACATGGCCAACTCCTCCAGTTTTAGTAAGTTCTTCATGGTACCTGATTTGGTTAGGCATTTTATACAAGAGACAAGACAGACATCATGCTGTCACCAATGTCCAAAGATAAATGTAAGTAATGGATTTGATTAATAATCCTGCAGGATCACCATCTTCTTGTTGACCACTCCTTTAGCAGAAGTTATGCGCACGTAGTACACACCGGTGGCCATCTCTATCAGGTTGAAGGTCTTGTGATAGTTACCGCCAACCAGCGCGACATCCTCTCTAACAATGACTTCACCTACAGCATTGAACACGCTAACTTCAATTGGGTCATTAAGGTTGGAAGTAAAGATCAGCTCAAATATGCCCCGCGATGGATTCGGGAATAGCTGCACATTCTGTACAAAGTCCACATCATCAATGGAAGTACCATCATCCACGATGATCCATACGCTTGTATCAGCTGAACAACCAAATAAGTTGGTACCTGTCACCGTGTATTGCGTGGTAACAGCAGGACCTGCTGTTACGATAGGCCCTGAGGTTGTGTTCAAACCAACCGATGGGGACCACACATAAGTATTGGCGTTGAATGCCTGTACCGTAGCAGAATCGCCAGGCAGGATGATCATGGTGTAATTGCTCAGTGTAACCAGCGGAGTTGGGTTAATGGTTAGCGTTACCGTATCCGATGGTCCGGCAGTACATCCAGGAGCGTATTCCGTTACGTAATAGGTATACACGCCCGCATTTGTTTCACCAGTCGCGAAGGAAGCTCCAGCACCAACCTGTATCAACAAGGTAGGATCGCTATACCATCTTAGATCGGTTCCGGCACCAGTAGCTGTAAGATTAGGAATGGTTTGGCCAGAACAAGCTGTCGCGTCAACTCCAACAGGAGCCGCAGCCATGGCATTGATGACCAATGAAACCTGAGTAGCAGGACCAGGACATCCAGGTAAACTGTCAGTTACCCAATACGTATAGATATCTGGCGTAGTTTGAGTGGTATTGAATGGACTTCCTGTTCCAGCGACACTGGTCAGCAGCGAATCATTATACCACGTAAGGTTAGTGCCCGTAGCTACCAGGTTAGGTATACCTGTTGCACTCACCTCACAAACAGAGTCGTTAACAGCCACGGGTGCTGCCGGTGTAGGATTAATTGTCAGCAGGGCTAAAGCTCCAGCGCTCTCGCATCCCAGTATTGACTGGGTGGCGAAGTAGTCATAGACACCAGCAGCGGAATCCGTCACTACCAATGTATCTCCGGTTCCAACACTATCCAGTTAGGTTGGGAACTGTGTCGCCTTCGCAAACTGTACCTCCTGATACTGTTGGTGCTGCCGGGATGGCATTGATCGTTAATGTCACCATGCTTGCCGGGCTCGCGCAGGCATTCACATTGGTATCAACCTGCGTTACGTAGTAAGCATAAGTTCCTGCTGCCGTATCGTTGTTGTTAAATGGATTGCCTGTGTATATGAGAGAATCCAATAATGAATCACTATACCAGTACACTTCTACACCGGTGGCATATAGATCGGGTGTTGGTTCACCAAAGCAAATCGTGGTGTCAGCGGTAACAGGTGCAGATGGAACGGGCTTAATTATGTAATCAGATGTGTCAGGATTGCTCTGAGCACAACCCGATAAGCTGTCTGTCACATAGTAAGTATGCGTTCCTACAGCTGTATCACCAGGGGTGAAGGTGCCGCCGGTAGCTATTACCGAGTCCAGCGTGATAGTGTCATACCACTGGAGGTTCACTCCGGCAGCGACCAGGATTGCCGCGGGAGATCCAAAACAAATGCTGGTGTCAAGTGCTGTAGGTTCGGGAGAGAACGCATTGATCGTGAATATGACTGTGTCTGCTGGGCTTACTGGACACGCGGTTACACTGTCCGTTACATAGTAGGTATATTGGCCCGCTGAAGTATCTGGCGGGGTAAGGGTAAGGGTATCACCAACGTTTAATACCGTATCAAGCAAACCATCAGCATACCATGTGATATTAGTGCCGGTGGCTACAAAGTCTGGTATAGGATTGCCTAGGCAGATAGCGGAATCCGGCACGGATGGCGCCGCAGGAATTCCATTGATGGTCAATACCACCTCAAGCGGGAAGCTCTCACAATCATTGACCGATGTATCGGTTTGCGTTACATAATACCTGTACACCCCAATAGCGGTGTCACCTGGGCTAAAGGTGTCGCCGGCAAATATTGCTGAGTCCAGCAAGGTATCGTCATACCACTGGAGGTTCACGCCAACCGCGATAAGATCAGGGACAGGGTCACCCTGACAAACAGTTGTATCATTACCCGTTGGAACTAAAGGCGTGGCACCAATGGTCAAAACCACTGTATCTGAAGCGCCAACAGGACAACCCGGTGTACTGTCATTTAAAAAGTAGGTATAAGACCCTACAGCAGTATCAATCGATACAAAGCTGTCTCCCTCAAACACGACATTGGTCATGGCAGTGTCGTTAAACCATTGAACGATTGTCCCTGCGTGAACAAGGGCTGGTACAGGGTACCCAAAGCATGCATTGGTGTCAGCAACGGATGGTGCGCCAGGTGGTGGAGAAATCTCCAGCTGCACACTATCTGCATTCCCTTCGCAGCTATCTCTCCATGCGGTTATATAATAGGTGTACACACCAACTGACGTATCCGGTGCAGTAAACGTATCACCTTCGAACAATCGTATGGTTAATGCCGCATCACCATACCAAACTATACTATCGTCTGAGCTCGTTGCCGTGAAGTCCGGAATGGGATTGCCATAGCAAACTGCCACATCAGCAGATACCGGTGGATCAGGTAGTGTATCTTTAGTAAGTACAACGAAGGACGTGTCCACGGGATTTGCCGGGTCATTGGAGTTAAGGTAGATGTTGGCCGTGTAGTTACCAGGGCTGATATTACATCCGTCAAACGTGATATCCACAATATCTGAGTCGCCTACCGCAATAATACCATTGGTGAAAGAGAAGCTGATCCACGAACTGTCAGAGCCGATTGAATAGATCAACTTACTCATGCCTGTATTGTTTATGGTCATTTGTAAAGTTGTGGAATCACAGCATCCCGTATAAGAAAGATTGAAGCTATCAGGGGCATTGCTGATAACCGGTGCACCCAACCCGACACCCGCCAGGCAAACTGTGGTATCAGAAGCATTGCTGGTAATTATCAGTGTATCTAAATAAGTACCAAAAGCTAGCGGGGCAAAGGTGATTATCAGTATGCCTGTATCCCCAGGTGCTATCGCTATACCCGTAGTATCAACAGAATATTCACCTGTTGCATTGGTGACATTTGTGATTATCAGTGTATCGCATCCTGAATTATAGAACTCCAGCGTGTCCGAGCTGGTAGTGGTTTCAATTACGGAATCAAAGTCAAAGCAAATATCCGAGATTGCAATTTGTGATGAACCATCGATTGTGAACACGGCGATCGCCGACACACTGAAACATCCTAATGTACTGTCAACTACGAAGTAGTCATGAATGCCAACCAGGGTATCAGACGGCGTAAATGTATCTCCTACAAACTCAAGGACGGTTAATGCAGAGTCACTATACCAGTAGATGTTTGATCCAGTTGTAACAAATTCAGGCGCTGCTACACCGACACAAACAGTTGAATCGGAAACAACGGGCGCTGGCGGAATTGTCGTGATCGTCAGCGTGGCGGTATCAGCCGGTCCAGAACAATTTCCTGCAGAATCAACAGCATAGTAATCATAAGTTCCCGCCAATGAATCAGCTGGGAAAAGTGTATCACCGGTTCCTACAAGATTGGTCAATGCCACATCACTATACCATTTTATTATTCCAAAGCCAGAGGCGATTAAGCCTGCGGTTGGAGTGGCCTCGCACATTGAGGTATCCTGAGTAATTGGAGCAGCCGGAACAGCAATAATCGTAAGGATTGCAGTATCAGGAAGACCTTTCGGACACCCTCCTACACTGTCCGTGACATAATATGGATAGGTACCTATGGCGGTATCCGAAGGAGTAAAGGACGTGCCAGTCGCTATCAGATTGGTCAAGGCGGTATCATTATACCATTGCAGATAAGACCCTACTGCAGTTAAAGCTGGATTTGATAGGCCATAACAACTGGTGGCATCATTGGTTAACGGAGGAGCCGTTAAGCCAAGGTTAATTGATAACGTTACAAGAAGGGCTGGTCCCGGACAACCATTGATGCTATCCCGTACATAGTAGGTATACACACCAATCGAAGTATCTCCAGTAGCAAAAGTGGCACCTGTGAACGCCAGTGAATCAAGTAACGAATCACGATACCACGTTATGTTCGTGCCTACGGCTACAAGGTCAGGTACCGAATCACCGTAGCATATCGTTACATCCGAAGAAGTTGGGGCAGGCGTTGAGTTAATAGCTAGAATAACAGTATCCGCGGGTCCTACACATCCAGCAATTGTTTGCGTTACAAAATAATCGTAGCTGCCGGGTAGGGAATCCAGTGTAGCAAAGGTGTCACCTAAGAACTCAAATATTAGTAATGTGCTATCGCTATACCATTGAACCATCGTACCAATCGCTATGAGACTTGGCACAGAATCACCGTCACAAACAGCGGTATCACTTGTAATTGGCATTGCCGGAATAGCATTTATAGTAATTGAGACGGTGTCCGATAGACTTTCAGGGCATGCGGCGGTACTGTCAGTTACATAATAAGTATGGACCATTGCAGTCGTATCACCTGTAACAAATGTATCTGCACTTGAGACAAGGTTAGTCAACGCTGCATCATCATACCATTGAGTATTTGTTCCAACATAAATCAGATCTGGAGTTGCGGTGCCGAAACAGATCGCTGTATCGCTAACAACCGGCACGTCCGGAGGAGCAGTTATCAATAAGGTAACCATACTCGAAGGGCCTGTGCAACCAGCAGCACTGTCGGTCGCATAATAAACGTGTAGTCCTAACGCAGTATCTCCACTTAAAAAGGTATCGCCTGTAAATACTAAGCTGGTCAAGGCTGAATCGTCATACCATTTAATGTTAGCTCCAACGGCAATAAAATCAGGCGTAGATGATCCAAAACAGATGGATGTGTCTGTTGTGAGCGGGGCCGAAGGTAATGGGTCAATAGTAAGCGTAGCACTATCAGCTGGACCTTCACAGCCAGCAACCGTTTGTGTTACAAAGTATTCATGAGCTCCTACAGCCGTGTCACCAGTGGCGAATGGACTTCCCGAGGCAACCAACGTGTCAAGTGAATTGTTGTTGTACCACTGTAGATTCGAGCCTACCGCAGTAAGGTCCGGCATAGTCTGTCCAAAACATTCAGATGTATCCGAGGCAATAGGAGGTCCCGGTGTAGCCGTAATTATATAGGTTGCTGAATCGCCAACACTCTCGCAACCCGTAATAAGATCTGTTTGAGTCGCAAAATATGAATAGACACCTGCACAGGGTGAGCGCAGAGTCACTGTACCAGTTTATATCGTTGCCAACAGCTACGAGTGGAGCGGCCGAACCTCCTACACAAATTCCAGTATCGGTTGTTGTTGGAGGCACGGTAGAGTTAATGGTTAATAATACAGTGTCCTCAAGACTGGCACAACCCAACAACTCTTGAGTTACATAATAGTCATAAACCCCAGGAGCTGTTTCACCAGTAGCAAATGAGTCATTAGAGGAAAGTAAATTTAGAGGTCCCGGATCATCATACCACTTGATTAACGTACCTATGGCTATAAGGCTTGGTACAGAATCACCTACGCAAACAGCAGTGTCTGATGCGATCGGTGGTGCAGGAATTGGATTTATTGTTAAGATAGCACTATCAGCTGGACCTTCACAGCCAGCAACCGTTTGTGTTACAAAGTATTCATGAGCTCCTACAACCGTGTCACCAGTGGCGAATGGACTTCCCGAGGCAACCAACGTGTCAAGTGAATTGTTGTTGTACCACTGTAGATTCGAGCCTGCGGCTGTCAGATCAGGCATTACCTGTCCAAAACATCCAGATGTATCCGAGGCAATAGGAGGTCCCGGTATAGCCGTAATTATATAGGTTGCTGAATCGCCAACACTCTCGCAACCCGTAATAAGATCTGTTTGAGTCGCAAAATATGAATAGACACCTGC
>JYMV01051832.1_pt1 | contig 10854 bp, 12 predicted proteins | sample 338911 | NCBI WGS metagenome assembly JYMV01 (sample SAMN03354496, study PRJNA234377) | hydrothermal vent metagenome | biome: Deep sea; feature: Hydrothermal plumes at the Eastern Lau Spreading Center, Western Pacific Ocean; material: Seawater | place: Tonga | collected 2009 | depth 2000 m m
TTGTTTATCAGCCTTGTTTCCAGTTGCTGAATACGTTTTTGGCAATCTGCACGTAATATTAAAGCTTCTGCTAATTTCATAATTAGGCTCCAATGATTAAACCAACTCTGAGAGAATAGGATGCGGTGCTTCTGTCACTATTCACATATCAAAGGATGATCGATTCAGTTTAAACTATCATTTTGCACCATACTTCACGAGAAGATTTGCAAAGCCTTTATTGCTGCCGCACTTGCTGATTAATGAACGCCCCATGTCATCCTTCGAATTTGGGTCAGCTCCAGACTCAAGGAAGTAGTTGAAGAATATCATAATGCCAACAATGGATCGAATAATCAGTCGGTGTGAAACCTCTCAGACGCGCATTGGCCAAAGATTTATCTCGACTCAAGTTTTCAGATACACTATCATAACTTTTTGCCAGATAAGGCCCGTGAGGTTGTCGGTAATTGTGCCATTATGATTGTCGGTATATGAGGGCCTATTAGAAACAAACTGTGCGTCTTAACCAAAAAAGGTTGGTCTTGAGTTGGTTCGGGTATCGATTGAAAATTATCGAAAATTTCATTTGTCCGGTATCAATGACTTTATATTGGTTGATAGACACGGTGGTTTGTGGCTCAACTTCAGGTTGGGTTACAATAGGCTCTCGTTTCTGTTCAACTTTAGGCTTATCCTGACACCCTACCAAAACAATCAGCAAAAATAATAGACTAATTCGTTTCATCTCACAAATAATTTCTTGTCATTTTCAATCCCAAAGTGGATTATAATTGCAGCCTAAGCCTGAGTATTAGCAGGAATCGGACAAAATAAATATACAGCATCGCCAAATTCTTGTAAAGTAATATGACTTTGATTTGCCACTCGATTTTACCCCGACGGCGATACATACAATACGTCGGATCATTTTCCAGCGCAAAAGATCAGCTTCGAAAACAGCGTAGCACTACATCCCTTCCAGCGAAAAACCAAAGCCATACGATCCATCCATGCTGGTCAGAACTAGACTTCAGGTCGGTGTAGGTGGTTTTATTTTGACCTGCGTCACTTCAACGTGAAGCCCAATTTGATCGTCTAGTTGAATTGCCAGAGAGCGAAGATCTCAGAATGGCTATTCCTAAGGCCATGGAGTCGATCGAAAACGACTATACTAATCTTGAGGGGCTACTGCCCAAGGAGGAATATCAGGAGCTTGACATGAGGTGTTGGCTCAGCTGCTGCTCACCCTGAACCCTGATGAGTTGAAGCGGGTATCGGGTGATGTTTTTGGCCGCATCTACGAGTATTTTCTGACCCAGTTTGCTGATCAGAAAGCACACGACGGTGGAGAGTTCTTCACTCCGATCTCCTTGGTTTCCCTGATTTCTAATGTGTTGGAACCCAAGGTGGTACAGTCTTAGCGACTTGTGGTTCCGGTCGGATGTTCGTTCAAAGCGCACGTGTTGTGGAACAATAAGGCCAGAACCCGACCGAGAAGCTGGCCTCCAAAGGCTTGGAAAAGAATCCCACGACCTTGCGTCTGGCCCCGATTCCCTAAGCCGTTAAATAACAGAGCTACAACTCGCCTGGATTGAAGAATTTTAATGTCGAACATATGAGAGCATTTGTATAGTCAACAAAGAGTCCCATACCCATGGGAAATTAAGTTCATGCCGCCAAATTGCCTCTATCCTGACTAACTCCAGATGCTAGAAAACATCCATAGCATTCCTACCTTGGCTCTGTCTTCTAACATCATTACCGTATATTACTATCTGTATTTTTCCAGTAATATTGGTAATTGCCATCTAAAATGGGAGATTAATTTAACAGTATCAACTTTTATCAGCAACATAAACCCAACCGATGTTCTGATGACGGAGACAACTATGGTTAATAAGTTGACCTCTCTTTTGAATTGACCTATAATGTCGAATATTTAATAATTCACTTTGGGAACGAGTGTAGAAGCTGTTTTTAAACAACAGATAAATATGAATGCCTACCAATGATATCGTTACTATCAATGTCCTGGTCGTTTCTATGTTCAGTATTCTCAATGTCGCAACTGCTGCTGCCAGTGAAACTTTTGCTCGCCAACCTCTATCCACAAAGTTTCCGCAAGCCGAAGTTGTACATCGCCTAATTAAAGGGTTTCTCTTGCTCCAAAATCTATTAGAATGGGATTCTCCCTGGGGAAAAAACCTGTCCCAATTAGGAGACCACATCTTTCCCTGCCCGACGGAATTAGGTATAGGCTCGGAAGAACCCCCCCCCTTTATTCGTTGACCGGCGGTAACATACCCTGCACCGCCCGAACGCGCTTCACAGAGCCTGTGACCCTTTAGCAGTCTTCGTTTAATCAAAGAAAAAATACGACAGGAGAAAGTATGAATCATAGCTACTGCCTTCCCCATCAAATATTTGCTAACCAAAGCATCTTGCTCCTTGACCAAGCGCTAATTCAGCAGGAATCCGGCATTCAACGCCAGGTGCATCCTGGACAGAAGAGCCCGGTTGTCATGGAACCTGGTAGGGACAAGCCCTGGGAGTTTTGCGGGGCAAGAATGAGCAAACGTATCCATCTCTACGGCACAACGCTTTACGACGATCTGGTCGGCAAATACCGCATGTGGTACTTCGCCCGCATGGGACCACACTGGCGCTTCGAGAGCGGAAACTATCAAATTCCCGGATTGTATGTACCCCGTACCGATCAGAAACCTTACTCCTGCCATGGGGTGACCGCAGACCAGTATGGGCGATCCTTTGTGGACAACGACCGGGGCGATCTGACCTGTTATGCTGAGAGCGATGACGGAATTAACTGGGTCAAACCCAATCTTGGCATTTTCACCTTCAATGGCAGTCCCGACAATAATATTATCTGGGATCTCCACGGCGCTTCCGTGTTCATCGACCGCCAGGAGAAGGACGCTAACAAAAGGTACAAAGCCATTGGCTTTTGTCGCCGCTACCGCAATATTTTCCTAATCGTGTCTGCCGATGGCATTCACTGGGACGACAAGGACTATCTTGAACCGGTCTCAGGACGCAGCAACGAGGGAACATTCAATGTCACTTATGACGCCAGAAACCAGTTGTTCCGAGCTTACTCTCTCGGTCGCTTCGATGACAAAGAAAAGCGGCGGGTCATCTGTTACACTGAAAGCCCTACTTTGGAAGGACCCTGGAAAGAGTCTCAGCCCATGTTGGAACCCACCAACTGGGACGATGAAATAGGGCGTCGGAAATACGGGGCACTGCGAGCCGAGTTCCACAACTTGTCAGCCTTTCGCTACAATAATATTCATATTGGTTTGTTGGGAGCATTGTATGTAACAGCGGAGCAAGTACCCGGTCAGAAGAATCAGATGCCTTGTGACGGGCCAATCGATTCCCAGATCGTGTACAGCCGAGACGGGATCAGTTGGGAGCACGCAGATCGAGAGCGGACGGCTGTAATCCCCCGGGGTGAAGGGGACGCTTTTGACAGAGGAATGATCATCGGCACAGCCAAAGAGCCCATAATTCAAGGGGACGAAATTCATTGGTATTATACTGGCTGTGAGCATACCCACGGGGAGGCAGATATGGAAAAGCGGGTCAAACGGCTGGCCCGAGCCAGTTGGCCTAAAGACCGCTTTGTGGTGCTCAAGGCTGAAGGTAATGGTCGAGTGGAAACCAAAGTCCTTCTCCCACCTAAGGGTATCACTGGTCTGGAGGTGAATGCGAATGCCGCAGGTGGGAAGCTACTGGTAGAGCTTTGCGACGTCGAGGGGAGGGTCTTGAAGGGCTTCTGCCAAGAAGAATGTGAGCCTCTGAACAGGGATGAACTGCGGTGGCAGGTAAAATGGAAAAGAGCCGACATTTCAACAGTCAAAGAAGGTTTCAAGATTCGGTTCATCCTGAATAGGAGTATGCTATACAGTTTTACATTCTGTAAGGTCTAGCACCAGTTTTCAGATTGTAGTAGGATTGCAGGGTATCAGACTGGCCGGCTTAGTTGAACCCAATGTGCTTACAGCAAATGCGGATACTTAAGGAGTACTAAATGAAGGATTCTATCCAATAAATCTAATATATTAAGTAGTAGTCCGTTTGCTGTTAGAGACTGTTAATATTCAGAGTATCATTAAGGTAAAATTGAGGTGATATGATGGTTAAAGGTAGGAAACGTAGAGCGGTTGGAGGGCCCGAAGGAATGCGAGCAGCGACTGCAGATGAAACTCGGGCGGAAATGGTGCTAATACCGGCGGGAACATTTGAAATGGGTAATCATTTTAATCAACCGGAATGGTGTGCGGGAGGAGAAGACCGATGGCAATGATGGATGCGCTAGTTCGCTATGGACGTGAGCCAGAGGCTTACGCTATCCGTGAAATGCCCATACCGGTTATTGGCCCCGATGAGGTTCTTGTTGAGGTCGCCTACGCGGGCATCTGCGGCACCGACGCCGTCACGTTCCGCAACGAAGATCATGGTTTCGTCGATCCCCTGATCCAAGGTCATGAGTTGTCGGGAATTATGGTGGTGGTAGGTGACCACGTGGCAGGTTGGTCCCTAGGCGACCGTGTAGCGCCCGAAAGCAGTGCTCGGTTGTGCGGGACATGTCCTATGTGTCTGACTGGCCGGCGCTACCTATGTCCCGAGCAGCAATGCTTCAGCTACGGCATCCACGGTGTTTTCGCCCGTTATGCCAAGTGCCATGGCCGAACCTCTGGGCGTGTCCTACGAGGCTACCATCACAAACGGTGACGTTGGGCCGGGCGCCATCGGCGTGTTCGCGGCTCTGTCGGCGTGGATGGCGGGTGCGACAGAGGTAGCTCTGGTCGGCACTAGCCACGCACGAGCTTCCTCTGAGTCAGTGGCGAGAAGGCTTTGATCTTGCCGTCTTGCGCAACGCACTTAAGGTGCTACTTGTGTCTGAAGGTTAGATTACGCTATTATTCTCTGTTCCCTGACTCCGCTAACCCTATTGGTAGGGACATCAACGGCGGGTTTCAATGTGCGTCAGGATTGCATTAATTATCCTTGAGCTCCTCCGCAGGAAGGGGCTTTACAAGCCACGAAGTGACGTCCTTTACCACTGTCGGCTATTGCGCGGGTATCAATGAGTGTTTAGCTCGCTGTGTTCAGTTGCTATTGGGCAGAGAAATCAGCGACCCAAGCCTTTAATGGCGGGGCTGAAGACTGTTTTCGCACCTTGACATATTTTGATACCCCTGCTATTTTGGCTTCTTTTGGCGCAACACTAACATCTTCCGTGGATCAGAGCGAAATTATCAAAGCTTGTCACCGATGGTGATTGCCAACTTGGATCTGTGGTCATTTTCCGCTGATGGTTTTGTCACTGCATCCGCATCTAGACGCTTTTCATCATGTAGCCCCTAGTCCGGGGAATACGGCCGAGAGATACTCTCAGGATTTGCTTTTGAAGAGTCGCGCATTGATGAGATAGTGGCAGAAGGGCCATTGCCTGGCCTAATACGATTCATGCTGGTTGTAATGCCTTGAGCCAAATAATTCCCGGAATCTTCTTATGAATAACAACTTACTGTACGAACGTCGCCAACGACTGTTGGGTAGCGGAGCACCGCTCTTCTATCAGGATCCCATACACATTGTCCGAGGCGAGGGCGTTTGGTTATACGACGCAAATGGTAAGCGCTATGTGGATATGTACAATAACGTTCCCTGTGTTGGTCATGCAAACCCTCGAGTGGTCGAAGCAATGCGTGAGCAGAACGCAACCCTCAACGTACACAACCGCTATCTACACGAGGGTATTCTTGACTACGCTGAGCGGCTGACTGCTCGTCATGATGAATCCTTGTCGAGCGTAGTTTTCACCTGCTCTGGTACCGAGGCTAGTGAGGTCGCGTTGTTGATGGCTCGCGCGGTCACCGGTGGTCGTGGAATTATCTGCTCAGATGCTGGTTACCACGGCAACAGTACGGAGGTTCGGAAACTATCCAGAGCAGGCGCAGGAAGTAATTCCAATGCGGAAATTCGGGCAATACCCTATCCGCAAAGATATCGTCCAATCAGTAAAGACGTGCAGGGAGAAGAACTCACCGATTTGTATTTGAAAGAAGTCCAGTCAGCCATCGATGGGTTTGCCGCCGACAATATTCCGTTTGCGGGAATGTTCGTCTGTTCTATTCTCGCTAATGAAGGTCTGCCGGATATTCCGGCAGGCTTCATGCCGAGGGCTGCCGAGCTGGTCCGAAAAGCCGGAGGCGTCTTTATTGCGGATGAAGTACAGGCGGGATTTTGTCGTACCGGACGGTGGTGGGGTTACGAGGTGTCCGGTTTTGTTCCAGATATCGCGACGATGGGTAAACCAATGGGCAACGGTATGCCTTTAGCTGGTGTCACGGCAGCTAAGGAACAAGTCGATGTGTTCCGCAAAAACACAAGCTACTTCAACACATTCGCTTCAAGTCCATTGCAGGCCGCAGTTGGCATGGCAGTAATCGATGTCATTGAGCAGGAGGATCTGTGCGCTAATGTAGTGGACGTCGGAACACATCTGCGCATGGCCCTAGAAGATCTGCAGAAAAATTGCGAGCCCATGGGGGACATCCGTGGTTATGGTTTGGCTATTGGCCTCGATTGGGTCAAGGACCGTGAAACGAAAACACCTGATCGCGAAGGTGCCGTGGTGGTCGTTAATCGTCTGAAGGACAAAGGTTTCCTGATCGGTAACGCTGGGGCATCAGGCAACGTTCTGAAAATTCGTCCTCCGCTGGTATTTGGGAGAGAACATGCGAATCTATTTCTGAGCGCATTCGAGGAAACGATGCACGAGTTATATGTCAACAATGAAAATTGACAAATCGCTTACGATGCTGGCTGAGCGGGCACTATCCGAGTGGTTACTGGAGGGGGCACGGTTGGAACCTATCAGTATTTGGGAAAACGTGGTATTCCGTGTTAATAAAGATGGTCAGACCTATGTTTTGAGAATTCACAGATCCTGGTACCATACACTGGAGGAATTGAATTCTGAACTCGTTTGGACGGCAGCTCTTAGAGAGTATGGATTGAATGTGCCGGAGCCTTTATTGACGAAAGATGGGCAAGGTTACATCACCAAGTGTTTACCCGGGTCCGACGAGACGAGAAATATTGGCGTACTTAAGTGGGTAGAAGGAAATATCTTGGGAGACGTAATCAAACCTGACTCCAAGGATTTGAATAAGGTTTGTGATTATTTTGAGCAACTGGGGAGCATCGCGGCCGTAATCCATAACCAATCAGCAGTGTGGAATGTGCCGGCAGGATTTACCCGACATGCTTTTGATGTCGAGGGTTTAGTTGGCGACACTCCATTTTGGGGGCCTTTTTGGGTATTACCGCAATTGTTACCCCAACAACGCGACCTCCTTGAAAAGGCTCGGAAGATCATCGGAGAAACTCTCGCTGCGTACGGAAAATCTCCTGACACATACAGCATGATTCATGCGGATTTACACATGGGTAATCTAGTGGTGGGTAGGAAGGGTATACACGTTATTGACTTTGACGATGCTGGATTCGGTTGGCACCAATATGAGCTTGCCGTGGCACTCCATTCCTATAGGGACCATCCCAAGTTTGAAATGATCGTTAAAGCGTTCTTCAACGGATATCGAAAAGATAGAGCATTAGATGCGGAATCGATAGCTTTGTTACCACTATTCCTGCTTGTACGGACCCTAGTAAATCTCAGCTGGATCCAGCAACGCCCTGAACTTGGTCAGGAGCGCGAGATCCCAGCAATGATCGAAGAGGCTTGTAAAGAAGTGGATCGGTTCTTGGCTGCATAGCTGAGATCTATAGAAGAGGTCTGAACTACAATTTTCCTGATTACCTCTACATCAAGGACGATAAATGATTCTTCCATGACGAACTGAAAGCGGAAGGCAAAGTGGAATAGATCTGGACAAAGGTGTAGAAATCCGCTACTGGCTCAATAACTTTCAAGACCCGCGAGAAAGTACTGAAGCCTGGTTCAATCAACGCATGTTCCCGGCTTTTTTCTTAGTTTGAAAAGGCTGAGTCAAGAAATATTCAGGCTGAATTCAAGACCTTTGAGGCTTGTAATACCAGATGTGTACATAGGTAATCGAGTCATTTACCCTTGGTAAGATCAGGTAAGGGGTAATCAGGTGGGTGCTGGCTTCTCCTAGTAGGTACCCTTTTTTCCCTTCTCCTAACTTATCCTATTCTAACCCTGTTGACCTGTAATTTGTATTGCTATATAATGGCCTTGTCAATAATCAGCTTCACTTACTATGCCAGATGTCTTCATTTCCTTTTCCCGCCGTGACATCGATTTTGTTCGTCACCTCTTCGACCAACCGAAAGCCCGTGATCATGAACCCTGGGCCGAATGTGCCGATAATTGTGGGAGACGTGATAAACGTTGAGCAACAACGACTGAGCTTTACGATTCAGCGTGATCCTCTTGCCGCCTTGTATGAAATTGGATTATAGGTAATTACTACAGAACGCAGGTAAATAAACCGGAAACAGGGAACATCAATGCAGACTTTACATTCAATCGTGATTCAGAAGCAGAAGGGAAGTTGGTAATTTATGCTTATGATCTGAAGTTGTCTGAATATATGACATATAATCTCAGTATCAAACCAAATGCGTATCAACCTCCACTCAGTACTGTAGATAATGGATACGGATGTTTTGGCTCTTTTAATATGCTGGAAAGAGTTGTTGAATTCTGATTGATCTCAAAACATGATATCGAAGATCTTTATAAAACGGTTATCACTCCCATTTAGGATTTCTATGCTCCCCGAGAAGGCGACGCCAGCCCACAGCAGCTTGTTACGTAAAAAGTCGGGGCGGGTCATCTCAATTGGCAACTGCACAATTGGATAACTGAGTCTTTCGCGCTCGGTCCACTGCAATCTTTGAATGCTATTAATACAGAGTAAAATCTGGAAGAGCACCACAGTGATGGCTGACCAGAGCAAGACGGGGCCTAACCAGGCGTTGAGATGCTCCGGTGTGTATAAGTTGATTCTCCCTCAAAGAATCCTTTAAGGTAAGGATCTTCTTATTGCTTACCGTAAACCAGTTTGGAATGTGTTGATCGATGGAAAAGCGTTGCATATTCATTCTCAGGCGTGGCAAACCAGAAAGGGTAAACTAGTGTGCCGAGTAGAAAGTCCATTGGGTCATGTCCAGACACCAAGCATAACATCACCAGCATTTGATAGATAATAAGTAGTTCAGTCCGGCTCAAAGCAAACCGAGGGAAAATCCGCTTCAACAATAGGCTCAATAAGACGAGAAAGAATAAGTTGACCACAGGTGCAATTAATTAACGAGGCATAAGCGGGATGCAGCGAGCCACGCATCCCGCTGACCAACGCAATCCAATACGCGTTGATGGGGATTAAAATTAATCCGCAAGCAGTAGCGAAGAAGAAACGATTCTTTTCGGTTTGACCGGGTAACATTCTATCTTCCAGCATCGGGTATGCCTCTGAATTCTGCTTTCTAGTTGTCCCACGCGATGTCTTCCTCAGCAAGCGGTGTATCGCTCCAGTGATATGCAAGTTTATTCAGCTAGGACAGGCACAGTTTTCAGATAGCGTGGTACCATAGGCTAATCCATCTCAAGTCCCCCATCAACGTTTAGCGCTTGCCCCGTGATGCAGTCGCTGTCGGGGCTAACGAGGAACGCAACGGCAGCAGCGATATCTTCGGGGGTCGCTGCACGTTTGAGAGGGATGCTCTCAATTAACTGACGAATCGACTCACCCGGTTGAAGACCTTCCATCTGTGTGCGAGTTTGGTCGATCTCCTCCCACATTGGTGTCGGCACAACGCCGGGACAGACCGCATTGACGTTAATGTAATAGGGAGCCAGTGCCAATGCGGCCGACTTCGTGATACTTAGCACGGCGGCCTTGCTGGCTGCGTAGTGCGTCGCCAGTGAACGGCCACTGCGCCCAGCGACTGATGAAATGTTCACAATCTTGCCGAAGCTGTGAGGAGTACGGCAGGCATCTTTCACCGTCGCAGGTACCTGCCTGATCATTTGTTCTGCTACCGCTTGCAGACAGAAGAAGAGCCCGCGCTGGTTGATGTTGATGATGCGGTCCCACTCTTCCTCGGTCAACTCCATCATTGGCTTGATCTGTACCACACCTGCGTTATTGACTAGGATGTCTATGTGTCCAAACTTGGCCACCACGTCCCCTACCATCTTGCGCACCGCGGTCACATCGGCCACGTCGATGAGGTAGGCCAGGGCGCGACAGTCCAGTGCCTCGATCTCCTGTACTGTGGTGGCGGCGCTCTCCGGATTGTACTCAGCTACTACTACGTCAGCCCCCTGACCCCCAAGCCGCAACGCTATCCCTTTGCCAATGCCCTGCCCAGCACCGGTAACAATAGCAACTTTTCCAGCTAATCTCTGCTCCATGATAGATTCCTCTCACTCTAGGCTCTGCTGCCGTGCGAGGATGGAAGCCTCGTTAAAAGCATCTCTGAAATGGTCGCACGACATATTTAAGCTCACAAAAATGGGGATGGTTCAATTCCCGCGTGAGCTAGTGTTACCCGAATAATTGTGAACCATCCCCTCAAATATTTCATCAACACGAATTTTTCACTTACGGCTGAAGTAGAGCCCGATAGGTCGGGATTTCGCTTCGCGCAACATGCTGCCAGCTTGTTTCCTCAGATCAGCTGGTGCTGGAAACAAGCCGACTGCACGCTCTACGGCATTAACTGAAAAACTTATATCATCAATAGCCAGTATTTTGTTTAATGAACCCCCAGGTTATGGCTAATTCAGCGGTGGGGTCCACAGCTAAAAGCTCACCTTCCATGTCAAGTTGAATTTCTTCT
>JYMV01044711.1_pt1 | contig 10853 bp, 10 predicted proteins | sample 338911 | NCBI WGS metagenome assembly JYMV01 (sample SAMN03354496, study PRJNA234377) | hydrothermal vent metagenome | biome: Deep sea; feature: Hydrothermal plumes at the Eastern Lau Spreading Center, Western Pacific Ocean; material: Seawater | place: Tonga | collected 2009 | depth 2000 m m
TCTTTGTTGGTGATAAGGGCCAATCGATATTCAATTTATTTGTAAAAGATCAGGGATACACCTGGCAAAAAAACATAAGAAAATTTTTTACCGACCGAAAAGAGACGGGCCAATATGATACCGTGATTATTACCGGAGGCCCTTTTATGCAATTCCTTCTGGTTCCATTCCTTAAAAAACTTTTCAAATGCCGCGTCATACTCGATTTTCGTGATCCTTTTGCAACAAATCCACATTTTGATAACACCTGGTTTAAAATTATGGTTAAAGCGCATTACGAAAGATTATTCATTGAGAATGCAGACACGGTTGTTACCATCAATGAAACATGCTCCAAGCTACTGGCCTTTGGCAATAGAAATATTGGCAAATTAAAAATAATTGAAAATGGTTATGATGACATTGCTATCGACACGTTGAACCGTCAAGGTGAAACTCGAGTAAATGGCAAAGTGGTTTTTGTTTACCCAGGTAAATTTTACAACGATTTAAATCCGGGTAGATTTCTTGAAATTATATTTGGTAAGGATCACGTAAATGACTTTTCATTCTCGTATGTAGGATCGGACTCGTCAACAATTGATGAATTTAACAACGTAACCAACCATGGGGCTAAGGATTATCAGAGCACAATTGAAATAATCAATTCCTGTGATATTGGACTGATCTTCACAGGAGGCAAGCCCTTTGAGTCCACTACAAAAATATTTGATTACATAGGACTGGAAAAGGCCATATTGATAATTACCAACGGAAAGGTAAGAACCGGTAACCTGCACAACATAACCTCGAATTACCCTAAAATATATTGGGCGGAGAATAATGAAAGTGCGATAGTAAGTGTGCTGGAGCAGATTAAAGGGGATAAATTACAGGTTGATTATCAAGAAAAGCACAAATATTCAAGGAGGGAGGGCCTTAAAAAGCTAATTGAAATTATACAAGATGACACATGAAGTGCCATCTAGTTTAAATGAAGAAGATAAATAACATATCATTCGGGCTTATAACCGCAGCATTTTTATTTGCGTGCTTCACGCCGGGAAACATCTGGATTACACGACTTGAAAATTTGTTGCTTCCCTTGATGCTGCTGGCCTTGCTTTTTCGCAGCAAAACAAGGATTGACCTGCCTATAGTTATCTGCTTAGGCCTCTTTTTTACTTTAACTACGATCACTATTTTTATTAACCAATTGGAATTGGGTAAATATATATTTGGTGTAAGGTTGCTGAAGTATATGATTCTATTTGTGCTTTCGGCCAATATTTTAGGCAGCAACTTAAAGGCATTTGACATTTTGATAAAGGCCACTCTCTGCCTGATAACAGTCATCGTTGCTGTTGAAGCCATTGATCCTTTGGGGATTGGCAGCATGATTCAGTCGTTTTACACACCGCGAGATCTCGAAGAATTTCATGTGAGAGATAGTTTCCGTTTGCTGGGAACCATGAAAAACCCGAACGATAGCGGGGTATTGCTGATCTGCTTAGCCGGCTATTTTATTTCCTCCTACTATTACCATAAAAGACCGTGGGATGGTATTTTTCTAATATTGTGCCTTGTACTGATCATCTTTGCCCAGTCCCGTACAGCACTGGTTGCCGTGGTGGCCATGCTTGTCACTTATATTGTCCATCTCAGAACCAGCAAAACAATGATCATTGGTTTAGCAGCCACGCTGCTCGGCGCCGCACTGGTCATCTATTTTCTCAACATGAATTACCTGATGGAGCTATTCAAATACAACCCCCTGGAAATTTCTGCTTTTAAAGGCAGATACCCCGCATGGGAGTATATGATCACGGTATGGCATGATAACTTGATAATGGGTGCCGGGCCCTTTGCGGATAAAATGGATGCCTACAGAAATGCACCTGACAGCGAGTACATTTATATCCTGGCGGGTAATGGCATAGTGGGGATGGTGGCCTATTTGTGCCTCATGTTCGCCCCCATTGTAGTGTTGTGGAAAAGAAGAAAGAAATCCTCCCATGCATTACTTGGTATATTGCTTCCGATTGCATTTTTAATAGTGGCGATAACGAATTTTGGCATCCTCAACGTGAGGTTAGGGGTTCTGTATTTTATTTTCCTGGGAATTCCATTTTACTTTTTACTACAGGAAGCAAAACAATATAAATGGGGACGTACGTTATCAGGTCTTGACCTATTCAATAAGAACAGTTGATGAAAATCTTATTGCTCGGAGACATAAATTCAATTCATACTCAAAAGTGGGCTTTGGCCTTGGCTGCCTCTGGAATAGATATCGGCATATTTAGCCTGGGCAAATCCAAGTTAGCTTGGTATCAAAATATTGAAGGTATTAGCAACTGTAATGAATCTGGTTTTGAGAAGTCCATTTTCAAAAGCAGTGCCATTTCAAAAATCAATTACGTTAAGCTGCTTCCTGCACTAAAAAAAGCAATCAGGCGTTTCCAGCCAGATATTATTCATGTGCATTATGCTTCGAGCTATGGACTACTTGGCCAGCTATCAGGCTTTCATCCATTGTTCCTTTCTGTATGGGGAAGCGACGTGTTTGAATTCCCAAACCAGGGTAAGGTACAGAAACTCGTTTTGAAGTCGAACCTAAAGAATGCTGATAAAATATTTTCGACAAGCCTGGCTATGAAAAAGGAAACCGAAAAATATACGGATAAAGATATCCAGGTAATTCCGTTCGGAGTAGACATGGATAATTTCAAACCCATGACTGTTGAGAGCGAGTTCGATTCAGCTGATATTGTTGTGGGAACAATCAAAACCCTGGAGTCGGATTATGCTATTGATGTGTTGATCCGGGCTTTTTCAATTGTTTGTGATCGCAATCCCCAGCTGCCATTAAAGCTCATGATTTGCGGGCAGGGATCACTTGAAAGTATGCTGGTTGGACTATGTAAAGAATTGGGCATTGCTGATAAAGTGACTTTTAAGGGAGCTGTAAGTCACCAGGAGGTGCCCCGTTATCTGAATATGATCGATGTGTTCGGGTGCTTGTCGGATAACGAAAGTTTTGGGGTAGCCGTTGTTGAGGCAATGGCATGTGAAAAACCTGTGGTGGTATCAAATGTGGGGGGATTACCTGAGGTGGTTGAAAATGGCAGGTCAGGTGCTGTAGTTCCGCCCCAAAGCCCGGAATTGGCTGCAGATGCAATTGAAACATTTGCACTCAACCCATTGGTGAGAGAAAAAATTGGTCACAATGCCAGATCCAGGGTAATTAAAATGTATGATTGGAATGGGTGCGTAGCTCAAATGTGCAATTATTATACAAATGCTAATATCAATTCAAATTAAGGTATGGTTGTCAAGGTCTTTAAAACGTTTTTGCTAATAGTGATCATTGGAATATCTACCCTTGCTTTATACGAAAATCGAGAGGCAGTTAATAATATGAGATTCCGGATGATGAACTGGGACCCGTGCACAGCTACTTCATTTGTACACAATAACTATACAATTAATGAATTGCCCTATGCTAAGCTACCTTACGCCAACAATGACCAGAATAATAACCCGCATCACAGAAATGCAAACAACTTATACGATGATGAGGGAATATTGCTGCTTGAGCACAACGGTAAAAAGATATACCATGCTGTTTACCTGGCGCAATATTCCTTGCACCTGCTGGATAAGTACCACCAAACTAAAAATGCAGAATATCTGGATGAGGCTGTCAAAATTAGCGGTAAGCTTCAGGGGCTGGCGCTAAAAATCGATTCAACGCTGTGGTTCCCCTATGTTTATGACTTTGTGCTCCATGGAAGAAGGTACATGGATGCTATGCGTGCACCTTGGTATTCAGCTTTGGCACAAGGCCAGATTCTTTCTTTGTTTACAAGGCTATTTGAAGAAACTCAGGATACAGCCTATCTCGCTATCTCTCATAAGGTCTACAATTCATTCTACCATCACAAGTACAACAATGACCTGTGGGTCTCATGCATTGACAAGAATAACAATATTTGGTTTGAAGAATACCCGGCCGAAATGCCATGCTTTACCCTGAACGGGATGATTTATGCCATCTATGGCATATATGACTACTACAGAATCACCAAAAGGATTGATGCCAAGAAACTGCTGATGGGTGCCATCACCACCATAGAAAATAATATTGATAGATACAGAAACGAGGGCAACGCGAGCTATTACTGCTTGAAGCACAAGATTGACGCTGCAGATTATCATGAAATTCATGTACAGCAGCTGAATAAACTATTCTTGATAACAGGAGAGCAGAAATTTAAAGAAGCATCAGGGCAATTCGAAAGTGATACGCAATAATATATGATGGAACAAAGCCACAAGAGAAAAGTATCGATTGTGATCCCCTGCCGCAATGAAGAAATGCATATCTCACAATGCATCACTTCTCTGATAAATTCAGATTATCCCCAAGAGCTGATGGAAATTATCGTTTGTGACGGAATGAGCACAGACAGTACAGCGGAATTGGTTGAAGAGCTCGCCGCTAAACATTCGTCTATAGTCAAGCTAGAGAACGAAAATCAATTTACCCCTCATGGCTTAAACCTGGGGATTGAATATGCATCGGGAGATGTTATTATTATTCTCGGCGCCCATGCAGAAGTATATCCAGGCTATATCGCTAAATGCGTTGAGGCCCTGGATGCCAAGCATGAAGCAGGATGCGTAGGAGGGGTATTGGAGAGTATTGCTACTGATCGCTCTTCAAAAGCAATATCCACCGCCATGTCGTCGGTATTCGGGGTTGGCAGCGCTCACTTTAGAACAGGGTTAAAGGATGGATTTGTAGATACAGTGGCTTTTGGAGCGTATAGAAAAGAAGTGTTCGAGAAAATTGGCCTATTTGATGAAGAGCTGCTGCGAAATCAGGATGATGAATTCAATTATAGGCTGATATCCTCGGGATTTAAGATATATCTGTCAAAAGATATCAAGTCAAAATATTATGTGAGATCATCATTTAGGAATCTTCTCAGGCAATACTTTCAATATGGTTACTGGAAGGTTTACGTAAACAAAAAACACAAGACAATTACAACAATGCGCCAGATTGTACCCTCATTATTTATCGTTTTTCTTGTTGCGGGATTTATACTGTCCTGGCTGAACACACTAGTTTTCGCAGCATATCTTGCTGTTTTGTTGGTATATGTAATTTCAGCAAAAATTGCTGCAATCCAGGCCACCTGGAACGTGGTAGGAATTGCCAAAACTATGCTGGCATTCATGATCATGCACATCGGTTATGGTGTCGGCTACCTGGAAGGCTTGCTGCATTTTTACATCTTTAACAAGAAACCATCTAGTACTCTCTCCACATTGAGCAGGTAAAATGGATCCAGATAAATCATCTTTTCATAATAAGCTGTATTACATCCTTGTTCTCCTGATAAGCTTTGCCCTGCCATTAAGCAAGAAGCTCATCCCCTTGCTGATTATTCTCCTGGTGTTAAATTGGGTCGTTGAGGGAAAGTTTGTGGAGAAGCTCAAGAGAATAAGGCACCTGCCATATGTGGGATTATTCGTGGCTTTTTACCTGATGCACCTGATCGGTCTTTTGTACTCTGACAATATAGAGTTCGGCATGTTCGATGTTGAAATAAAGCTATCACTCCTGGTATTTCCGCTATTGTTTTCTACTTCTAAACAGTTTCATTTAAATCAGGTGCTTAATGTCTTCACATCATTTGTATTGGGCTGCTCTACGGCAGTGTTAATTTGTCTTGGCAGAAGTGCATATATGTACAGCAAAACTGGAGATATCAATTCATTCTTATATGGTGAGCTATCTATGTTTCATCATCCCACTTATTTTGCCATGTACATCTGTCTGGCATTATCTGTTATGTTCTACTGCGTTTTCAGGCAGAGAGAAGGGTTAACGAAATATCACAAGGTTGCAATGGGTGTTCTTATTCCTGTACTTTCTGTATTTGTAATTCTTCTCAACGCAAAAATTGGTTTGATTAGCCTGATGCTAATTTTGGTCATAGCCTTTTTATATCTGTTGTTGGTACAAAAAAAATATCTCAAAGGGCTTATGCTTCTCATAGGTGCCCTGCTGGTGGTTGGATCACTAAATTGGATCGCTCCACTAACATTTCAACGTATGCAATGGGCTATATCAGTAATTCTCGGTGAGGTTGAGCCCGCGGCTACAGAGAGCACATTCGGGCGCATGAAGGTGTGGCCGGTGGCTGGTGAAATAATACAGGAAAACCCAATATTCGGTGTTGGTACCGGAGATATTAAGGATGAGCTGATCAATAAATATGACACCAGAAACCTCAGTGGAATGTCTGCTGAAAAATTGAATGCCCACAATCAATTTTTACAATCTTTTGCCGCATTGGGCGCCGTTGGATTCCTGTTACTCATAGGCGGCATACTTGCGCCCCTCGTCCGGAGCATAGGGCGTAAAAAGTACGTGTACCTGTTTTTTCTGCTCATTATAGCCCTCAACTCGCTCACAGAATCAATTCTGGAGGTGCAGGCAGGCGTGATCTTCTATGCATTCTTTAATTCATTCTTCATGTTCCTGGATACAGAATAATAGCCTATTATTTGTAGTTTTGGACCGCTTTCAGCGAATGGCATTTGATAATCATCATACTGTAATCAACAATCTCTAATCTACGTGATTCCCTTCTACAAGCTTCATTACGACAAGTCAATTGCTGCAGAGATAGACAAGGTGCTACAATCTGGATGGCTCACAACAGGGCCTCAAACCAAAAAGTTCGAGCAGCAGATTACGGCCTATTGCGGAAACGAAAAAACACTCTGCGTCAGCGCAGCCACCAACGGACTGGAAATAATGCTTAGGTGGTTTGGCGTGGGGCCTGGTGATGAAGTGATCATACCGGCTTATACTTACTGCGCCACAGCCAATGTGGTTGTTCATTGCGGTGCTACCCTGGTTATTGTCGATGTTGGAGCTGATTTCAATATATCTGTAGATGAGATTGAGAGGCACATTACGCCAAACACCAAGGTGATAATGCCCGTAGATTTTTCGGGACTGCCTTGTGATTATGATGCTATCAATTCACTGGTGAGCAGAGACGGAATAAGCTCGCAATTTGAGCCGGTGACGGAAGAACAAAAGGCGTTGGGCAGAATTTTGGTGCTGGCCGACGCAGCCCATTCGGCTGGAGGTATATATAAAAGCAAAAGAACGGGTAGTTTAACAGATGTATCTGTTTTCTCGTTCCATGCGGCAAAGAACCTGACCACTGGAGAAGGCGGAGCTATTTGCCTGAATCTGCCAGAGCCATTTGTTAATGAGGATGTTTACAAGGCGCTCTGTATTAAGGTATTGCATGGGCAGTCGAAAGATGCACTGGCCAAAGACAAAGCCGGTAGCTGGCGATACGATGTAAATGAGGCAGGGTATAAATGTAATATGACTGATCTACAGGCGATAATCGGGATGATAGAACTCGACAAATATGAGGTGTCTACCTTGCCCGCGCGGAAACAGATTTTTAAACAGTACGACAATGCCTTTTCCGCGTGTGATTGGGCAGAGCTTCCCCTTTCAAGTGATTCTGAAAGAACTTCTTCTTACCATATATACCCGTTAAGGATCAAGGGTGTGTCTGAAGGGCAGCGAGATAGCATCATACAACAAATTACAGATGATGGAGTGGGGGTAAACGTTCATTTTATGCCTATTCCAATGTTGAGCTTCTACAAGGATCAAGGCTTTGATATCAGCACCACTCCTCGTACTTATGACAATTACAGCAGAGAAATCACATTGCCTGTTTATGTGGATTTATCAGAGGAAGATCAGGCGACCGTAATTGAAACAGTGATAAAATCAGTAGCAGCCGTACTTTCATAGCATGATTAAAAGAGCATTTGATCTGATCTTTTCTCTTCTTGGAATTCTGCTGCTCTCCCCTTTGTTGTTGTTGATTGCCATTCTGGTAAAACTTACTTCAAAAGGTGGCGCCTTATTTCTTCAAAAAAGGGTAGGGCTCAACAACGTGGATTTTACCATCTATAAGTTTCGCACCATGTATGTGGATTCCAGCCAGGAGCTTATGCTGACCATAGGAGATGGTGACAAGAGAATCACCAAATTCGGTTCCTTGCTGCGCCGGATGAAACTGGACGAGCTGCCGCAATTGTTCAACGTCTTTTTAGGAAACATGAGCCTTGTCGGCCCACGGCCGGAAGTCAGAAAATATGTAGGTCTTTATGACAGCACACAACGACAGATACTATCTCTTAAGCCGGGAATTACGGATTATGCCAGCATTGCCTACTCAAATGAGAACGAATTGTTATTGCGTGCACCTGATCCTGAAAAGGAATACGTAGAAAATATATTGCCCAAAAAAATTGAACTGAATATGAAATATATTGCCGAACAGGGTATTTTTACGGATATCAAGATTATCGGACTGACCATAAAGAAAATTCTTTTTTAATAAACGTATTATGATTACCAAGCTAAGATCAACAATATTGGTTGCTGCAATGTTTCTGCTTGCAGCCTGTCCATACGACTCAAAAGTTGAGCTCAACACCTACGAAGAATCTCTTCCCATTGAAAAAAAGTATTATGGAAATTATACGGTTGTAAATGAAGATGGCTCTAAGGAAGAGATCGAGATAACGAAGGGTGAGTCTAAGTTTTATAATATTCGGCACAACTCAATTGATGAGGATGGGAAGAAGCTTGAATACCAATATTATAGGGGATATGTAACGGAGATCAAAGGTGTCCAAATTGTAAACGTGGAGAAGAAGGATGGCAACTACAACTTTTACAAATTCAATTTGAAATCAGATAATGAACTTGTGCTGATAGCTATTGAGGATGAATTTATGAAAGAGAACTACCCTGGATACAAACAACCCAAGACAGCTGAGCTTCGTGCATTTATTGAATCCAACATGGAAAATGCCAAGATGTTTGATGCGCCATTGAACTTTGCTAGAGACGCTGAAGTAGGGGGCAAAAAGAAGAAGAAAAAGAAATAGCGCAAAATCTAATCACAACCTATCAGGAGCCCTCTTCTATTGCGCTCATCAACTCTTTAATCTCGCTCACTTTATCTTCATAACCCTGCTTGTTGAAGGAGTGCTCTAAGTTGATCAGAATACGCTTGATCATATCCATATTGGAACAAGGCGAGTAGTAGGATTGCCTGGGCTTAATATTGAGCTGCTTTAAAAAGCTGTTTACATCATTTCTGTCAAAGACAGTTCCCCGACTAAAAGGGTTGATGTAAAACTGAATATCATCAGAGGAGTTTTTGAACGCAACAATAAAATGCTTGGGCAAATTAATACCAAAAACCGGAATTCCCAACGGCTGACAAACCAGCAAGTACAATATCGAAAGAGAAAGTGGATTGCCTTTTTTGCCTTCCAATACATTATTGATAAACGAATTTTGTGGAGCATGAAAATTCTTGCTGTTTCCAACAAACTTGTGGATGTCAAAAAGTACATGGTTGATCGCATTTATCTGCGCAAGGATTGAGCTGGTCTTTTGCACCTCTATATTCACATCCTCTCTTATAAGGCCAAGATGCTCGTTGATTTTTTCCAAGTCTATATCGGGATATTGATATCTCGCAATCAATAATACGCCTTGCAACAGGCTGTTATCCTTAGAATCAGCCCACTGCCTTAATTGAGCCTTAACATCTTGAAATTGAATGGTGTGAATAATTGTTTCTATTCTAACTTGAAGCAGCTCAGAGCCAGCTCTTTCTTTGCCCGGGAAACAGCTTTCCCAGGCCAATTCCAATGAGGGTATTGCCTCATGACCTAAGGACAAGATCTTTTCACTAACCTGATCATAGATTTGATCATGTGGATCATCTAACAAGGTTATCAATGCATCTAATTCGGACTTTATCATATATGCTGAACGTGGAACCGCCTAATAGACTTCGCCAAATACTTATTTGTTTTCAACAGCTAAACGATCGAGCACCAGCCTGATCATCTTGTCAACAGATATTTGATAATCCTCACTGTATTTTTTGGCGAGCCTATTGGCAATAATGGTGCAAATGGTGCAAGTATTGTGTCCGAGCATTCTCCCAAGGCCATATAAGGCAGAAGTTTCCATTTCATAATTGGTAATTCGGCTACCTTCAAAGCTGAAGTTGGTAAAACTTTCATTCTGATTGGGATGCCGCACAGGTAATCTTAATATTCTCCCTTGCGGACCGTAAAATCCGGGAGCAGTTGCTGTAATTCCTCTAGCCATCCCATCACCCAATTTATCCATAAGTGATTCTGAGGCTTTAACAATATAAGGCCGTGGAAGCTGTGTGCCCCATTCAGTTTGTTTTATGAATGCACCAGTCATTGATTGCTCAATCAGATCGTTTGGATAATCGTAATAATGCAGCATTCCATCGAGACCCAAACCGTATTCTGATAGCACAAAAGAGTCAACTTCTATATCTGCCTGCAGAGCCCCGGAAGTACCGAGCCTGACAATGTTAAGGGATTTATGCACCTCTTTTATCTCTCTCGTTTCGAGATCTATATTAACCGCCGCATCCAGTTCGTTAATTACTATATCAATATTATCTGTTCCTATACCCGTTGACATAACCGTTATTCGTGTATTTCCGTTTACCCCTGTATGGGTTGTAAACTCACGATTACTGATCTTAACTTCTATCTCGTCAAAGTAATTTGATATCATCTCGACTCTATGCGGATCACCGACAATTATCACGTTGTCAGCGATATGTTCCGGCTTCAGTTTTATATGATAAACACTACCGTCGGAATTAAGCACTAGTTCTGATTCAGCTATTGCCATGTTCTGCTATTATTTTTGCGATAATTTAAATTTAAGCATGAACAAA
>JYMV01035066.1_pt1 | contig 10851 bp, 12 predicted proteins | sample 338911 | NCBI WGS metagenome assembly JYMV01 (sample SAMN03354496, study PRJNA234377) | hydrothermal vent metagenome | biome: Deep sea; feature: Hydrothermal plumes at the Eastern Lau Spreading Center, Western Pacific Ocean; material: Seawater | place: Tonga | collected 2009 | depth 2000 m m
GGTTAGCAATTACAATTAAGGAAATTGTAGAAAAAAATAATGCTTCTTTTGCATTTCCTTCTCAGTCCATTTATGTTGAAAAAAAATGAAATCAATATTTCTCCTAGTAGATAGTGTTATAAATATTTATATTTGGCTTATTATAATTAATGTCATACTTAGTTGGTTAGTAGCATTTAATGTATTAAACACTCAAAATAGATTTGTTTTTGCAGTACTAAATGCAACTCACCAATTAACTGATCCTGTTCTAAACAAAATTAGAAGATTTATCCCCAATCTAGGTTCAATAGATATTTCACCAGTTGTATTGATTCTATTGTTAATTTTTATTAGAAACTTGTTTTTTGAATTACTTGCCCCAAATTTACTTTAATTAAAATTATGATCAAAATTGATGGAAAAAAAGTAGCAGCTGATTTAAGAGCAGAGCTTAAAAAAAAGGTAGCCGAACTCAAGTCTACCTATAATGCTGCTCCTGGTTTAACCGTAATTTTAGTTGGAGAAGATGCTCCAAGTAAAATTTATGTAAGAAATAAAGAAAAATCTGCAATTGAGGTTGGAATTAATTCTAAGGTTATTCGATATCCAGAAAATATAGAAGAAAAAGTTCTTTTAGATAAAATTAAGGAACTTAATGATAATAATGAAGTTTCGGGAATATTAGTTCAGCTACCTCTTCCTAAACATATTGATAAAAGAAAAGTTATAGAAACCATGGATCCTCGAAAAGATGTAGATGGCATTCATCCAATGAACGTAGGTAATTTATCATCAGGCTACGATAGTAGCATTCCCTGCACCCCTTTTGGCTGCAGTTTATTAATTAAACAAGTTGAAAAAAATTTAAGTGGAAAACATGCGGTAGTAATTGGAAGATCTAACCTAAATGGAAAACCTATGACCCAATTGCTTTTAAAAGAGAATTGTACGGTAACTATTACCCATTCAAAAACAAAGGATCTAAAAACAGAGTGTCTTAGAGCTGACATAATTATTGCAGCAGTAGGAATACCTAAATTAGTTAAAGGAGATTGGGTAAAAAAAGGAGCAATCGTTATTGATGTTGGAATTAATAAAACCGACTCTGGTTTAGTGGGAGACGTTGATTTTGACGGGGTATCAAAAGTAGCAAAGGCAATTACACCCGTTCCAGGAGGGGTGGGTCCAATGACAATTGCTTGTTTGTTAAGCAATACTGTTGAATGTTTTATGAAAGCTCAATCTAAATAGAAAAAATTATTATTTTCTGAGTTTTTTTGCCGCAACTTTTATAAAATTTTCGACATATTTTTTTGAAAATAATTTGCCACTTTCAAAAGAAGATTTTTTCATAGAATAGATACTTTTCTTTGATTTTCTTCCAACAATAGATATGCTTCCCTTGTAGAGTTTAACTGTCACTTCACCTTGTACTTTTGTTCTTTTTTGATCAATTATTTTTTGAAGTGATAATCTTTCTTTAGAAAACCAAAGACCGTTATAAAAAATGCATTATTTTTTTATTTAATGTTATTGATTCCATTGCTCTATGAGCAAACATCAAAACAGTTCCTCCTGGCGTTTCATAAATGCCTCTAGATTTAATTCCAATAAATCTGTTTTCAACTAAATCAACTCTACCCACTCCATTTCTTCCAGCCAAGCTATTTAATTTTTCAAGCAATTTACTTGGTGAATATTTTTTTTTATTTAGTGAAAATGGGTTTCCATTTTTAAAGCCAATTTTAACTTTTGTAGGTTTTGTCGGTGCTTTTTCTGGAGAGATGGTTCTTTGAAAAAGATATTCGGGAGGATTTTTATTTGGATCTTCAAGCATTTTTCCTTCTGTAGAAGTATGAAATAAATTATCATCTACAGAAAAAGGCGGAGCCCCCTTTTTATCTTTTGTTATAGAAATTCTGTTTTTTTTTGCATAATTGATTAAATCGGTTCTTGAAGAAAATTTCCATTCTCTCCATGGAGCAATTACTTTGATCTTTGGACCAAAATAATAATAACCCAGTTCAAATCTTATTTGATCGTTTCCTTTATCTGTTGCTCCATGAGAAACTGCAAAGGCTTTAAATTTTTTAGCTATTTTTATTTGTCTTTTTGCTATTAAAGGTCTGGCTATTGAAGTTCCCAATAAATAAGTTCCTTCATAAACAGCATGACCTCTTATCATCGGGTAAACATACTCTTTTACAAAAATATCTTTCAGATTCTCAATAATAACTTTTTTAACACCTAGTGATTTTGCATTTTTAATGATTGTTTTTTTATTTATTTTTTGTCCAATATCAGCCGTGTAAGTAATGATTTCGGCATTATAATTTTCTTGAAGCCACTTTAGGATAATTGATGTATCCAGTCCTCCAGAGTACGCAAGAACAATCCTTTTATTACTTTGCATTCCAATTTAGCTACAATTTTTTTTAGCTGTATCATAGGCTTTGGTAAAACCCATTAATGAATAATGATCAATAGTTTGCTTTCCTTTTTCTGTTCTTCCAATTATCATCACTCTAGAAGCTTTTTTCATTGCTTTAATAAATCTTTGTTCTTCTTCAGTATCAAGAATCCACGCAAACTCTTCTTGAGAAAAAAAATCATAAGTTTTTTTTCCTGTTTTTGCTTTTACAATCTTTTCTTTCTGAAAAGTATATCCAGAAGTAGCACTTACTTCGTCTTTTATGTCTTCAGTGGGTCGAAAACTTATGAATAATCTTGAAGGATTTCTTTCAAATTTTTTTGGGGCTCTTAGTATTGGAATAGATTGGGCAAAACAAATTTTGTTATCGTTTTCAGTTACAGTAAAAGTTTCCCAATCTTTAAATTTACCAATACTTTTAAGATCTTCAGCAGATCTAGCTGAAAAGGAAATTAAAATTATAATAAAAGAAATATATAACGAATTAATGAATTTTTGGGGCATGAGTTTTGTGTATTATTAAAGATTAATTAGATTTTTTCAATATATTGAAATTTTACTTTTTAGCTTATATATAGTCTATATGGAATTTAACAGGCAAAATATTCGATCAAAAGTAAGTGCAGCTGAGACGCATATAATTGACGAAGGCTTGAGATCTTACATGTTAAAAGTTTACAACTATATGTCTTCGGGCATATTATTAACTGGCATTATATCATTATTGTTATTTAGACTTTCTGTTGTAACTAATTCTGAAGGCGCGATTACCGGTCTAACGAGCGTAGGTAATGCCCTATATAATTCAGCTTTAATGTGGGTTGTAATGTTGGCGCCGTTAGGTGTTGTTTTTTACATGAGTTTTGGAATTGCTAAAATGAGTTCATCAAAAGCTCAAACTACTTTTTGGGTATTTGCTGCTCTGATGGGAGCATCATTATCTTCGATTTTCTTAGTCTATACTGGTGCAAGTATAACAAGAGTATTTTTTATCACTGCGGGAACATTCGCAGCTATGAGTATATATGGTTATACCACTAAAAAGGATTTAACAAGACTTGGTTCATTCTTAATGATGGGTTTAATAGGAATAATAATTGCATCAATAGTAAATATTTTTATGAAATCTACCATGATGTACTTTGTAATTTCCATAATTGGAGTTTTAATATTTGTTGGGCTGACTGCCTATGATACACAAAAAATAAAAAATATGTACTCGGTCAGTGATAGTGGGGAAGTTATGGGCAAAAAAGCTGTTATGGGCGCACTAACCCTTTACTTAGATTTCATTAATTTATTTATAATGTTGCTCAGGTTATTTGGTCAAAGAAGATAATTTTTCAGTTTACAAGCTTCAATTTTTTAAATCTTGTCTTATATAACAATTCTTCTAAATTTTTGGATATATTCAAAATATTTCCCCGGGAATCTGATGTAAAGTATTTTAGATTTTTATTTTTTAGTTTAAAGTTTTTATGTATTCTAAATTCTGCGTTTTCAGAAGCTCTTTTATATACATCAAAACTAACTTCTTCTTTTGAAATATTCAGACCATAATCTTTCCAAAAACCTTTAGAAACCATTTTGGAATAAAGATTAAGAATAATTCTTAATTCATATTTGTTAAAAAAACGATTTACTTTCTTCGTTGCCAAATTTGAGTTTTTAATTATAAGTTTTAAATGATTCATTTATTTTTTAATTTGATATTTTTTTATTAATGGAATTTGTGAAACGGTAAATAAAAAACTAATTGGTAATAATCCCCAGACTTTAAAATTTACCCAAAATTCTTCCGATTGAGTTCTCCATACTATTTCATTTAAAATAGCTAGAAAGAAAAAAAATAATATCCATCTATCATTAAATTTATTCCATCCTTCATCTAATAGTTTAAACGAATTTTTAAATAATTTTTTGAGCAGAGGTTCTTTGGAAAAGAATTTTCCAAATATCAAAACCAATGCAAATAATATGTTTACCACCGTTGGTTTCACATAAATAAAAACAGGATTATCAAAATATAATGTCAAACCTCCAAAAAGTGTTATCACAATTCCACTTGCTAAAGGCATAAGGGCAACTTTTTTTTCCAATAAATAAATTATTGCAAGTGATAATAGAGTTGCAATTATAAGAGGAGGTATGGCAACCCTCAAATTAAGTCCGCTTTGGTAGTAAAAAATAAAAAAAATTAAGAGAGGTCCAAAATCTGTAATAAATTTAATGAATCCTTTATTCATTTAAAATATGTTAGCATATCCATATAACTTTGAGACATTTTTTACTATTGATTTTTTTTTAAATGTAACTATTTTGAGTTTATCTAATGACAACTAATACGGCGAAATTTTCAATAGGCAGTGTTGTTAAACATAAACATTTTGATTTTAGAGGTGTGATTTATGATGTTGATTTCGAGTTTAGTAATTCTGAGGAATGGTACCAATCTATTCCAAAGGATGTCAGGCCAAGAAAAGATCAACCCTACTATCATCTTCTAGCCGAAAACGATGAAATTACATACGAAGCCTATGTTTCAGAACAGAACTTAATTTTAGATGATTCTAATAAACCTATTAAACATCCTCTAATTAATGAAATATTTTCAGGTAAAAAAGGTTCGGGATATTTTAAGCCCTCAAATTAGATCAATTTGCCTCAAATTAAACATAGTTCTTACAAACCATAGACAAATTAATATTCATAATGCTTGTATAGCCTAGTTAGGGGCGAGTATTCAAAGCATCATCATCTCCCTCTTCGTTCTTAATTAGGCTAGTCTGTCGAATATCAAATTTTTTACACATAATATTTATTTTCATTAGAATTTAGAAAAAAATGAAAAAAAACAGGTTTTTTAAACCAATTTGTTGTTTAAAATAATGATTGCGAAGTATATGTTAAAGTATATGAGGCTACTAAACAGATTTTTGTTCTCTATAATATTAATTTTTGGATTGACGTCAATAGGGCTTGCTGAAGAAGAAAAATTACAATTACCAAATACACAATTGAATATGTATTCTGGAATGTTTGACTTTAGCGATGCAAAACAAAGAGCCGTGTTGGTTGGATTTCAGCATCAAAATGAAGAATTATATAGAGAAACATTTTTAGGAACATTATCACCTATTACAGGTGGTTTTGTAACAGAAAACGCTGCACTCTATGCTTATACGGGAGTTGAGTGGAATTTTGATTTAGGTCCGATAAATTTTACACCAAGTTTTGCACCTGGGCTTTATGGTGAAGGAAATGGAAAAGATTTAGGACATATTCTGGAATTTAAAAGTGAGGTTCAAGCATCATTTAATCTTTCAGAAAATAGCCAGCTGGGCATGTCCTATAATCATATATCAAATGCAAGTTTGGGAGATAAAAACCCTGGGGCAAATAGCTACATGTTTAATTTCTTGAAAAAATTTTAAGTTTGATTTTCAAAAACAATGAATCTTAAAGATTGTCATAATTTTGACGATTATAGAAAATTAGCAAAAAAAAAACTACCCTCGCCAATTTTTCATTATATCGATGGCGGAGCAGATGATGAAGTAACCTTAAAAAGGAATACTGAATCATTTAATAGCTGCGATTTAGTACCTAACGTTCTAAGCGATGTAAGTAGTGTAGATTTATCTACTACTGTTTTGGGACAAAAAATTGATTTTCCATTATTTCTTTCAGCAACTGCTATGCATCGCCTTTATCATCATCACGGAGAACGAGCTACAGCAAAGGCTGCTGAAAAAATGGGTACAATGTTTGGTATATCAACTATGGCCACAACGAGTATTGAAGATATTGGAAATTTAACCAATGGTCCCAAACTATTTCAAATTTATATTCATAAAGATAGAGGATTAACAGATAATTTAATCGAACGATGTAAGCAGTCTGGTTTTAATAGTGTATGTTTAACTGTAGATACAGTGGTGGCGGGCAATAGAGAAAGAGACCATAGAACAGGATTTTCTACACCTCCAAGATTAACTTTGAGTAGTCTTTTAAGTTTTGCTTTGCATCCTGGATGGAGCTTAAATTATTTGCTTAGTAGTAAATTTAAATTAGAAAATATTATTCATATGACAGATAAGGGTAGTAGTATTGATAAATCAGTTATTGATTATATAAACGAACAGTTTGATCCTTCAATGAATTGGAAAGATGCTGAGTATTGTGTAAAAAAATGGGGAGGACCATTTGCTCTAAAAGGCGTTATGTCAGTTGATGATGCAAAAAAAGCAATTGATATTGGATGTAGTGCAATAATGATTTCAAATCATGGTGGTAGACAACTAGACGGTTCAAGAGCGCCTTTTGATCAACTTAGCGAGATTGTTGATGCAGTTGGAGACAAAATAGAAGTAATTCTTGACGGAGGAATTAGGAGAGGAACTCATGTTTTAAAAGCCTTAGCGCTCGGCGCAAAAGCTTGTAGTTTCGGAAAAGGTTATTTATTTGCTCTAGGAGCAGCTGGTCAAAAGGGTGTTGAATCAATATTACAGAAAATGAAAGCAGAAATAAATCGTGATATGATATTAATGGGCTGCAAGTCAGTTAAGGAACTTAACAGATCTAAAATAGTATTTAGAAAAAACTATAAATGAAAATAGCAAGAAGTGTAAATAGACTTGGCACTGAAGCGGTCTATAGTATTTTTGCGAAAACAAAAAAATTAGCGAAACAGGGAAAAAAAATTATTGATTTAAGTTTAGGTCAATCCGATTTTAAATCGCCAAAGCATGCAGTTGATGCCACAATTAAAGCTTTAAAAGATGGTCACCATGGTTATACGCTGCCAAATGGGATTATTGAATGTAGAGAAGCAGTAAGTCGAAAAATCAAAAGTTTATACAACGCCGATATTGATCCAGAGAGAATAGTTATTATGCCAGGCGGAAAACCTACAATGCATTATGGCATTTCTTTTTTTGGAGAACCGGGTGCAGAAATTATATATCCCGATCCAGGTTTTCCTATTTATGAATCGATGATTAACTATACTGGAGCCAAGGCAGTTCCTTTTGACATGACTGAAAATAGAGATTTTTCAATTAATCCTGATAAAGTTTTATCTTTAATTAACGAAAACACTCGATTATTAATTTTGAACAATCCACATAATCCTACCGGTGGTTTCACTGAAAAAACTGTAATAGATAAATTAGCTAAAGGTTTAAAAAATTTTCCTCATGTAACAATTTTATGTGATGAAATTTACGATAGATTGATATTCGATAAGAAAGAAATTCCAACTTTTTTTAATTATCCCGATCTTTATGACAGACTCATAGTACTTAATGGATGGAGTAAAACTTATGCAATGACAGGATGGCGCTTAGGTTGGGGTGTATGGCCAGAAAATTTAATAGAACATGTTTTCAAATTTTGCGTAAATAATCACTCATGTGTGAATACTGCAGCTCAATATGGCGCGATTGCAGCATTAGATGGACCAGAGGATCATCTAAACGATATGATGAAAGAGTTTGTTATAAGAAGAAAACTTATCGTAGATGGACTAAGAAGTTTAAAGGGTGTTGAGTGTAGTTTACCAGGTGGATCCTTTTTTGTATTTCCCAATGTTAAGGGGACAGGAATGAATGGAGAAGAATTTACAGATAGATGTTTGCAAGAAGCTGGAGTTGCTATGATTCCTGGAATTGCATTTGGAAAATTTGCAACAGATTATGTAAGATTCAATTTTGCAACTTCACAAGATAATATTTCCAAAGCTTTAGAAAAAATTAATAATATGTTAGGCTAGCATTTATTGGATATGTCTGAATTAGCTTTACCAAAAGTAGATCAATCAACAATTTTAAATAGAGATAAAATTGTAAACAAATTAAAAAGGATAATAAAATCAGAAAATGTTTTAGATCATAATGATGAAATAAAACCTTATGAAACCGACGCACTTTCTGCCTATAAACAGAAACCTTTAGTTGTTGTATTGCCAGAAAATACTCAAGAAGTAAGCAATATACTAAAATATTGTAATGAAGAAAAAATTAAAATCATACCAAGAGGAGCAGGTACAGGATTATCAGGTGGGGCATTACCTTTAAATGATGCAATACTTTTGGGCCTTGGTAAGTTTAATAAAATTCTAGAAATTGATTTTGACAACAAATGTGTAATTGCTCAGCCTGGAGTTACAAATTTATCAATTACTCATGCAGTTCAACATAAAGGTTTTTATTATGCTCCCGATCCTTCTAGTCAATTGGCATGCTCAATTGGTGGAAATGTAGCTGAGAATTCTGGAGGTGTGCATTCACTAAAATATGGAACAACAACTAATAATATTTTAGGCGTAGAGTTAGTTTTAATGGATGGGACAGTTTGTAGATTAGGCGGAAAAACACTTGATCAAGAAGGTTATGATTTACTCGGATTGATTTGTGGCTCTGAAGGATTATTAGGAGTGATTACGGAGGTAACCGTAAAAATTTTAAAGAAACCACAAACTGTTAAAGCAGCTTTAATAGGATTTCCTACAATAGAAGACGGAGGAAATTGTGTTTCAGAGATAATTTCTACTGGCATTGTTCCATCAGGCATGGAGATAATGGACAAAGCTTTAATTGAAGCTACAGATAATTTTTGTAAAGCAGGCTATCCTAGAGATGCAGAAGCTTTGATGATTGTTGAGTTAGATGGAACAAATTCTGAGGTTGATGAACTCATAAATAAAGTCAGTGATATTGCAAAAAAAAATAATTCTACAAGTATAAGAACAAGCCAAAATGAAAAAGAAAGGTTATCATTTTGGGCTGGCAGAAAAGCTGCATTCCCAGCCTGTGGAGCAATGGCGCCAGATTATTATTGTATGGATGGAACAATACCAAGAGGCAAACTTTCAGAGGTTCTCAAAGAAATAAAACGATTATCAAAAAAATATAATTTACCAGTTGCAAATGCATTTCATGCAGGCGATGGCAATTTGCATCCGCTCATAATGTTTGATGCTAACAATAAAGAAGAGCTTAGAAAAACTGAAGAGTTTGGTGCTGAAATTTTGAAATATTGTGTAAAAGTTGGTGGAGTATTAACAGGTGAACATGGAGTTGGGATAGAAAAGAGAGAGTTAATGTGTGAAATGTTTAATGATAATGATATTCAACAACAACTTAAAATTAAGAAGTCTTTAGATGAAAAAAATCTGCTCAATCCAGGAAAAGTTTATCCAATACTAAGAAAGTGTGCAGAGGAAGGAAGAGTCCATGTCCATCGAGGTGAGGAAAAATTCCCAGATCTCCCAAGATTCTGATTATATATTAAAGCCTGATAATGAAGAAAAAGTCTCTCAAATTATAAAAGATCTTTATAAAAAAAATCTTCCAACTGAAATCATAGGCTCGAACTCAAAAAGTTTTATAGGTAATAAATTGCAATGTGCGAAAATACTAGATCTTTCAAAATTGTCTGGAATCGTTGAATATTTACCTGAAGAACTTTATATAAAAGTAAAGGCCTGTACTCCTATAGCAAACATTGAAGAAGTTTTAAAAAAAAATAATCAACAACTATCTTTTGAACCAATTGATTTTGGATATATTAGTTCTTCAAAAAGCAATAAAGGTACAGCCGCCGGATGTCTTTCATGTAATTTTTCAGGTTCTAGAAGGTTTAAATCAGGAAGTGTTAGAGATCACGTTTTAGGATTTAGGGGAGTTAATGGGAAAGGAGACACAATAAAGTCAGGTGGAACAGTCGTAAAAAATGTTACAGGTTATGATCTTTCCAAATTAATTACAGGATCTTTCGGAACACTTATTGCATTAACAGAGATCACTTTTAAAGTCCTTCCAACAAAGGATTCTAGTAGCACATTAGTAATACATGAAGATAGTAAAGAAGAAATAGCAAAATTATTTAATAACATTCAAAGTTCTAGTAATGAGATATCAGGTTCAGTATTTGTGCCAATTGAACCAAATAATAAAAAATATATTCAAAATCGTGAAAAAATATTCAGGTTTAATGATCTTAAAAATGAGGGACCTTTTTTGGCGTTAAGAATGGAAGGATCAAAAAAATCAATTGATGAAAGAATTCGAGATTTAACAATTGAACTGGATCTTAAAAATAAAAAAAAATCTCTTTTAGATGTTCACCAATCATTGTTGTTTTGGGAAAGGATCAATAATCTTGAAATATTTTCAAATACTCAAAATAGCCTAGTAAGAATTGTAATACCCCCTTCCAAGTGTATTGATTTAATGAAATATTTAAACCGTGATTACAAATATTATATTGATTGGTGTGGTTCTTTATTTTGGATTGAAATATTAGATATGAATGAAGAAAAGTTATTAAATATTAAAGACTATATTATAAGACTAGGTGGTTATCTTACCGTTATTAAAAATTCTGAAAATTCTGTTCCGCTAAAAGATATTTTTACAATTAATAAGACAAGATTA
>JYMV01021018.1_pt1 | contig 10849 bp, 5 predicted proteins | sample 338911 | NCBI WGS metagenome assembly JYMV01 (sample SAMN03354496, study PRJNA234377) | hydrothermal vent metagenome | biome: Deep sea; feature: Hydrothermal plumes at the Eastern Lau Spreading Center, Western Pacific Ocean; material: Seawater | place: Tonga | collected 2009 | depth 2000 m m
CCGGCATAGTTGACGGTTCCCAGGGTATTATCATCGTAGTAGTCATAAATCTTGGTGATATCCTTAGGGTTATCCCCGGCATCCATCTCCGCGGTGGTGGCTTCTCCCCACCAGTTGAAGCGTGCATCAATATCATTCACTGTGGAGTTATTACGGATCTCATAAATGTTGTTGTCATAGATGTCATTGTACCAGATCACCGGGTTCCCGTACTCACTAATCGTGATCCCGGCATAGTAGTTATCATTGTTGCTGTTATTCCCCGTAATGGTGTTGTACCGGATCGTATCCTTCACGGCCTGGTAGTCGAAAGATGCATACACTTCTATCCCGGTACCTTGCCCGTCCTGGAACGTATTTTCCTCCACCACCGCATGGGTATTACTAAGAGTTAGTTTAGTGCTTTCAAACGTGTTGCCCTTAATGAGCGCTTTTTCTGCGCCACCCATATAAAGAGAGGTACCGTCAAAGATGTTGTCCTTCACCCGGAAACGTCCCTGGGTCGCACCGCTGCCATAAAGGTTTATGTAGCTGCCAGCTAACTGGTTGTTCTCAATAATGACCTGGTCACCCGTGGCATTATCGCCATAAGCAGAAAATGTTAACCCGGAATTACTGGTACTCTGATTATTGGTAAAGAGCACCGTGGGTCCAACATTGTCCACTCGCACCTGGCCATCTATAAGATTGCCGTGGGGGTCCACAAACTCGTTGGCGTCGATCTCCAGCACCGTCCCGTCATCATAAAGGTATGTGTAGTCATCCATAAAATAATCAAAGTCAGCGAACGTGTTGTTCTTGATCACCATCGTGGCACCATTATTAGCATGTAGGTATTCATTAAATACGTGCTGACCTATATCTCGAAAGTGACTGTGGGTAATACGCAGAGAATCCGACTGGTCTCCGTAAAAATACATACCACCACCAAAAACATAGGTAGCATGCCTGAAGCTGACATAGCTCAAACGAATTACATGGGGATTAGAGTTAAACCCATACCAGTCATTCTCGTCCGGATCCTCGGCGTTGGAGACAAAGATAATGGAATCGGCAGCCGTCCCCTCGGCAATCAGGGAGCCGCCCTCGATCCGAAGCTCGCTGCGGTTCCCGTCCGACCCTGAACTCTGATCATCCGAAACCTTCAAAATCCGTACCTCCACACCGGGCTCAATGGTCAGGGTGACACCACTGGGTACCGTCACATCGCCCGTCACCAGGAAAGGACTGTTGGCAGCTGTCCACGTCTCATCAGCAGACAAAGTGCCTGACTTCAAGGTGACATCGTAAAAAGCTTTATCCGTTACTGTGGTCTCATTGCCGAAATCGTCCTGGGGATCCACGTACGTGGCCGTGAGCTTATCGCCTCTGGTAACCTGCAAGACACCATCACCATTACTGGCTGCCGCCTCCTCAAAGGACATGCTGCCCATGAACTCGGCCGTGTTTACTCCTGTCTCCGTCAATGTCAACGTCTCACCCGTGGTCTCCGTCTCGCTCGATACCGTTACCTCTATGGTCTCGTAGGTCGTGGGGCAGCAGTTGCGATCAGAATCCCAGACATGCACATAAAGAGTACTGCCGGCGGGATAACTGAGAACTTCGTCTCCGTTCTCATCCACCAAGGTCACAATCCCGGTATCGTAGGCGAATAGCAGAGCCGGTCCTACTGCAAAGAGTAGGAATAAGATATGGCGCAGGTGGTGTCTCACATTACCAGACATAAATCACCCCATCTGCTCCATCGAGCATGATCTCTTCGTTGTCAACGTTCCTAAGGGCCGAACCGTCACCGAAGTCGAGATAAAATGTGTCCACGGAAACAGAATCGAGGGGAATCTGTTCGAACCACAGCTCAAAGATCTCACCACTGCCGTTCAGGCCGTCTGCGTCACCCGTAACCACGGCCACATCCAGTGCCAACAATCCTGTGCTAGAATCCACATCCACAAAGTTTATGACGGAACCGCCTCCCTGCGTAAGGAAGTCCCCCGTACTGTCCAAGACTGTGTAGTCCATAAACCTAAGACCTTCCGGATCGTACGATAGTTCTACATGGGCGCCCATCATTCCCACGACCTCTTCCAGTCCTACAGTAACGCCGAATTCATTGCCTTCTACGCTGTACGGCAGGATTGTGGTCCGTGGAGATAGGATAAGGGACGATGAGTAAGCGTCCATAGTCCACGAGCGGGATGGATAGGGCTCGTCCTCCATGATGTTGGTGGGATAGCGGGACATGATCTGGAAAAAGTAGCTGGTGTCGTCTAAGTATGGCAGGGTGACAAATGTATCGGGGGAAAGCAGAGACCATGAGCCTTCGTTCAGTCGGTAAGAATACTCAATTTCGCCGTAGAGATCAGTATCCAGACTGTCATTGCGATAGACGGGGTCTTTCTGCTGCCAGGTGATAGTGACTTCCTTGGCAGTAGAAGTCCCTGAGGGACCGGAGAGGATTCTCGTCTCGGGTTCTTTAAAGTCCGGGTTCAGCGGATCGTAGGGATTATCCGGCAGCGGCTGCAAAATATCGCAGGTCCACGACATAAGACCGAGGATCACAATGAGAGTGATCCGGAAAAAGAATCTTGAGTAAGCCATATTTTTCATTTCTTGTCGAGTCTGATTCTCAAAATTACACTTCTATTCATTTAGAGTTTACTCACGAGAAAGTTACCAAGTTGTGACGGATTTCACATCGAATTTTCAATTGATTATTGACTATTTTCAATTCAAAAATGATAGAATATGAAAATATAATCGTATTTGAGATTGGTAATTCTCATTTGTTCACCACTCACCACTCTACCACTCACCAATAACCAGACTATTTCTGCGTCAGTGTCCAGACTTTATCCCAGTCAGTGCCGGGAGGATTCTCTTTCAGATATTTGCACCTTTCGATATAGACCCGGCTGGGATTTGAAGGACGCATGGGGAACATATCCTCAAGTTCATCGGCGTTTTTAAACGCCTTCAGCGCCTTGTCCCACTTCTGACTGTAGTAGAGCTCCAATCCCTCATGGAATGTATCTATTAGCTTGGACTCCCCTTCAGCTAGCTTCCCTTTCTCAGCCAGCAATTCGTAGGTCCTTACAGGCACTGTCTTCCCCTTCACGCGGACATAATCAAGCGTCCGCCATTCGAACTTGTCCTTGACAGGTTCATAAGTGAACTCGCTTACCTGGATATAAACACCGTACTGCTTAGCGGAAGCCTCCAACCTGGCTGCAGTATTGACCGTATCCCCCATCATGGTGTAGTTCATGCGCATATTAGAACCCATGTTTCCGGTCACCATGTCACCTGTCGAGAGGCCTACACGATGACGAAGATTATGCACTAAATCCGGCCAATCTTCTTCAGATGCCCATTTCTCCCTCAGCTTGGCAATTCCCGTCTCCATTTCCAGCGCTGTCAGACAGGCTTGATATTCGTGATCCTCCACCGGTACAGGTGCTCCATAGAATGCCACAATAGCATCGCCAATGTACTTATCCAGCGTTCCGTGTCGGGCGAGGAGAATGTCAGTCATCTCAGTGAGATATTCGTTCATGAGGGCCACCATCCGCTCCGGCTCCATCACTTCCGTAAATGAAGAGAAGCTCTGGATATCAGAGAAAAATGCTGTGTGGTACCCTGCTTCGCCGCCCAGCTTAGGCTCCTGGTGCTCTTCATACATGCGGTCAATGAGCTCCGGGGAGACGTAGGTACCGAACGTGCTCTTCAGGAATTTCTTGTCTTTCTGCTCCACGATGTAGCGGTATAACACATTGGTGATATATGTAGTGAAGACGCCGAAGACTGATGCAACTACCGGAATGTAGGTGGACTCACCCATCCCGGGTACGTCAATACTGTCCCAGCTTCCGAAGACAAGTTTTACCAGCCATAAAGAATCATTGGTAAAGGAACCTACGGCAATACTGATAAATATCAGCAGTTCCACGAGGATACTCAGTCCGGCGAAGAGTGGATTCATGAAAGCGAGCAGGATATACGCAATAAACGCCAGAATGGCGATGAGAATCACGTGCGATATCCACGATTTATCTGACCACTCCATATCGCCGCCGTACATGGATATAAAGTTCTGATCTATGATCGTTTGAAGAGCGTTGGCGTGGACTTCCACCCCCGGCATAAGCTTTTGTTCTCCGGCGAAACTGAAGTACGGCGTCCGTTTGGTATCGTGAAAAACTTCGACTGAGACACCGATAAGCACAACTTTGTCAAGGAATGGACTTTCTTCCAAGCCACCCATACCGGGAATGTCATATGCCCAGTGCGTAGTATCGATGAACATATCCATCCAGTCAATGTCGGCATCAAAATCTCTTAAGTCTACATCTGCTACATCTACAACTTGAAACAGAGAATAGGAATCAAACGTACCCCAACGATCATTTTCCCCCGTTTGTGCCGCTGAGGGCGGACCGTAGTAGTTGACGTAAAAAGTGGATGTTTTAGTGTAAATGGGAATTTCGATATCCTCAAGCCATATGACTCCCTTTTCCGTGTCGCCTTCTAACCTGAGCGAATCAGGAAAATTCAGAAATTCCTCCGCCGAACGCATGGCTATAGTAAGATACCAAGTGTTGGGATCATCCCTCAGCATGTTGAAAGCGTAGTAGCGACGGGTGGTACCGTCAGGGTCCTGAGTTTCATCCACCAGAGCAGTTTGCGGATTGGCGGACATTATTACATCATTAGGAAGGACAAGTTCAAAACTTCTTTCGAGAGTGTTATAGCCAATTTTTGAGGCAAGGATGACGGCAGTACCCATTTCTTGCGCTTCATTAATTGCCCTAGCAAAGGCGCTGTCACCGTGGGTTGGAACAAGTTTAGCCAATCCTCGATTCAGTAACTCACTGCGTATTTCCTTTAGAGCAGGTTCTTCCGCGAGACGATCAGGAGCGTCAAACTGAAAGTCAAATACGACAGCTCTGGCGCCGGCTTTGGATAGATTCCTTAGCACTTGCGCCCACACTTCCCTGGTATACGGCCACGACCAAGGAACATTCTCGTAAGATTTCTGATCCAAATCAACGATGACCACATCCAGCCCTTTGTCCCACTTACCATTCTCATTGGAGTCGGTAAACTGTTCACCATCATCCCACAGCCCATTTTTATTTTGGTCATTGAACGGCTCAGTTTTCTTGGGAATGGGCTCCCGGGATGCCCAGCCGGAAAGAGGTCCGCGGACACGGAAACCGAGGTCGTAAATCTTGGCTTCCAGATTATCGAAGACGTGCATCCTATGGAAAAAGATAATGATAAGGATGGAGATTAACGTGAGGCCCAACCCTACACCCTGTTTCTTAAGGATTTTTAATACGTTCATCGGTATCTCTAAAATAAGTAATTCACGGAAAACTTCACAGCCAAGGTTCCTAAAGCAAATTCACTGTCTGACTGGTTAGCTTTTACAGAAAATCCGGCTTTAGCGGATAATCTTTTCCACGGTTTCCACTCCACTCCACCGTTGATGCCATAGTTTCCGAACTCGGATATTCCAGTTGCCCTAAGGCCATTCAGTCCGCCCATTATCTTGAGTTTGTCTGGGACCAGGAAGTAAATTGAATTTAATCCCAAACTGGTATATACAGTCTTCAACCCTTCTTCACCAGCTGTCATCGACTCCGGCAATTCAAAGGAATAACTGCTGAGATTTATGGAAGTCCGAAGTCGTTTGCTAAACTGAATATTGGTGCCGAAAGCGATTGTCTTAGCTGTAGAATTAGATGAAAGAAAATCCTCATCACGTTCTTCAGCGAGTTGATCTTCAACTGAAATAGAACTCATGGTGAATGTGAATTGGTACTTTATTTCACCCGATCGAATGGGAACACTGAGAGAGAGGAGAGAATTCTTAGTTTTCAAATCTTTCCGGAGATCTTCTAAAGCAAGCGAATCCTCCCCGGTAGAGCCGGTATACCAGACCGAGTCAAGTAAGGTCTTACCATTACCCCTACTGATAGATTGAAGATTTATAACAGCAGACGGGAGGTCAATACCGGGAGTGAACGTAAAATTCATTGTAGTCGTACCTTGAACATTAGGATCAGTTTGTATCAGCAGTACTTTATTATCTTTGTATTTATAGCTGACTTGTAAACGAAGTTTATTGTGGAACAGACGAATTAAGTCCGAAATAACGAACTCCCGCACATTGATTGTAAGATAAGGATTTGCCAGTGAAATGAATTCAGGACCTACTTGTGAGTAAGACATTTCAAAGGTGTTTTCGTAGTAATAAGCCCTAAACTTCATTCTGTAGGCCGAAGACGGCATTCTCAAGTAGGCTTGGAAAGGGGATTCTTCATACAGTTCCAGATCTATAGGAACCAAAGGTGTCATATATTGATTTACTATAAAGAAATCCTGAATAATTGAGGGATCTATCATTTCATCAAGAGTAAACCCAAGGCTAGTGACCGCACCGAATTCATCGTATATTCGGCCCACAAAACCGTCCACAGAATCGTCAAGTGCCGTATCCATTTCCGCCAAGGTTAGTGCACCATCCCAAATATTCTTATTCAGCAGGCTCATGGCCCAGGCAACATCGAACGTTAACCGACGGTTATCAAAAGCAAAACCGGCATCAAATCCAAAAACAACATTGTCCAGTGGATCGTCATCGGCCCAATCTTTTGAAGGTAAAATATATTCACCTACACCTTCAAGTGCAGCCTCAAATCCTGACAAAGTATACTCACCTGAATCGATACCTGTTTCACTCACATAGTTTGCCCAGTTGGGAACGGTAAATATAGCATCATTAATTTTTTGATATACCGAATATGGTTCATCCTTGGCTTTGTGAAAATTCAAACCAAGATGGAATCGATTTTTGTATGCCAGCATCAATCTGTATGCTTGATACGATCTTTCGAAGGTGTATCCCACTCGATCCAGATAATACAACGGTAAGCCGGTTCCCTGGCTTTTGATATCAGTTATTACATAAGATGCATCACTATCTGTTCGTCCTTGTACAGTTCTCTCAAGCTGCCCGTTAACCAGCTGGAATCTCAGAAAGTTCAGGTTTATATCAATACCAAATCCGCGTACTCGTTTACCATCAATAGTATATCGTGATAGAACAGGCGTAAAATCACCAAGATTCACAAGGATATTCCTACCTGACTTGATTGATAAGGAATATCTGTTTCGAGGTTGACGGAATTCACTCTCTTCAGTGGAAAGCTTCAGGTTAGCTTTGAACCGAAGCCAGTTCCAGCCGCCATCTAGATTTATGTTAGTAATTCCTAAACCAAGAGTCTCAGTATCAATCTGATCCAGCGAGAAATCTGATCGTATCTTACCAGAGTAGGAAAATTCTTCAGAAGCCGTGACGAGCCGAGATCCCACACCCGCTACAGTGAACGACCATGTAGTTGGCTGCAGTGAGTAACCATAAATATTACGCAGTTCAATATTGACTGTGTGTATACCTGCATCGAGAAGTGATGGTTCACAAATGATAATTTCTGGAGTGATTTCACATATATCGGTAATATCCTCTTGATCAATAAATACCTTTACTGCATCGAGGTCTAATCCCACCACGCTAAAGAGTGAAACTGCAATCAGTACTTCATCAGGATCGAGGATTTCTTCCTCTTCCGGACTGATAATAAGTACGTCAGCCTCAAGTAACTTTACAGTGGATTCAGTGGCATTTTCAAAAACCCTTCCCATATAAGGTGCAGGTTCTACAGGCAGAAGATGTGGCGTCCCAAGAGGATCTTCCATGGGAAATGCGACTGCAGAAAAATCAGTCAATGTAAATATTATGGCATACTCCAACCCCTCCTCTTTGACATGACCTGCTGGAATAATACCATACCAAGTTCCTTCAGAAAACCGCATATGAACTTCCTGGAAGCTTGCACTGCCTACAACTCTGTGTAAGAGGCGGGCGTTTATGACTGGGGCTTTCCCAAAAATGACCGCCTCTAATCTGAATGGCTCTCCAGCAGTTGGAGGGTCAGGCGGAACATGATAAAGCGTAACTTGTGCTGTTAAATTACCAACAGCTATAATTAAAAATACAGATCCGGATATAATCGTCTTAAGCATCCGGGTCATAGGGTTTTGACCTTAAGTGATGCAGCTCAAAATGATAATGTGTCGGTTAAAAAAGTAGATCACTGAAACTTGATGATGAGGTCTTTTTCCTGACCGTCGGCATCCTGCAACTGAATACGGAGCTCGTGAATTTCCTCTTCCTCTTCAATATCTTCAGGAATATCATCAGGGTTAGTGGTGTTAACTGTTAGGGTACCATTAGGTGTCGAAGATCCAGTTTGATCGGCTCCTATGTTAGCTACTTCGCCTGAGATCAGATTTTGGAGTTCTACCAACCCTTCAATGCCGATAACCTTGTCTCCTAATAGAGGATCGGATATCATCCAAAATTCAGTTCCCTTTACGGACGCCACTGAGGTAGGGGTAGAAATTACAAAGTCACCCTTACGCTGCTTAGGGACATCTGCTTTAAGTGTACCCGCTATCATATCCACGCTTTTTGAGAGACCTTTTCCAGAACGAGTTCCACGGATCTCCAAATCGCTGTTCGATTTCACTTTTAGCATACTCTTATCGTCAAGATAGACTATAATCAAGGCTCCATTTGATCCTGTTCTGACAAAATCACCATCAAACAGGACATATCCTTTCTTAAGTGGATTAAAACTTGATTCTCCGGCTGACTTGACTTCGACGCTGCCCTTGATTTTTGTAACCACTGCAATACGTTCTGCAGCTGTAAGAGATGAACTCAAAACAATCAGGAAGAATATCGAAAGAAGAATTGCAGTTTTATTTGTCATTTTCATCATATCACCCCGTCACTCTATGGTGATATTTACAATGGTCGCTGACTCATCTGCAATCTCACTGAAAACAGAATGCACTTGATCCTCTCCCACCCCTGAACCGTTCAAACTGTAAGTCCCATTGGGAGAATAACCTTCCAAACTTCCATCATCTTCAAAGTAAACATTGAATTGCTGCTCGCCTAAAATGTCCTTGAGATGCTGAAGTACCGGATGCATCATATCTTCGCCTGGTTGTCTTGGAGAAGTGGCATCTACCATAACAAAGGCTAAAATAGGACTCATATAGCTTTCAGTCCCTATTGTCGTAGGAAGATCTTTCTTCACCTGCCAAACGTAAATAAACCCTGGCTGAAGTTCTGGCGCCATAACCGGATATTGAAACATGGTAGCGATACCAACAGATTCCCAACCTTGCGTTTGATCCAGTGGAAGAATAGTAACATCTTCTATAGCTTCTTGCGGTGAACTGTGGGTAGTTGGGTCATATTCTGCAACACGGAGATATGAATCACAGTTAGGACATGGATCAGTGTCCCACTGGAAAACTGGATAAGGACTATAAACCAAATTCATGCTGGTATCTTCAAGTGCTCCTCCGGGAGCAATTAATGCCAATGAAGTTGGAGTAGTGATTACAATAGATTCCGAAACTTGGTCTGAGACTTCTAGACCAGTCTCAGAACTTCCACTTTTTAGAACCACATTAAAAGTATAAGTACCGTTAGGTAGTTTTCCGGTGGAGAGTATGGCACTTTTCATACTTTCGAATTCTGCCATATCCAGTTGTTCTATAACATGTATCTTACCATCCAAATTTACTGCATTGGATGCCATATCATATATAACGCTGGTCTCAATAGTCAAGTCACGATTGTCAAATCGAATATCCGCCAAAATTCTGAATGGATCTGTTTCAATACTGAGTACTGTCGTGGGTTGATCAATACCAAGAGAAGCTGACCGTAAAGTCATTTCAAATGCCAAGCTTACCCAGACGTTTGAGTAATCATTGCTCTCTTCAGATAACCTGTATCCGAAGAAAAGAACATCGCTGGAACCTGTAGTCAGATCGATGCTGCTAATATAATACATCTCATAAGGTACGAAACCTGGATCAGGTACAAGTTTGACAGATTGGGCAGGAAGTTGTAGCGAGAAGAAGAGGATTGCTATACAAATAGTTGGAGTCTTTTTCATTACTTGGGCTCCTGACTTAAGTTACTCCCTTACAATGAGCAGTCCTGTGATGAAAATCAACTAATCTCAGAAGGGAAATTATCGAGCTGTCAGAATTTATGCCCTCCCAGAAGGTAAGTCAATCAAATAACAAAAAAGATTAACAATACTTTAAGATCACTATTGATTTATCTTTTAAAATGAAAACCCTTGAAGGAAAACCTTCAAGGGTTTCGAATAATCCCCGGCGATGTCCTACTCTCCCACCCCGTTACCAAGGCAGTACCATTGGCGCTGCAGGGCTTAACTACCGAGTTCGGAATGGGATCGGGTGTGCCCCCTGCGCTATGATCGCCGAGAGAAAAATGAAATTGGTCAGAGTGAATTGAGCTCATTCTCATAAATCTGAAGAGAATACAGAAATTTGAGGAAAAGCCTGACGGCTGATTAGTATCACTCGGCTGAATTCGTTACCGAACTTACACCTGTGACCTATCAATCCCGTAGTCTACGGGAAGCCTTTACTCCCCCGAAGGGGAAGGGAAACCTTATCTTGGGAAGGGTTTCGCGCTTATATGCTTTCAGCGCTTATCCCATCCGAACGTAGCTACCCAGCGATGCCTCTGATGAGACAACTGGTACACCAGAGGTTCGTCCGTTCCGGTCCTCTCGTACTGGGAACAGCATCCCTCAAGTTTCCTACGCCCACGGCGGATAGAGACCGAACTGTCTTACGACGTTCTAAACCCAGCTCACGTACCACTTTAATGGGCGAACAGCCCAACCCTTGGGACCTTCTCCAGCCCCAGGATGTGATGAGCCGA
>JYMV01040712.1_pt1 | contig 10846 bp, 3 predicted proteins | sample 338911 | NCBI WGS metagenome assembly JYMV01 (sample SAMN03354496, study PRJNA234377) | hydrothermal vent metagenome | biome: Deep sea; feature: Hydrothermal plumes at the Eastern Lau Spreading Center, Western Pacific Ocean; material: Seawater | place: Tonga | collected 2009 | depth 2000 m m
TATATACCTACTATATGGTTCTATGTTAAAACTATTGTCTTCTTACATGGTCACAGCCATCTAGTATATTTGATGAGCATTAAAAACTCAAAATTAGTAGAGAACCACCCTAGTATCGTTTGTGCATAATTTGATTTAAATGGAAAATGCTGCTTGTATGTATTTCGCATGGGTTCTATGTTGAACAAAGTTCCATAATGTTGGCCAATCTTGATTTTCCATAGGCTCCAAAAATCATGTAAAGTATCATCTGATGAATACTTCTGTCATGGTTGGTTGATGGTTTATGGTGTTTAATGCCACTTTCAACAATATTTCAGTTATATCATGGCAGTCAGTTTTATTGGTAGAGGAAGCCAGAGTACATCGACCTGTTGTAAGTCACTGACAAACTTTATCACATCATGTTCTATCGCCTGAGTGGGATTTGAACTCACAACGTTAGTGGTGATAGGTACTGATTGCCTAGGTAGTTGTAAATCCAACTATCATACGATCACGACCACGGCAGCCCCTGATTCCAAATGGCCAAGCAATTTGGAAAAGATTGAAATGTGAAAATTTTAGACAACAGAAATAAATGTGATGACAATAGCTCACCTGACCCAAAGTCAGAAAAAAAAGAAAATGAGGAAAGTGGTATAATTTTATTTGAGAAGATAAAAATCTTCTTGTAGACATCAACATACACTGAATTTCTACAGCAGTAGATAAAAAAAAATAGTCTGGTCCAACAAACACCTACTGCTGTAATAAATAAATCACATTGCTGTGTGTCATAGTCAATGTCACAATATAATACTGACAAAAAACATCTTAAATGTTGATAGCAAACTTCTTAAATGTGGATTCATAGCAAACAGGTATAGAATCTAGTTAAAACTTAACCCACAGGATGTCCTTAGATTTTAGTGCTAAAAATTTTAAAATTAAATATTCAACAAACATCCAATTGTAATTAGATCCAAGATGTCATAATTGAGTGAGTGATTGTTGTTTAACGCTTACTCAGCAATTGTCCCCCCCCCTTTTTTTTTTACTACGAGTGTGTTTGTGAATATATATATTGTGACATTTTCTTTAAGTTAAGCACTATCAGACAGGAATGGAATGAAAACTAAATCTGGGGTCTAATAACATTAAACCACATATAACATGCATAATTAATTATTACAATTCTTGTCTGATAATTACAGAATGTAACATTGAGGAGATATATCATTTACTGTGTGCATGCAGAATAAACGCTCAGATATTACCCACACAGATCATAATAGTTTTTTAAAATATGACTTGCATGAATTTTTGACAAACACCCTGTACAATAAATATTTAATTTTGCTATTGTTCTTTCATAACATATTACACTAGAATTTGATGGTTTCTTGGTTTAGAAGCCTAGTTAGTACAATAATCTTGTCTCATTTTCAAACTGTATACCTTTTTGTTATTAGAAACATATTTTTTTTTTATTTATTTCACATTCAAAAACACTTCTATATTGTATTAAATCTTGCATACCCCACCCCCTTTTTAAATTCATTTGATACCCTTATCTTATTTTCAGTCTTAATGAACATGAAGGATTTCACAGAAAAGATTGCACTGTTTAAATAACTACAAAGTTATACCATCATCAATATATGATGTACTATAACATGTTTAGTTACTGATTAGATATGTACATGTAATTATAGACTGTTTATCATACAAAAACATGTCTCTCCTAATTCTTCATTTTTTTAGCTGCTTGTACCAAGTTTGTCACATTTAATTTCTAAATATTTTGTTCAATAAGATGCAATTAAGTTCAGAGTTATGGTTCTGGTGCTAATTGCCACTTTCAACAATATTTCAGTTACATCTTGGTGGTCGGTGATCAGAAGAACTTTCATCTCTGCTGAAGTTGAAAAAATGTACATATCATACTGACACAATAAAACACTGTTTTAAAGTGAAAGAGTTTCTCGTAAAATGGCAGATTCTGTTTATTATGACATATCAAAGGTCAATAACTAATTAAAACCGATTCAATCAACAAAACAATATGCATACTTCTTATGGCAATGAGCAAGAATGCAGTTTTTAGGAATTTCCATTTAAAAATGAAGGGGAGTTTATTCATTGCCATTGCAGAAGTTTGTAAATGAAATAAACGTTTTCGCTCAGTTAAGTGAAACAAAATTGATTTCATGTTAATTAAAAAGATTATAACTTACTGGTTCATTCTATGAAAAATGTTTTATGATAGGAACAAACATGTAGTACAAAAATGCAATAAATAAAATAAAAAATGTTCCTCAATTTGTCGATTTAAATATTTAACATTTCAACAACACATTCGTCTTTGCCAAGATGTAAATTGCTTGTGCATTCCTCTCATTCAGCTATAAAAAGATTCCGTTGACAAGAAATAAGTTTTTTCTGTTGCCACATTTAGTTCTGCAAGAATCGTTAGTCGAGAGGTAATTTGTTTATCGTCTCATGTAGTTCTAGAAGTTACGTAATTTCAGCAACTATCGCTACAATGTACATGAGAGGATACACTATTCATTTCCTAACAAACGTCTTAGTGCTGTTGAAATGATGAAATAATTGTTTTGCCATTTGAAGTATCATTCAAGTTCAAATTCAACTGATATGTTATCAAGCATTACAAAGCATAGTAGGAAATGTCAGTCATTCAAAATTCATATTTTTGATTTCTTGATAGAATTAATTAAGTTATAATGAGAAAAAATAACACTTTTGACCAATTTCATGAATATTCAAGATTCATAATCATTACATCCTAACATTAATTAAACTGTCTGTACATTTGTCGTGCATACTAAATTTGATGTCTACATTTTTATTTAAATAATCCTGGCATAAAAATAAAACCAGTTCTTGTCTTATATTTCTTTTTTAACGTCAAGCCAATTGCGATTTCGCTAGATAAAGCGACCTGTTTGATAATGTTTATATATTTCTTTTTAACAACAAGCCAAGTGTGATTTCGCTAGATAAAGCGACCTGTTTAATAAAGTTTATACTACATACCCTGTCTGTTGTCTACAATGTAACTAAAAGATAAATTATGCAAAACCTGACAGAATACAAAATTAATAAACTACCATAACAGAACAATAAAACTTAATAATACAGATTACAATAATGATACAAATAAAGGAATGTTCTACAAAAAAAACTACAGATTTTGATTAAAACACAATATAATAGGCAGAAATTGGAGTACTTCTACTTTAGTGGACCCTAACCCTTACGCTAATAATAACACTAACCCTAATCCTTTTGTTGTCATATAGGCATTTAATTGTTGATGCCTTATGTCCCACAGGGGATGAAGAGCATAAGTAAGTAAGGCATGGCAAAGAAATGAAAGGTTATGGAAATTGCGCATTGATTAATACATAACTGACTTTCGGGGTCTGCCAAAGTAGAATCTACCCCAGATATTAGATGATATATAATGTCTACATCAGATTCTACGAGAAAAAATAAATAAAGGGGTGGTCTACATGGGAAGATAATTATTCTACTTAATAATAATGCCAAGTGTTGTGGTTATAATCTGAAGGGAATATTTTGGCACATAAATGTTGGGGATGACCACAAATTAAGTTTATATATGGGTTTTTAATCATACAAGGGAGGTAACTACAGTAATACAAGGGAGGCAACTACAGTATTGCAAGGTAGGTAACTACATGGTGCTTAATATTAAGTTAATATGTCCAACCTTAAGATTTTGTTACGACTGAGAAAATTAATATATTTTAAATCAACTACGTAGCGACTTCTCAAAAAACCTTAATACAAATGTTGCTTTAATATCTACAGAAAACTGGCCTATTTTAATTGGTGAAATACTGAAACCATCCGTGATCGTTTAGAGAAGCTTTAATCAAGCAATCACACGAGTAATTAAACTACTTTTTATCCCTTTTAATAGAAGAATTGTGATACAATTTATTGTCACAATAAAATGACTTAAAATCAATTAAAAATGGCTGAAATCATCTACACCCCCTTTCAAAAAAGGTTCTGACCATGGTTTGCAACTTTCGAAATTGAAGTTAAATCAAGTGGTATTTGCAAAAAAAAAATTAGTATCCCATCGGGTTATGTCAATTTTATTGGCCAAAGGTATAATTCTGAGGCATGATCAGCATATCTGAGGCATATCTCTCGACACATATCTCTTCACTTAGATTGTCATATCACGATTGATGAATTATGGATAAAGCACTGACCTGCCGCCAGTAACGTAACTGACATACTCAATCATATAAAGTTGTACCAAGTACACCTGATCACATACAGGAATTAAACTTTATCATAACATGACTAGATTTCATCATATTCAAAATCTGTACAGTAAATGTCGTTGAAATGACGAAAGAACTCTTTTTAATGAAAATTAAAGCAATTACCAAGAAAGCTAATGTTATCATTTAATTGTAGAAAGGTAAAAAGTAGAGCCAACTGACAAATATTATACATTTGTACATACTTGTACTTAACAAACTTATGTCATATAAACCTAGTCCTTTATTTGTGTAGTAACCCACCTGTCTTATGTGGACACAAATTACATTTCAGCCCTAAATAGACATCTCTCGAGACAAAACAGTTTTTCTAGTTGATTTAAGAACCATTAAGAAAATAATTGTATGGGTTATTGGAAAATGTATTTTTTTTAAAAGGCCACAATAATTTTAAATGTGACGACATTTTTACATGAATACTTCCTTGAGAAAATTTTATGTATCAGCTTAATTACTGTCATTAATTAAATCCACATCCAACTAAAAACCTTGTAGAGCTATGTCTACCTATATTGCTAACTTATAGGAAGTTTAATATTAAATTTCACTTTGACCTTAAAACAATGTCAGATCAGATTAAACAAGGTGTTTCGTATTTCTTTTCCTATGACAAATAAGACAGATTTTCATGATTAAGATTTCTTCAACAGTCAAAGTAAATGAGTCCTGACCCTACTACATAAACTATGTAACTAAGTTGAGCAATGTTACAGTAGTCCTCTCTTATAAGCCCCTCCCACTAAAGGCCACACCTATTGTCAGGTGCAGAGATAGTAAAATACTACTAAATTGTCTCACTCAAGGAATCCACCTCTCTTAAAAGGCTATTTTGTTCTCATTTCAGAAGAGGTGACGTTACAAGAGGAACAATACTGTATATAATATATGAGAATTTATTGTTGTTATTGAGGTACTAATGTAAATATCATGTTTACATCTGTTTAAATATCATGTTTATATCTGTAAACAAATCATTATAATACAATATCAATGAAGTAGATTAGATATGATCATTTTGTTTTTTTGTTTTTTTTTGTGCTTGATGACTATTTCGTTTCATACATGAATTGACTTTCAAAAGGGATGTTCTAACTTTGGTACTTTCAGCAGAAATATGCTACAATCTTATGTTACTTACTTGCTCCCAAAATCTATCTTTTGATTTCAGGTGTAACTGATGAAATTTGATATCTACATGAAATTTTCATGACAAGAATTTATAATGTTGTATATTGTATTCTACTATTGCTGATGCATGTATTATTGTTATAATTTATTATGTGGAGAGGACCCTTGTAATCTGATATAACTTGTGTCCAATCTAATTATAAAAATGTTAAGAAATAAAATATGCTTAATCTAATCTTTATTACATATGGAGTTTTGTACATGTACTTGAAAATCATCCAATCAGAACGTCATGTCCAAAAATATAGCGTTTTGATTGGTCAATTTTGAAATACGAGTATGAAACATGTACTCAAAAGGTTTACAACTGCAAGGTGAGTTCTTTATTGAATTTACTTTATAAAGACAGATATATCTTAACCAGGAACTGCCTATAAATGGTTCATCTTCATATGATAGTGTCAATGATTATGAAATATTGCACTCTACAAAGTGTGATTAATTCTACTATTAACTTGTTCATACTAAATTAATGCTCTACTGTAATAAAAAATGCTTAAATTCTAAAAGGTTAAAATTAATACTGTACTACTTTGAATATATATAGGTCATTATTTTGCTTCTGTATGTTTTTCAGTTATTTGTTAATTACAGTTCAGGTGTAATATATCATCAAAGTTGTCGAAAAAATATACAGTGAAACTTGAATTAACTGAACCTTGGCTTATACAGTGAATTCTTTGTAAACCAAACTTTTAATAAAATCCCAATGTAGGAAATCTTGATCTAAATTAATTTAACCTGTATAAACCGAACACCTGTCTATTGCGAACACATATGTTGGTCCTCAGGTTTTGCTGTACTTCTCTATACATAATTAACTTTCCATCAATGACCTTGACCAAGACTTTTGGGATTACATGTGGATAAATAAAAAACTTGACAGCCAATCAGCAGCAAGCAGTAGTACTTTACAAAATCTACTTTTAAATTGTCTATTATATTGAGATCTACAACATACATATAAAGATATAATGCTGGAAACAAAACAAAAAAAACAAAAACTCAAAATAATTTTACAAATACTACATATTATGTAAATCATTTCAGAGGTTTCTTTTTTTATAGTAAATATGGACCAGAGTTTTTTTACTGACTAATTTACAAGAAATATGGATCAAACTGCTCTACAGTTCACCCTTGTTATAATACCACATTTTAGACCAAATTATAATTTGGCCATAAGCCAAGAAGACAATATATCGAGGGAGACATTTAGATATAAATTACATGAATTTGGGGTATTTTGACGGTGATAAGTGAGGGTGGCGGAATTAAGAGAGGCAGTATAACAATGATACACTGTATACTCCAATCTGATTGGATACAATATCAAACATGTGACTTTGTTTGCCATTACATTGATAAAACACATAAATCTAATAAATACACATAGATGTATGATATACACAACATATTTATAACACATGCAAAATATTGATTAAGTTAAAAAATGAGGCACAGCTGTAATGTAAATATTTTACATCTGATTAAACAATACATTGTACATGTATCATAAACATGATTACTATCTATCATGTACAGGAAGATTGAAATTTTCTTATTCTAATTTAACTGGGACAACTTTTGTCAAATAATTTCATAATTTTGTGCATATTCATTGCAAAAATTTCTGCTCTTTTTTTGTATCAATAGACCCTTTCACGATAACTGAGGTCCTATATTCATCAGAGACATTTGTGAGTGGAAAAGTGATGATTTTGCAAAAAATCGTAACGTCATAAACACATTTCATTCTTCTACAACGTCATTTTACAGGAAAGGGTATTATTACCACTCACAAATATCTTGGATATTGCAGGACCACAGTTATCATGAAAGGGTCTATTTCATTCTATATTTCATAATCAATTTTTGTTGTCATTTAATTACCTTCATCATATATACATATTAATGTTGTTTCAGAAAAAAATATTCTAAGTTCACTTTCTACAATCAAGTCCACAGATTTTAGAATCTCATTAAATATCTCAGGAGTGTCGATACTTAGTTTTATGGAATAATATAATCCATAATAAAAATAAGTATTTGCATTGTTTTAAGGGGGGATTTCTTCTCGACCTGGAGAACAATACATAACTGTTTTACAAAAAGCTGAGGTACATCTAAATCTTGCATTACAGTACATATACAGGGAAATATTCTGTATAGTCAAACCTGCTTAAGTCTAACACCAACCCTAACCTGCTTAAGTCTAACCCTAACCCTAACCTGCTAGGGAGACCATCTGTATTTAAAGACCACTTTGAACTCGACCCTTTTCAAACATTTTCACTACATAACATTAAAAACCATTTATTTACTATAACGAGAGACAACTTTATTTACATAAGAGTACATTATCAAGACTGACTGACGTGTAAGTAGGGTTAGGGGTTATGGTGTTTAATGCAAATTTCAACAATACTTTAGGACATGCAAGTAATTAAGGGCAAGACATAGATAGAAACAGTGCATTTTAATGCTATCAAATAATTCTATATTTATTTCATTTTGCCTCCATTTCAACAAATTTTTTTCTACCATTTTTCAATGTAATTTTAGAACTGATCCGACAGTGTGATATTTTTTGTTTTTTCCATTTTATGTGTTGGGGGTATCAAATTTCTACGATTTTTTAATTTGATTTTAGGACTGTTCGGACCATGTGCTATTTCTTTGTTTTATTTCTAGATTTTAGGACTGCTCGGACCATGTGGTATTTTTTGTTTTATTTCTACATTTTATCCATCATGCATTTTATAATTCTACTAAATATTTAATATTAAAATTTTTCGTTATTCTGTTCTAAACTTGGGATATGGGAGGGAATATTTCTTATAACTTTGATTTTTAAATGTTTTTTTAAACCAGTATCATATACAAATTACAAATATCTTTGCTAATGTAAAGGGTCAGGGGTTTATAGTGTTTAACGCCACTTTCAACACTATTTCAGCTACATTGTGGTTTAAATGTAAATACCAGGTGCAAAGAAGATACACTATAAATATTAAAGTGATTTGTCTAGATAAAGTAAGATCTTATTTTAATTTAGTTGGCAAGAAGCATGCTATACATGTACATTTAACATTTTTACAATTAATTTTATGACATAATCAGTGGACTGTGGTAGATTAAAAAAATTGCATACATAAAATGCAAGTGTACTAATTTTTTTGCATGTTGAAACTACAAATTTGAAATAAGACAAAATATTAATGGTCAAGATGTTCTGTTGACTAAAAGTCTGAGTAAAAATTTCAAAATGTTCCACATCAAAATTAGTGGATATCAAAATAAAAAGAAGATTTAGACATTTTTTTTGTGTCTGTTGAAGTTTTCTCTAGGTTTAGGTTGTGTAAGTCTATTATTACATCAAAAGTTGAAGGACACAAAAATTCATTTTGATTGGACTGCAAATCGGGGGACTTTCTCATAATGGATTTTAAATAAATATTTGGGAACTTGTAACCTTACCTTTCATTAAGTAATAATATACAAAAAAGAAAATGTCAAAACAAAACAAACTTATTTTCAGATAATTCATTTCTCAACCACAACAATAATGTTTTTCGTTTTTCAATGACAATCTATATTTGTTCTTCATTTTCACTTATTTTTGTGTAACTTCATGTTTTGAGATTGTCCCCTGTTAATATCACTAATTTCCTATGTTTTGAGATTGTCCCTTGTTGATATCACTATCACTTACTTTATTTCTAAATTAGAACTCTCCAATTTTTAAGACCTTAGAGGTTACATGGACAAAATTGAAAGTTGGTTGAAAAATTATAAACTGGAAATCTGCCAGATGTGCATTTGAATATAAAATGTAATAAACACATATTTTCATCAGTTTTTAAATAATGTGGGAAGATCAAGGGTTAAACAGGAACCATTTTGTAGTTACAGAGAAATTAAGAATAAAAACAATAAACTATTCCATGCACCATTTGTGGTCTTGCATTATCCATTAGAATAACAGTAATATTTATAAATACATCTATGTAAATAAATTGTGTTAATTCTGTAATTCTAGGTGGTCCTTTAATCTATGCACTTGCTGAGAAAGTCCAGAAATCTCCGTGCATATTGTTCAGGTTTGACAGTGGATATCTCGGCGTTGGTTCCATGTTTCATTGTCTTGGCAGCTTGTGCCGTGCGTTTTTTAACACCATATCGTGTTAAAATGTCAATCATTGCTAAGAAATAGATTTCTCTTCTCGGACAGTCTAAAAATAGAAAATTTACATTTTTGGAAATACAGAACACTGTAAATAAATATTACTATCAAGAAAATGATACATTAAAAATAAAAAGTTAAACAGTACTGGTACCATACTTTGTGTCTGCATTTCAAAAGTCAATAATAGTTGGTTGGTTTATGGTGTTTAACGCCACTTTCAACAATATTTCAGTCATATCGTGGCGGTCACTCTTATTGGTGATGGAAACAGGAGTACCTGGAGAAAAACAACGACCTGTCGCAAGTCACTGACAAACTTTATCACATAATGTTGCATCGAGTACACCTCACCATTAAGGGGGTTTGAACTCACAACTTTAGTGGTGATAGGCACTGATTGCACAGGTAGTTATAAATCCAACTACCATACGATCATGACGGCCCCAAAAAAGTCAATTATAATCTACGGCCAATGAAAACTACATATCACAATATGTGCATCTGAAAGATTGAATCTGGTACAACTTAAATTCATATCCTTCATTTGAGTTGTTTTGAATGTAGAGTTTTTAACATGGTCTTTTTACGTGAAGTGTAACCTGGGAGCATTCGATAAAATGGAACATTTCTTAATGTTAATAGGCAAGTAAAAAAAACATGAGCGGTGTTGTAAATTTATGGTTTATGGTGTTTAACACCACTTTCAACAATATATCAGTTATATCGTAGCAGTAAGTTTTATTGGTGGAGGAATACGGCGTACCTGGAGAAAACCATTGACCTGTTAAAAGTTACTGACAAACTTTATCACATAATGTTGTAAAGAGTTCATCTTGCTTCAAACAGGGTTCGAACTCACAACTTTAGTGGTGACAGGCACTGATTACACAGGTAAAATCCAACTACCATACAACCACGACGGCCCCTCGTTGTAAATTTAAATGTGAACAGAAGCTATAAATTTGGTTAAATTCCCTCCAAGTATCAAGTTGCTACAGCACACACAAGCACAGGGTACATACATTCGCCCGCCTAGCCGCTTGCCTATCGTTCATCAATAACATAAGCCGAGTGCAACTCCCTTGCAACTCAGCTACAAATTATAGGGTACAAACCTTCACTACATCTTATGCCATAT
>JYMV01045812.1_pt1 | contig 10846 bp, 4 predicted proteins | sample 338911 | NCBI WGS metagenome assembly JYMV01 (sample SAMN03354496, study PRJNA234377) | hydrothermal vent metagenome | biome: Deep sea; feature: Hydrothermal plumes at the Eastern Lau Spreading Center, Western Pacific Ocean; material: Seawater | place: Tonga | collected 2009 | depth 2000 m m
TGATTGGGATCTAAACCGTCGGTGGGTTCATCCAAAATTAAAATAGCGGGATCATGTATCAAGGCCTGAGCCAGCCCCACTCTGCGTTTAAAGCCTTTGGACAAGGTTTCAATGGACTTGTCTAATACCGATTGCAACTCTACTTTTGCTACCACATCGGCTATGCGAGAACTTAACTGTGTAGCCGGGATCTGGCGCACCTCAGCGATAAAACGCAAGAATGCCAGTACCGACATATCACCATAGGCAGGAGCGCCTTCTGGCAGATAGCCGATTTGCGCCTGTACCTTGCCCGGCTCAGTCAACACAGAGTGACCATTGACAAGGATATCGCCCTGATCGGGAGACAAGAATCCGGTGATCATCTTCATACTGGTGGATTTTCCGGCGCCATTTGGCCCTAAAAATCCCACCACTTCTCCGGGACTGACATCAAATGAAAGCTGATTAACCGCGGTAAAATCAGCAAACCTCTTTGTTATATTTTTTACTGAAATCATGATATTCCCTAACGGATTTTGTACCTTGATAAAAAATCAGAGGAAGATATGGCGTTAGCGGAAAAAAATTCAAGCATAAAAGTGGAGCGTGTTAACATTTGTCTGACAAATTTATTAGATTTTTTTCATGACCTCAGAACATCAAAATTTTCCGATTGAACCTATAGGCAAAGTGGTATCGCCATTCCATGAAAAATTTGCCGTCCCCAGGCAACCCAATCTGACACCTTCGGTAATAAGTCAGGTTGTCATTGATCAACCCTATGGAGTACCTGAGGCCTTTGCGGGCATAGAGGAATTTAGCCATATCTGGTTGTTGTTTCGGTTTCATCAAAATCTGCAGCAAGGCTGGCGCGCTCAGGTTCGTCCCCCAAGATTAGGCGGCAATAAAAAGCTAGGGGTCTTTGCCACCCGCAGCAGTTTCAGACCTAATGGCTTTGGTATGTCGGTTGTATCCCTGATATCGGTGGAGGTCGGTTCTGCTCAGGTAACGTTGAATGTCAGTGGTTTAGATTTAGTGGATGGGACTCCGATTTACGATATCAAACCCTATGTACCCTATGTGGACTCAATATCCGATGCTCAGGGAGGATTTGCCAGCGAAACACCTGAAATTATCAGTGTTTGTTTTTCTGAGACGGCGCAACAGCAACTAGAACAGTTCAGCACTCAACCTGAACAATTGAGGTCTCAAATTAGCGAAGTGTTAGCTCAGGATCCTCGCCCTGCCTATCGAAAACAAGCTCCAGAAGATCCCAATCAGTATGGCACGCATTTCAACGGTTTAAATTTTCGCTGGCATGTTCAGCACGGCAGTATCGAGATATTTGAGATTAAGCCACTTTAAGCGCATATTTTTACTAGGAACCTTGGGTTGCTCTGGTAAACTAAGCGGAATTTTGTCCATTTTTGTTTTAATTGTTTTTGTGACCACCTGTTTAACGACAGCGAAAACCACAAAAGACTGAGTACAGGAAAAAACTACATCAATGCGTACCAGCCAATATCTACTTTCCACGCAAAAAGAAACACCGGCAGATGCCGAAGTTATCAGCCATCAGCTAATGCTCAGAGCGGGCCTGGTCCGAAAACTGGCCTCTGGACTTTACACATGGCTACCCACTGGATTAAGGGTACTAAATAACGTTGCTCAAATTGTTCGAGAAGAAATGAACAAAGCCGGTGCGGTAGAAGTGCTAATGCCAGTAGTGCAACCTGCAGATTTATGGCAGGAATCTGGTCGTTGGGAAGACTACGGCCCTGAATTACTGCGCATTAAAGATCGCCATCAACGGGATTTTGTATTGGGCCCCACTCATGAAGAAGTGATCACCGACCTGGTTAAAACGGAAGTTTCCAGTTACAAGCAGTTACCCCTGAATCTGTATCAGATCCAAACTAAGTTTCGCGATGAAGTCAGACCCCGCTTCGGAATCATGCGCGGCCGTGAATTCACCATGAAAGATGCCTACTCCTTTCACCTTACGCAAGACTGTTTATCTGAAACTTATCAGAAAATGTACGATGCCTATTGTCGTATCTTTGAGCGCATGGGATTGGATTATCGTGCCGTTATTGCTGACACAGGCTCTATCGGAGGCAGTGTCTCTCATGAATTTCACGTGTTAGCAGAATCCGGTGAAGATGCCATTGCTTTCAGCACCGAATCAGATTTTGCGGCCAATGTGGAAATGGCCGAAGCCGGAGTGGTTGAAACCCAGTCTGATGCCGCCCAACAACAAACTAAAGTAGCTACCCCCGATATCAAAACCATCGAGGCAGTCAGCAAAACCTTGCAAGTATCAGCCGAGAGTTGCGTTAAGACCTTGATAGTCAAAGTGGTGAATGAGGATACCGCTCACTTTGCGGCTTTGAGCCTGCGTGGTGATCACCAGTTAAATGATATCAAGGCCAGCAAGGCCCTACCCTGGTCGGGTGAAATGCAGTTTGCCACTGATGCCGAAGTACAAGAATTATGCGGTGCCGAGACCGGTTCTGTAGGTCCGGTTGGTTTAAATATTCCGGTTATCGTGGATCGCAGCGCCGCGGCGTTGCAGCATTTTGTTTGTGGAGCCAATGAAACTGGCTTTCATTTTAACGGTGCAAGCTGGGACCTGGTGGAAAATAGCCAAATCGCCGATATTCGTAACGTAGTGGCCGGTGATGTATCTCCGGATGGACAAGGAACCATCGAGATAAAACGCGGCATTGAGGTAGGTCACATTTTCCAGTTAGGCAAAAAATACAGTGAAGCAATGCATTGTGGAGTGCTGACTGAAAGTGGCAAACACGAAACCTTAACAATGGGTTGTTACGGTATTGGGGTGTCCCGAATTGTGGCCGCAGCCATCGAACAAAATCATGATAAATATGGAATTATTTGGCCAGAAGCCATCGCTCCGTTTAAATTGGCTATAATTCCTATGAACATGCACAAATCCCATCGCATTCAGGAAGCCGCTGAGGGGTTATATGCAAAACTTGATGGTCTCAGTGAGCAGGTTTTGTTTGATGACAGAAAAGAGCGACCTGGTGTGATGTTTGCCGACATGGAGTTACTGGGTATTCCCCATGCCATCATTATCGGTGAAAGAAATCTGGATGAAGGCAAATGCGAATATAAGAATCGCCGCACAGGTGAAAAACAACTGGTGGACCTGGCAGGTCTGGAAGATTTTCTAAAGGAACTGCTGAACTAAATATAAAGAAAACTCACCGGTTGATTTGAGCTGTTCCCGGTGAGTTATTTTAAAGAGAATAATGATAAAGGACGTTACAAATGTCACTTACTTCTCCCACAGCTCTAAAAATCTACTTACTATTGACGGTATTGGGGGGCACCTGCAGTTCCGTCAATGCTCAAAGCAGCGGGCAAACCGCACTTCCTTCCCCCTCAGCCAACTCAAATAAACCCTTAGACGCCAAAATCGCGCAATTGCAAAGCTTCATAAAGCAAAAGCAATTTCAACAAGCATTCGAGCTGGCAAACGATTTAATGGCCGATTGGGGTGGCGAACCTGGCTATGATTTACTTGCCGGACAAGCGGCTTATGGTGCAGGCCACTTTCAGGAAGCCGTTTTTGCTTTTGAACGAGTGCTAATCGTTAAACCTGATGTACTGTTAGCCCGTTTGTACCTAGCCTTCAGCTATTTTCAGGTCAAAAACCTGGGAGCCGCACAAAAAGAACTCACCAAGTTATTACAGGAAGAATTAAAACCGGCAGATGCTGCCAAAGTCAGAGAGTATCTGGATCGAATAACCGAGCTCAAAGAAAAATCCGTTGTTAATCACGCGGTTAATTTGAAGCTGGGTTATAGCTATGACTCCAATGCTAACAGCGGGACAACATTAGATAATCTGAATAGTATCCCTGTAGAGAGTCCCTTTTTCCCAATTATTGGTGGGCTGGATGAATCCAGTCTGGAGCAAAGCGATCACACTGCAGATGTGGCGCTAAATTATGTCTACAACCGCAAACTCAGCCAGAAAAGTGGTGTCAGCTTTAACGCCAGTTATGCCAATACCCGATATCAGGAACAGTCACAATTAGATCGAGAAATACTGAGCCTGACGGGTAGTTATAAAGATGAATATTGGGGAGCATTAATTAATCTTTCTGGCTTTGCACAACCTATGATTTTGGATGGTGAGTTTTATCGCGGTGCCTACGGCATGGCGGTGGACGCCACATGGCAGTTAACCGATAAATGGCAGTGGTTGTGGGGCTTAAGTTATACCTCCGTCAATGTTAACAGTAACGACGATCAGGATATTCACCAATACGCCTATCGTACCCGATTTACCTGGCAAGGCGACAAGATTCATATGTTCGAGCTGGGTTATGGGGATGATGACGGAAAACAAGACACTGCAGTAAGTGTCAGTAACGGCAAAGACTTTTGGATCCTAAGCTATACTTTTGTTTATCCGTTGAGCAATAAATGGCTAATTATTGCCAGCAGCAGTTATCAGGATATAAAACATGATGGAATTAACCCGGCCATTGGCGTATTGCGTGAAGAAGAAAGCTTCACAGCTCTGCTCAATGTTGATTATTTGATTAACAGCAAATGGAAAGTATCGGGTTCGCTCAGTTATACAGATAAAGATAGTAGCGTCGAAATTTATGCCTATGACCGAGCCACGGCAGGTGTATCTGTCACCCGAAGTTTTTAAATTAAGGAGTTATGGATAGCTAATTCTGTGAACTGATTCATTATTACAAGTAATGTTATTTGAGTTAATGACAGATTATCCGAAACTATACTTATAGCCAGACCAAAACCGCTGGCCTGTTTGCAATAAAAAACAGATAAGGTTTTGGAAACAAAATATGAGATTCAACGCATGCGTTTTAAATTATCGTTAGTAGCCCTTTCATTGTGTTTCACTGCTAATCCGGCACTGGCATTAAGCCCGGCAGGAAAAACCATGATTGCCCGAGGCGATGTAAAAGCTTATGAAGAAGCCGAGGCACAACGTAAACTAAAACGCCGCGCCCCCATTTATAACGTTGATACCGTCACTACCGCAGAAAAAAGTAAAGCTCAGTTTCGCATGACCGACGGTACATTACTGGCGCTTAAAGAAAATACCACGTTACTCATCTCAGAATATCAATACCAGGAAAACCAGGAAGGTAACTCCGCCGTTTTAGAGTTAGTCGAAGGTGGTTTGCGTTCTGTAACCGGAGCCATTAAATCCAACAATGGTCAATATGAACTGAAAACGCCGGTTGGCTCCATTGGTATACGTGGAACCCACTACGAAATAGAAATCATTGAAGGCGATGTTTTTCTGGCTGTCTGGGATGGTGCTATTGACGTCAATGTAGACACGGGGGGTGGCAGTAACCAGGTTTCATTGGGAGAAGGCGAAGACTTCGCCTTTGCTCAAATTGATGAAAACGGAGAAGTTACAGAGTTACTGGAGCCACCAGAAAACTTTTCGGAAGGGCATTCATCTGATCCCAGCGACGAAGAGGAAGAAGAAACAGATGATTCTGACGACTCAGATGACTCGGACGACTCAGATGACTCGGACGACTCAGATGACTCGGACGACACAGATGACTCAGATGACTCAGATGACTCAGATGACTCAGATGACTCAGATGACTCAGATGACTCAGATGACTCAGATGATTCAGATGACTCAGATGATTCAGATGATTCAGATGACTCAGATAACTCTGACCAATCAGATGATTCCAATGAGTCTGACGAAAGTGATGAATCTCAGAGTAGTAGTGAAAATACCAATGAAGAATCTGATAGCTCGGATAGTACGACTGATTCTGACTCGTCTGACACAGATACCAGCAGCGACTCTGGTGATAGTAGTAGTAATAATACCGGAGGTTCCGATGAAAGTAGTTCATCTGGCTCGCAACAAACTACCGGCCAGGGAAGCAGTTCGACAGGTGATAGTAATCAGCAAGGTACAGGCAGTTCGCCAGCAGATACAGGAACAGACACTGGCTCCTTAGATGTTGGAACAGACACGACGCCGACACTGGATACCAACACAGAAACGGAAACAACAGGATTGGGCGGTGAAACCTCACCTCTGAATGATGAAACTGAACAACTCAGAGATGAAGAGATCGAACAGGTAATTGATAACAACACGCGAGTGGCACCAGAAATTATAGCTGCCAGAACTGGTTCAGCCACCTACTCCACTCTCATCAGTAGCTCTTTGTCAGGTAATCAGAACCCGCGAAACCTCAACGTAAGTATTGGTGTGAACTTTGACACATCTTTTAGTCAAGGAAATTTATCCGTTCAAGATAACGGTGGCAATTGGGATGCCGCTTTCCAGGGCGTTATTGTTGACTCGGACCTGGAACTAGATATGACGCATGTTACTTATGGTCAACCAGGGATACCAAACTCAGTACAGGTAGGCTCAGGTGATATATCCGCCTTTTTTGCGAACGAAGGTGATGTACTAAATGGAAACTTTAGCTTGTCTCAGGGTGGCAACAGAGTCAGCGGTAATTTCTTGATAAGGGAATAATGAAGGGTGGTAACAATGCTAAACAAAATGCAAATTAGAATAACCGGCTTCTTCATTTTTAGCCTGCTTAATCTCACCAGTATGGCGGCATTTGCCGCACCAGATGGAGGGTTCCGCTACCCCGCTAACAATCATACTTTCCATGGTAACCTGCTGTTTTCTGGAGCCGTAGAAGATCCAAACGGTATCGGCTCTTTGCGCTTGCGTTTTAACGGGGATGCTAGCCGACAAATAAATATCTGTAACAACTGTGGCAATTCGGAATCATTCACCGATGCGGGTATTAACCCCAGAGATTATAACCTCAACATTGGTAGCCATCAGGCCCAGTTGGTGGTCATTAAAAATGGCAATGAAAGTGTCATTGATAGTGTCAGTTTTAGCTGGAGGCCACCGGAAATTACCGGCATCGAAGTAACCCGAACCTTTGGTTCGATAGCTATCAGTTGGTCAGGCTTGAGCGGTTACAACCTATATAACCTTTATATAGCATCAGAAGCCGATATCAGTCCTGATAATATTGATAGCCTGCCTGACAGTATTACATTCAGAGCGCTGCGCTCTACATCTCAAACAATTTCAGACGTAGATGATGAGCTGGGCCTGTTTGGGCTGATCACGGGAACCGATACCAGTGGTGAGAGCGCCTATAGCCAAATTTTCCGTATAGAAGCATTAGACAACGAGGACCCTACGGTAGTCTCTGAGAATATCAATGTAAACGAAGATAGCATTGTCACTGGTAATGTGCTAAATAACGACTCAGATCCAGAAGGCCACCCCCTTACCGCCGAGCTTAATTTTTCGCCCAATAACGGTGAGGTTACACTCAGTGAAAATGGCGATTTTAGCTATCAACCTGCCCCGGATTTTAACGGTTCAGATAGTTTTACTTATGTAGTCAGTGATCCTCAAGGTGGCTCAGAATTAGGCACAGTCAATATTACAGTCCGTCCAGTGAACGATGCCCCCGAAGCGAATTCAGACGCATACCAATTGGCTGAAGACACCATTTTATCTGTTTCTGCCAGCAACGGGGTTTTAGCTAACGACACAGACATTGATGGTGATGCATTAATTGCCGAAATCAGTCGCTCGCCAGAAAACGGCAGTGTTTCGTTAAACGAAAATGGCGCTTTCAGTTACCAACCCAACAGCCACTTCTTTGGTTCCGACAGTTTTAGTTACCGTATTGAAGATGAAAATGGTGCCTCAGACAGCGCCACCGTCTCAATCGTTGTATCTCCGGTAAATGATCTGCCAGAGGCCAATGACGATAGCTATGAAGTAAACGAAGATAATATTCTAGCCATAACTGATCCGACACAAGGTCTTTTAGCCAATGACACCGATGCAGATTTACCCGGCAATGAGCGTTTTACCAGATTGACAGCCACATTGTTAGGCTCCGTCAATAATGGCTTTGTAGATTTACAATCTAACGGTACCTTTACCTTTACGCCTGATACTGACTTTTTTGGAATTGCCACCTTTAGTTATCAGATAACCGATGATGAGGGAGCCACAGACACCGCCACAGTTTCCATCGAAGTGTTGAGTTTACCTGAGTCCCCCATCGCTGAAGATGATAATTACACCACAAACGAAGATGAACCTCTGGTTGTCAATGCTGCACAAGGGGTTTTGGCCAATGATGACAATATTGCCGGTAATTCAGTCAGCGTAGAGCTGCTGTCCGGCACCCTATCAGGCTCACTCAACCTGAATAGCGACGGTAGCTTTAATTACTCCCCCAATGAAAACTTTAATGGTAGTGATAGCTTCAGTTATCAGCTTACTTTTGCCGGAGGCACTTCACAGGCTTCGGTTAATATCACGATATTATCGGTTAACGATGCGCCGGTGGTTAATGACGACACCGCCAGCACCAATGAAAACACCCCGGTAACCATTTCACCACTTGAAAACGACAGCGACCCTGACGGTGATTCTCTGAGCGTTATTATTAATTCGGTATCATCTGGAAGTGCCGTAGTTTCAGCAGAAACAGAGGTCATTTATACGCCAGAAACAGACTTTAATGGCGAAGTCACCATTAGCTATTCAGCCTCTGACTCTTTGGGTGGCATCACAGAGGGAACAATTTTTATCACCGTGTTGCCCGTCAACGCTCCGCCTGTGGCTAACGATGACCTTGTGCAAACTAACGAAGATACGCCAATTGTTATTAATCCGTTGGACAATGACAGCGACCCCAATGGTGATGTTTTGACATTGAGTATTGTGTCAGTGAGCTCCGGAAGTGCTGAACTAGCCTCAGCCACCAGTATTGCATATACACCGGAAGCCAATTTCAATGGCTCTGTCACTCTTAATTATCGAATTACCGACCCGTCTGAGGCTTTCGCTGATGGGATAATTATCATTGAAGTGTTACCCGTAAACGACGCTCCTGAAGCCCAAGATGACAGCTTTAGTATTCCTGAAAGAGAGACACTGACATTTCATCCGCTTGAAAACGATTCAGACATTGATAGCACGTCCATTAGTATAATCTCCGCCACGGCCCTGTCGGGTGAAGTCACTTTTACAAGCGACAACATCACTTATGTGGCACCGCAACAGCCTGGCTCTGACACGATTTCTTATACCATTGCAGACACTGAGGGTGAGCAAGCCAGCGCGACAATTAGCGTGACCATTACAGATGTTGATGATGCACCGGTTGCAGTTGACGATGCAGTTGAAACCCAGGAGGACACGCCGGTCACTATCCAGCCACTAGAAAATGATTCAGATCCGGACGGCGATCCATTAACTCTGGGAATTGTTTCTGTAACGGGTGGAAGCGCGCAAATAAGTTCAGACAACACAATAGAGTTTACGCCCGATGAGAATTTCAATGGTACTGCCAATGTTATTTACAGCGTGACCGATCCAGGTGGCAATAGTGCAACGGCCAATATCGCCATTACCATAACCGCGGTAAACGATGCTCCAGTCGCCTTGGATGACAGTTTCACCATTGCAGAAAGAGATACTTTAGTTTTTAACCCACTTGAAAATGATTCTGATATTGATAGTACATCCTTGAGTATCATTACAGCGAGTGCGGTTTCCGGCGAGGTGACTTTCAACAATGACAGTATTACCTATATAGCTCCCCAACAACCGGGAACTGATACAATTACCTATAGCATAGAAGACTCTGAAGGGGCACAAGCGAATGCTACAATAGCCGTGACCATTACCAATGTAGACGATGTTCCAATTGCAGTTGATGACCTAGCCGAAACTTTAGAAGACACACCTGTTACGTTACACCCCCTGGAAAATGACACTGAACTTGATGGAGATACTCTGACTCTTGCTATTGTCTCTGTTACTGATGGAACCGCACAGCTTACTTCAGAGTCATCAATAGACTTCACACCTGCCCCTGACTTTAATGGTGTTGCAGTTGTCACTTACAGTGTAACAGATCCCGGTGAAAATAGTGCGAACGCTTCCATCGCGATTACCGTCACAGCCGTTAACGACCCACCTGTAGCTGAAGACGATAGCTTTGCCGTATCAGAAGAAGAAACCATAACACTTAATCCTTTAAACAATGATGTAGACGTTGACGGTGACCAGCTCATTATTACCAGTGCTCTAGCTGAGAGAGGGATAATCAATATTACTGAAACCGATATCACCTACACTGCACCAAGTACACCAGGAACCGATACTATTTCATACACTATCGCTGATCCCGATGGGGAATCTGACAGTGCCACTATTAACATCACAATCAATAATATTCAGGATGCCCCGGTTGCCATTGACGACATAGCCTCAACCAATGAGGACACGGCTGTTGAAATAGCACCGCTGAATAATGATTCCGACGAAGACGGTGACAGTTTAACTGTCACCATTAATTCAGTTACCAATGGTTTAGCGAATGTTAGCAACACCAACACAATACTCTTTACGCCTGAAAGCAATTTCTTTGGTTCGGCAAATATAATTTATACCGCTACTGACCCCGCGGGTAATAGTGATACCGCCACAATTAAAATCGAAGTGCTCGCAGTAAATGACGCTCCAATTGCTGTCAATGATAGCGCCACTACTCTTGAGGACAATTCAGTAACATTAAACCCTTTAATCAACGACTCAGATGTTGAGGGAGACCCGCTTAGCTATAGTGTAACAAGTACGAGCACAGGAATATCTGTTATCCTTTCCAATAACAATCTGGTCTACACCCCTGAAAGTAACTTTAATGGAACGGCAACGATAGTTTATACGCTTTTCGATTCGTCCAATGCCAGTAACACCGCTGAGATCACCATTAATGTAACGCCAGTAAATGATG
>JYMV01007566.1_pt1 | contig 10844 bp, 12 predicted proteins | sample 338911 | NCBI WGS metagenome assembly JYMV01 (sample SAMN03354496, study PRJNA234377) | hydrothermal vent metagenome | biome: Deep sea; feature: Hydrothermal plumes at the Eastern Lau Spreading Center, Western Pacific Ocean; material: Seawater | place: Tonga | collected 2009 | depth 2000 m m
ACTATCCCCGATATCTATTATTCCCATTCTAGAGCTCCGTTTCGCCAGACATAAACAAAACCGAAAACAAGGATAGCCAAGAAAATGACCATTTCAAAAAAGATGAAGGGCCCATAGGAAAGAAAATCCCCAAAAACGACCGCCCACGGGTATAAAAAAACAATCTCAATATCAAATATAATAAATAGGAGGGCAATCAGAAAAAAACGGATCGAAAATCGGATCCTGGTTTCGCCTACCGGGTCTACACCGGATTCATATGGCATCATTTTTACAGTATTCGGTATTTTTGGGCCAATGAAATGACTTAAAATAAGACTCACGAATGCAAAGCCTGAAACAAGAATCAGTACAATAAGAATTGGGAAATAGTTTTCAATCATAAGAATAAAGATATCCTAATTAATAAAATTTACCCCTGTCTCTATAATGCGACAATGATTGGGATACTTCGCAAAGACAGACAGTACTGGTTTCTTGAGATGGCTTTACAATAGTATTTATTGGAATTTTAACAATATTGATATCATATCCTTTTGATTTGATAATGTGGTTCATTATGAAAGAGTATCGGCCCATCGATTAAAGTGTTTGAATAAAAAAGACAAGCGACCTCTGGACCCAGTCTGCGATAGGAACCCAGTAAATTCCCAGTAACAGCGTTGGTAGAGCTGTTACAATAAGCATACCTGCCATGATTTTGGGCGGTTGAAGAATTGTCTCGCTTTTTTCACCTTCAAAAAACATGACTTTAACAACCCTGAAATAATAGTACAAAGAAACAACACTATTGATCCCACCAACCAGAACAAGCCAATAAAACGAATTACCCCCTTTAATAAGGGCAGCAAAAATGTAAAACTTCCCTATGAACCCTGCTGTGGGAGGCAAACCTGTAAGTGACATCATAAACACAGTCATGACAACACCTATAAAGGGCATCTCCCAGCCAAGTCCTTTATAATCGTCAAATGTTTCACCACCGGTTTTATTTTTGATGGTAATGACCACAAAAAATGCACCTAGATTCATAAAAAGATACATGACCAAGTAAACCATAATTGCATAAATACTTTCACCGGACATCACTGGCATAGCCAATAACATATACCCTGCATGAGCCACGCTGGAATAAGCCAGCATTCGTTTTATATTATCCTGTTGAATCGCAACCACATTCCCAAGGGTCATGGTAATGACTGCCAAGATGCTTAAGATGTCTGCCCAGGGCAATGTTGCTAGAGATGATGAATTCAATCCTCCCATGGCACCACCATCAGCCAGTACCTGGTTGAAAAATCGAATCATCATGGCAAAAGCACCCGCTTTGGGAGCAACGGATAAATAAGCAGTAATGGTTGTCGGTGCTCCTTCATATACATCGGGAGTCCAGAAATGGAATGGAACTGCAGATATTTTATATCCGAAGCCCGCTAAAACCATGATCAATGCCATGAGTATAGCCGTATGTGATTCAGAGCCCATGGAAGCTAAGGACTGCTGTATTTGGAAATAGTTTGTGCTCCCGGTAAGACCATAAATATAGCTAAGGCCAAAGAGCATTATACCAGAAGAGAAAGCGCCATAAACAACATACTTCAACGCGGCTTCATTTGAGCGGGTATTTTGTTTTAAATATCCTGCTAAAACAAAGGACATGATCGAGACAATTTCAATAGAAAGATAGACCATGATCAAATCCACAGCTGAGACCATCAAGAACAATCCAAAAGTGACAATACCTAATAAAGAAAAATATTCACCTTTTCGATATTCATCCAATTCACCAGACTCTAGGCTTACAATCGATACAAGAATCGTTGCCAGTATCACAATCAATTTAAAAAAGGTTGAAAATGGATCTAAAACAATAGCATCGGTAAATAAGGTAGTGGCCCGGGTTTCCTGCATCCAGACTGCACCGGCAACAGTAATAAGACCCGCGATCAATACCCAACCTACTTTCCCTGAATTTGACTTATCGATCAGCAGGTCATATAGGATCGCCAGAATAATAACTCCTGTTAGAATTAACTCCGGGTAAAAAAAAGAGAGACTTTGAAGGTTGTTCATTCCCTATTGTTTACATGCTGGCAAACGTTGCCAATGATACCACGTGGTCAATAATAACATTCATTGTGCTGGATATTACATCCAGGAAGGGTGCTGGATAGATACCGAAGAAAAGTGTAATAACAAGCAAGGGTACCACCGTGAATAATTCTAGACGGTTGATCTCGGGAAGATTTGTGTACTTCTCATTGAGCTCTCCAAAAAATATCCTTTGGAACGCCCACAAGAAATAGGCCGCATTAAGCAGGATGCCAATAGTGGATGCAATCACAATTCCCCTGTATACGGGGAATGCACCAATGAAACACATTGCTTCACTGATGAAACCAGAAAGTCCCGGAAGGCCAAGCCCCGCGAAGAATGCCAAAGCAGTAATACCCGCATAGATCGGCATTTGAGCTGCCAAACCGCCAAACCCTGCAATTTCCCTGTGGTGGGCACGATCGTAAATCACGCCCACTAAAATAAAGAGCATAGCAGAGATGGTCCCGTGGTTGAACATCTGAAAAACGGCACCGCCCAGTCCGGCTTGAGCTGCTTTCAGGTTCAAGCCATTGGCTTCGCCGGCAGCAATGACGGCAGCCATTCCGATCAAAGCATATCCCATATGATTCACACTGGAATAAGCTACCAGTTTCTTCAGATCTGTTTGGGCCAATGCACATAATCCGCCCCAGATTACATTAATAAGTCCTAGGAATGCCAAAGCTCCAGAGAACCAGTACACTCCATCAGGCATTAATCCATAATTAATCCTTAGAATACCATAGACACCGAGTTTAAGCAATATCCCAGCAAGTAAAACAGAGATCGCTGTGGGTGCTTCCACATGAACCAGAGGCAGCCAAGTATGAAAAGGGAAAACAGGTACTTTAATTGCAAATCCAATAAAGAGTAAAACCCATATCACTTTGATTCCGCTCATGCCCCACCACATCACACTGCTTAGTGCATCCGGCGCAACCCGCATGAGTTCTAGGATATCAAATGTTTTTCCACATGAGAAGTACAGGCCCAGAATTCCCACCAACAATAAAACAGAACCAAACAAAGTGTAGAGAAAAAACTTGATGGCAGCGTACTCGCGCTGGGGGCCTCCCCATATGCCGATTAGAAAATACATTGGCAGAAGCATCACCTCCCAGAAAATGTAGAATAGGAAAAAATCCATGGAGAGAAAAACACCCATAATTCCTGTATCCAACAATAGGAAGAGGGCAAAATACCCTTTCACAGCTTTATTAATATTCCAACTGACAAAGACACCCAGGAAACATAAAAGACCTGTAAGGATTGCCATAGGCAGGCTTAAGCCGTCAACACCCAGGATATAGGCAATGTTGAAAGACGGGATCCATTCAGCCCGTTCCATGAATTGCATGGCTCCGCTTCCGGAATCAAAATTCTTCCAGAGAACCAAGGTCAGTAAAAACTGGAGACCTGTTGTTGCCGCAGCAGTGATTTTAATTACATCTTCCTTTTCCCGCGGAATAAATGCAATGGCGGCCATCCCAATGATGGGCAACCAGATTAGCCAACTGAGAATATGTTCCATCATCTCCTCTACTCACTCATTTAAGTTAAAATGACTGGATGACCATAATAATGATCACCCCTGCTGTAACATACAGCACATAATTTTGAAGTTTACCGGTTTGCACTGTTTTGAAAGTTCTGCCAAGAAGATTGGCTATTCGTCCTGTGCCATCCACCAGTATTTGATCAATTCCATCAAAATCAAATTTTCCTGTGACACGGCTTGCCCAATCTGTTAATCGCCCAAACCCATTGATAAAGTATTTATCATATAATTCCCAATCAATCCATGCAACCTTGTTTGCCAAACGAAGCGTGGGCTGATAAATATATTTATCATAATTCTCATCAAAATAATATTTATTAAAACTTAATGTGTATAATAAGCCGGCACGACTAGACCATGTTTCTGCAGACAATGCCTTTTTTATATACATGGCCCAAGCAAGCAGAATCCCAAAAGCAGCTACACCAATGGATATATACATTGCAAGATGGTGGGCATGGTGGGCACCTTCTTCGATTTCATGGGCGGTGAGGTTGCCGGGCACAACGGCATCGACGGGCACTACAAGGTTGGTAAACCATCCATGGCTGGAAAGAGGATTAAAATACGGCAAGGTGTAAAAAACAAAGAAACTCAAGGTTGCCAAGATTACCAGTGGTCCAGTCATTTCAGGGGGAGATTCATGAATATCATCAATCAGTTCCGGCATCCTTGGTTCACCATGGAAGGTGAGAAACATCAATCTAAACATGTAAAAAGCAGTAATGGCCGCAGCACCAAATCCAAAAACAGGAAGCAGGAAATGTTCAGGGCGGTGCTGGGCAAAGGATAATGTTCCTGCAAGAATCGCATCCTTGGAAATAAATCCTGAAAATAAAGGAACACCGGCAATAGCAAGGGTGCTGATCAGCATGGACCAGTAGGTAACGGGCATTTTTTCTTTAAATCCGCCCATATTCCGCATATCCTGGGGATCCGTTTCATGATCATGCTTTTCATGAAGGGCGTGGTGCATGGCGTGAATAACGGAACCGGAGCCGTAAAACAGGTTGGCCTTAAACATTGCATGGGTGAGCAAATGGAAGAATGCTACGGTGTAAACTCCAGTTCCCACTGCTAAAATCATATATCCCAACTGGCTGACCGTTGAATAGGCAAGTACCTTTTTAATATCATTCTGGGTGATGGCGATGGATGCAGCAAAAATGGCTGTAAAGCCGCCTACGTATGCAATGACCAATAATGCATCTGTAGTAAACAGTGGAAAAAGTCGAACAGACATGTAAACACCGGCAGCCACCATGGTTGCAGCGTGCATTAGAGCTGAAACGGGCGTTGGACCTTCCATAGCATCGGGAAGCCAAATATGAAGTGGAAATTGTGAAGATTTTCCCATGGCACCCATGAACAGACCCACGCCTGCCAGGGTCAGGGTTGTCCCAGTAAGCATGCTGTTTGCCACTCCATCAAATATGTGGCTAAAGGTGAATGAACCTATCCCAGTATAAATCAACATAATACCAATAAAGAATCCGATATCGCCCACACGGTTGGTTAGGAACGCTTTCTTGGCCGCATCAGCCGCCGAATCTTTCTCGAACCAATGCCCAATTAACAGGTAGGAGCTAACGCCAACCAATTCCCAGAACATGTACATGGAAAACAGGTTATTGGCTAATACGATACCATTCATGGAAAATGTGAACAGACCTAGATAGGCAAAATATCGGGAATAACGGATGTCTCCTTCCATGTACTTGAGTGAAAAAACATGGGAACAGGTTGAAATCAATGCCACGATCAGCAGCATGATCACGGTGATATTATCAACAAGAAATCCAATTTCAATGGAAAAGGAGCCCATGTCAAGCCAGGTGAATCCTGCCTCCTGCCTAAATTCCGGATCATTATCAAGAAGCATCGCCACGAACATAGCGATGGACAATATCAGTGTAATGCCGACAGCGGAGACCGAAACCCAGTCCCCCTGCCTTGGTAAACGCCTTCCATAGAAAATCTGGATCAGAAATGCCGCCAGGGGCAGGAAAAGAATAAACAATGAATAATTAATAAAAATATTTTCCATCATTCTTTCAGAGCCGATGCTTCATCCACATTTATGGTATTCATATTATTGTAGATGTTGATTACAATCGCCAGAGCCACTGCCGCTTCAGCCGCTGCAAGTACAATAATGATTAGCCCAAAAATATGACCATCTAAATTCATTCCCCCAAAACGGGAGAAAGCTATAAAGTTTACATTGGCTGCATTCAGGATCAATTCAACACCCATGAGTACTGCAATCCCATTCCGGCGCGTCATGACACCGAAAACCCCCAGGGAGAACAGGATCCCAGCAATAAACAAATAGTTATTAAGCTGATCCATTAATTCCCTTCCCTGGATAAAACTGCCGCACCGATCAAAGCGCCAAGCAATAGAAGTGAGATCGCTTCAAAGGGAAGCAGATATTTTGTTAATAATAAAGTTCCTATATCACCAACCGTGCTTGCAGGTTCAATTGTATCCGTTTGATTCCATGGCGTTTTGGATACAACCACAGAAATCAGGATAAACAGCCAGATCGCTACTGCACCACCTACACCTTGCTGAACATTTGTCTGGGATAAGCGAACGGAAGAAATTCGATTTGTAAGCATAATTCCAAAAATAATCAAAACTAATATTCCACCAATATATACCAGAAGCTGGACCCCGGCTATAAAATCAGCCCAAAGAAATACGTACAGACCTGCCACGCCAAACAGCGTAAAAAGCAACGCTACAGCTGAATAAAGCAATTGGTTATTTAACACAACAAATGCAGCAGAAATAACTGTAAAAGCTGCTATAAACCAGAATACCAATTCAGCCATGTCTTGTTAAACTTCAGCCCTGTGTTCACTCATAATTTTTTCTATACCTTCTTTAGTTCCAGGCTTGGCAAACCTGTAGATAAGATCACTTCGATCCGGCTCTGAGAATTCATAATCAATAGGATGTTTTTTAGCGTTGGGTCCACCTGTCATGAAAATACACTCTTCCGGACACGGGTATGTGCACAGGTTGCAATAGCAGCACTCTGTCATATCGATATCAAATCGTGTTACAACCAGTGCTTTCTTGGTCCCATTCGTTGTAATACCTATGTGATGAATATCTTTTATATCTTCTCCCCTGCTTGGAGCTTTCTCAGTCTCTATTTTTATGCAATCAACAGGACAGGCACGTTCACACTTTAGGCAACCAATACAATCATCCATATCAACGTGCAACCGGGACCGTATCACATTATAATTGCTGTGCTCAAATCCTATATTCCTTTCGGGACGTGGCCACCTCTCTTCGGGGTATTGCAGCGTAACATTATCATTCCTTGCCCGGATAAGGTGAACAAGGGTGATCCACATTCCGCCTAGAATTGTTGTTAATGTTTCCCAAATATCAGTGAAATATCTTTTCATAGTTTATCACCCAAACAATACTGTCCAGATCGCAACACCAAAAATGTTAACCAGGCCGATCGGTAAAAATACTTTCCAGCATACATTCATTAACTGGTCTACTCTGAGCCTGGGTACAGTCCAACGAATCCAAATCATAATAAAGATTAGAAAAAAAGTTTTACCCATCATCCAAAAAACACCCCAGCCCGTGGAATTAAGTGCGTTGGGGAATGGACTCTGCCACCCGCCAAGGAATCCTGTTGCAGCAACCGCACTTACAACAAACATATTTGCATATTCACTCAGGAAAAAAAATGCGTAGCGCATTCCGGAATATTCTGTGACGAATCCTGCCACCAATTCCGATTCTGATTCTGGCAGGTCAAACGGGGTTCTATTGGTTTCTGCGAGCGCACTGATGAAGTAGATCAAAAAAGCCACTGGAATAAACGGATTGTCAAATAGGATCCAGTTGAATATCCCTCCCTGCTGATATGTGATAATTTCCTGCATGTTTAACGTTCCGGCTAACATAATTACCGTGATCAACGAAATTCCAGCCGGGATTTCATAACTCACGATCTGTGCCGCAGACCGCATTCCACCATATAAAGACCATTTATTATTTGAAGACCAGCCTGCTAAAATCAGTGAAATAACAGAAAGGCTCCCTACACCAAGAATATAAAAAATGCCTATGTTCAGATCGGCGATTATGATTGAGTCACCAAATGGGAGCGCAACAAAACTGATAAATGCGCCTACAAAAATCATGAATGGGGCAAGTACAAACAGGGGTCTATCTGCACTGCTCGGTATGATATCTTCTTTAGAGAGAAGTTTAAGAGCATCGGCGATAGGCTGTAAAAGACCCCATTTACCTGCATGGAGTCCAAAGCCCTGCCCCATGGGACCAACCTTATCCTGAATAAATGAAGAAACTTTTAACTCAGTATAAATGACAACCAGGGCATAAATGGTTATAAAACCGAACAACACCACACAGGGGAGAAGCATTGCAACCAGCAAAAGAGATTCACTCCCAGCTAAACTGGTAAAGAATTGATTCAATAAATTGAAAATAAAGTCTACCGTCATCTATCAATCTCCCCCAGAACAATATCCAGGCTGCCCAAAATTGCAAGGACATCAGACAAAAGCCAGCCCGCTGCAATCTCATCAATAACGGATAAAGCTGTGAACGCTGGAGACCGCATTTTTAACCTATAGGGGATATTTGTGCCATCACTCTCAATGTAATATCCTAGATCTCCACGAGGAGATTCAGTCCTTTTGTAAATTGAACCTATTGGTGGGCGAATCTTTTTTGGGAGCGATTGGTAAACGTCTCCTTCTTTTGGTAAACTGGATAGAGCCTGCCTTAATATTTTTATACTTTCTTTCATTTCAAGGACACGGACATAAAATCGATCCCAACAATCCCCAACAGACCCCTTGCCTCCTTCACCCACAGGTATATCAAATTCAAACCTGTCATAAATGGAATAGGGATCGTCTTTACGCAGGTCCCACTTTTGGCCTGACGCTCTAAGGTTCGGTCCGCTGACACCATAGCTGATGGCAACATCTTGCGGCAGTCTTCCTACGTCAGCAGTACGTTCAACAAAAATTTTATTGTGCACCAGCAGATTGACAAACTCATCTATTTTTGGTTCAAAATAATCAAGAAAATGGTAGGTAGATTCCACAAAGCCTACAGGCAGATCATGGCTGAGCCCACCTACCCACATATAGTTATACAACAGACGTGCTCCACAGGTCATCTCAAAAAGATCAAGTATTCGCTCTCTGTCCCTGAGCATATGCAAAAAAGGTGTGAAGGCGCCAATATCCAATCCGAATGCACCCAATCCAAGTAAGTGACTTGCAATACGTTGCAGTTCGGCCATGATAACCCGGATATGTTCGACCCGGTCATTGACCTTAATGTCCATGAGGTCTTCCATGGCCACAACGTAACCGAAATTATTGGTCATGGACGCTAAATAGTCACAACGGTCTGTGAACGGTATAACCTGCTCATAGGTGACATTTTCGCAATGCTTCTCAAAGCAACGGTGCAGATAGCCCAGGTAGGGAGTAACCTCCGATACCACTTCACCATCCGTTCTGACTTGCAACCGTAATACGCCATGGGTAGCAGGATGCTGTGGCCCAATGTTCAGGACCATTTCTTCGCCGTGAACTACTCCCATCCTTCCTTTATTTTTGGTACAACAATACCATGATACGTTTCCTGGACCTGGTAATCTTTTCTTAAGGGCCAACCTTCCCAGTCATCGGGTAGAAGGATCCGCCTCAAGTCCCGGTGACCCGAAAATTCTATTCCCAGCATATCATAGGTTTCCCGTTCGAACCAGTCCGCAATTCTCCAGATTTGCTCAACCGATGGAATTGTTGCTTCCTGTCGTGGTACAGCAATTCTGATCTCGGTGTAGTGGTTATGCTTCATGGAATGAAAATTATACCGGGCTTCCAGGGTATTATCTCCTACATCTATCCCAGTTTGGCATTGGAGTGAATCGAAGAATAAGGAAGGCTCAGATTTGAGCCAGGTCGCAATTTCAAACCATTGATCCGGTTTGAGTTGTATATAGGTTTCAGTATTTTCATTTGCCAGGGAACCGGGGAATTTCTCATTGACCATTTTCCCAATTTTTTCATTTAGATTAACAGATGATGGTGCACCATCTGATGATTTTTCTTCTGATTTTTTCTTTTTAGGATCAGCCGTTTCTTGGGATTTCGCAGCTCGCTTGGCTTTGGCTAAGGCAGCTTTAGCTTTAGATCTCAGAACACGATCTTCAATTGAATTGATCGGTTCCATATCACCGGTCAGACCTTTCTCCACTAACTCGGCAATAAGTTTATCTTGGTTTGTGCTCATGCCATTTTTCGAGTAAGAGGACGCTCACCCAGGATCTGTTCTTGAAGCTTCAATAATCCTTCGATGAGTGCTTCGGGGCGAGGCGGACAACCGGGCACATAAACATCAACAGGTATTACAATATCCACCCCTTTCAGAACATGATATCCATGCTGCCAATAAGGGCCCCCACTGGTTGCACAGGAACCCATGGCGACCACATATTTAGGGTCAGCCATTTGTTCGTAAAGCTTTTTGACTCGAAGAGCCATTTTCATCGTGACTGTCCCAGCGACAATCATCACATCTGCCTGTCTAGGTGAAGAACGGGGAATCATTCCAATTCGCATTAAATCGTGCCTGCTGGCTGCCGCAGCCATCATCTCGATCGCACAGCATGCAGTACCGAATTGAAAAAACCAGGGCGATGTCGACCTACCCCAACTGAGGAGTTTGTCAAGCTTTTCAACAATCACATTGTCATTAAATCTGTTTTCTAATAATCCCATTTTATTTCTCCGGCTCCATTGCAATTCGTTTATACCGTCCTGCACCATACCTGACCTTGCGTTTAACCCAGTTTAAGTCGGCCTTCACCCAGACGTATGCCAGACCCAAAACAAGAATGAGCAGAAAAATTCCCATTTCTATTAGAGCAAGGAGCCCCATTTCCTTAAACACAACTGCCCAGGGAAAAAGGAAAACAATTTCTACATCAAAAATAAGGAAAATGAGTGCTATAACGTAAAAACGGATATTGAATTGCATCCATGCTGAGCCTTCTGATTCTTCTCCACACTCATAGGTTTCCAACTTCTCTTTCGTTTTTTTTGGAGGGGGCAATCAACCATTGAATAATTAATGGCACAGCGACCAGGATTATACCTAGGAC
>JYMV01043776.1_pt1 | contig 10838 bp, 5 predicted proteins | sample 338911 | NCBI WGS metagenome assembly JYMV01 (sample SAMN03354496, study PRJNA234377) | hydrothermal vent metagenome | biome: Deep sea; feature: Hydrothermal plumes at the Eastern Lau Spreading Center, Western Pacific Ocean; material: Seawater | place: Tonga | collected 2009 | depth 2000 m m
TCGGTATGGTCGATGGCCGGGTCGTAAGATCGGAACATCGCCCAACCGAGGAACACGACCAGGAAGATGATCTCAGCAGCGATCAGCGTTCTGCGCTCGGCCATCACGAATTTTTTGAGTTCAACTCGATGCGTCCACGCCACCCATGCGGACACAGAAGCGACCAGAAGCACGATGACGATGAGAGAAACACGAATAGCAGGCACAATGTTCAGCGCGCCAAGAATCCACGCGATGTAGCCCACGAGGAGGATTCCCAGCGGTTTGGTAACGCTGAATCCCCGATCCGGCAGTCGTCTCAGCAGATAAAAGGCCAACGGGAACACCGCCAGCCCCAGAGCTTCGACCGTTATCAGCCACCACAGTACGTTGAGCATCGCCCCATTATATACGGAACGCCAGTGATTTCAGGACGCAATTCTGGGTCTTCGCCCGCGTTATGCCAGCCTAACGCGGGGACTTGTCCGCCCCTCTGCCCCGTGCTAACCTCTTACAACCCTTATATAGGCACGCATATATTGGCACTCAAACGCCGGAGGCTAAAAGATGGACCTGGGTTTGACCGAAGCTCAACAGATGCTCAAGAACAGCGCGCGGGCGTTCCTTGAGACCGAGTGCCCCGAGACCTACGTTCGGGCGATGGAGGAGGACGAACGCGGTTTCACGCCCGAGTTGTGGCAGCAGATTGCTGAACAAGGGTGGTTGGGACTGACCTTCCCAGAGCAATATGGCGGCGTTGGATTGGATTTCGTCGATCTATCCATTCTGTTGGAAGAGATGGGCAGAGCGCTGCTTCCTGGGCCGTACTTCTCGACAGTTGTGATGGCCGGGTTGTGCCTTCAGGAGGCTGGTTCCGACGAGCAGAAGCAAGAATTCCTGCTTCGAATTGCCGAGGGTGGAATCATCATGACGCTTGCGCTCACTGAACCCAGCGCCAGATGGGACGCTCAGGGAGTCCAAACGGTCGCCAGAGCCACCGACGCTGGATTTACCATCAACGGGACAAAACTCTTCGTTCCGAACGCCCACGTTTCCGATTACATCATCGTCGTCGCTCGTACTGGCGAAGGAGAGCGGGACATCAGCCTTTTCATCGTAAGCCGCGACACTCCCGGAATCCAACAGACGTTACTAAAAACGATCGCGTCTGACCGACAGTCCGAGTTGGTGTTCAATAATGTCAGCGTGCCCTCGTCGGCCCTGCTGGGAGAATTGAATCAGGGGTGGGCCGCCATCGAGAAGGTGCTAGCTTGGGGCGCAGTGGGCAAGTGCGCCGAGATGGTGGGAGGTGGACAACAGGTGCTGGACATGACGGTTGAATACGCCAAACAAAGAGTGCAGTTCGGGCGGCCAATCGGGAGTTTCCAGGCGATCCAACACCACTGCGCCAATATGGCAACCGATGTCGAAGGCTCCAGGTACATCACATACCAGGCGGCGTGGCGGTTGTCAGAGAACCTGCCCGCTGAGAACGAGGTTGCGATGGCTAAAGCATGGGTCAGCGACGCCTACCGCAGGGTTTGCGCTTTGGGACACCAGTGCCACGGCGCTATCGGATTCACCAAAGAGCACAGCATGCAGTTATACTCTCGCAGGGCCAAAGCCGCAGAGCTTATGTTCGGCGACAGCGATTTGCACCTTGAAACTGTTGCCAAGTCCATCGGTTTGTGAATCTAACGCCCTCGGATTGTGAAACCCTAATGCTCTCCTGAGGAGCGACCCCTGCAAAAGTACGACCGGAATGACGCCGCATACTACGATTTTCGTCCAGAGGCATGCCCGGCGATGTTGAGTTCTACCTGGAGGAAATCCGGCGAGCCGGTTCTCTCGTACTTGAACTAGGTTGCGGGACGGGTAGATTGCTAGAGCTTATTGCCAGAGAAGGGTTCAACGTCGTGGGGCTGGATAGAGCGCCTTCGATGTTGAAATTGCCAGAGCCGAGGTTGCCTTGTTGCCGCCCGACGTCAGCGCGCTTATCGAGATCGTCGATGGCGATATGCGCGCCATCGCTCTGAACCGACAGTTTAAGCTGGCGATAATTCCTTACCGAGCGTTCCTGCACCTGCTGACTGTCCAGGATCACAGGGCCGCTCTAGCCAGCATTCACGAACACCTGGAGGACGGTGGCAGGCTAGCGTTCAACATCTTTGACCCAGACCTGGAGATGATCGTGGAGCGTTCATCGGACATCGGGGATGCTCTCACGCGGCTGACGGAGTTTGAGACACCCGAGACGGGACGCAAAATTGTCGTATGGGACAGTCGACGATACGACCTTGAACGTCAGATTGTAACCGAATACCGGATATTTGAGGCGTTAAATCCAGATGGCGTAGTGGTGAAAAAGACATACACGCCTCTAGTTTTGCGGTGGGTCTAGCGCTATGAGATGGAGCATTTGCTGGAACTCTGCGGATTTGAGGTCGACGCGCTTTACGGCAATTTCATGCGAGGCTCCTATACGCTTGGAGCCGAACAGGTCTCGGTGGCTCGCAAAGTGGGCTGAATTAGGGAAATTTCGCGTACCATTGGGTCTTAACCGTCTGGACAGAACACTATCCAGGCTGTATTTGGGACGACTCCTGAGTTCTCTACATTCTTGGAGCGGTGGAAGGGTAGTGTCTGGCATGGGGTCTGAATGCGTCCACTGACGACCTTTAAGCTCGTACTTAAGCGCATCACCGACGACTGGAAACTCCTCTTGAGCATCTTCGTCGGTATAACGGTTGCCGCCAGCCTGTTGGCCGGCGCGCCAGTGTACATCCGCACCCTGGAGCGTCAGGGCATCAACACCGCTATTGAGCGGGCGGACCAATCCTACCTCAATATCTTCACCTACGCGCCGTATATCACTCTGAGCAAGGACGAACTAAATTCGACCGAAGCCGCCATTGGTGGCTCCATTGATGACCAAATTTCCGATATTTACCGGGGCCGCGAACGGTATCTGAAAACTCCGACCTACCTGGTTGGCACGCCGCAAAACCCTCTGACTCCGGAGCAGGGCACACGTGTTTCACGAGGATACATGCAAAACATGTCGAACCTTAATGATCACGTCACCTGGCTCAGCGGACGAATGGCGTCTGATGAAGTTGTTCAAACGCTTAGCGGACCGCGTCTTGAGGCGGTCATTGGCGACGTCACTGCCAATGTGTTCGATATCTGGACCGGCGATGTCGTAACTTTCGCTCCTTCATTGAATGACCCGATTCGTGTCACGATGGAGATCGTAGGCGTCCTGGAACCCGCCGACCCTGGAGAAGAGTTTTGGCAGCAGAACGCCAATCTCTTCCTCCAGCCCCAGCCCCTTCAGGAACTACCTGACGTGGGACTCGAAATCGACCCCGATGAGCCTCCACTGGCACTGTTCATCTCTCACGAAGCGTTGGTTGAAGGGGTGGGCAAAGCTTATCCAGGCAGCTTCGTTAGCTCCACATGGTACATTTCCGTCGACAAAAAGGGCCTCACGCTCTGGTCCAAAGAGTTCACCCGAGAGCGATTGGCCAGGTTGGAGGCCGACGTAACCAGCGCCATGCGAGGCGCCGCAGTTCTGACCGGCATAGATAAATTGCTCAACGACTTTGAGAGGCGCAGTTTCTTCTCCGGCGTTCCGTTGCTTCTATTGCTGGTCGTGATGGTCATGACCGTTTTGTACTACGTCTCGATGATGGTGTCCTACCTAGTGCAGAGTCGTGAGGACGATGTGGCGCTGCTCAGAAGCCGTGGCGTAACCAACTGGCAACTGGGCCGCCTTTACGCTCTGGAGGGGTTGGCTTTGGTCGTCACGGCTTCAGTGATCGCGCCGTTCCTGGCTTTGGGAGCGGTCGCATATGCAGGGAAGCTGGGGTACTTTCGCGACATCACTTTTGGGGAAACGCTTCCAGTGGCTTTTCACTGGATGCCCTTCGCTGTGGCCGCAGGGACCGGACTGTTGGGTCTGGCGATGTTCGTTCTGCCTGCTGTGATCGGCGCAAGGTCTGGGCTTGTGGCTCATAAGATGCGATCTTCACGCCCCCCTTCGGTCCCGTTCTTCCAGAAATTCTATCTGGATGTCGGTCTGTTGGTGATAGGCGGACTGATATTTTGGGAGCTTCAGTCAAGAGGCCAGTTGATATCCGGAGGCCTGTTCTCTGACGTTCAGGTGAACGAGGCTCTGCTATTTGCCCCCGTGTTGTTGCTCACGGTGGTCGCTCTGTTGTTCACCCGGTTCTTCCCGCTACTGGTGAGGTTTATCAGCGGCGACTCCTCTGCGTTGATTCATCTAATGGCCGTTGTTTCTTTCGTGACGCTGACGCTGTTCATCATGATCCGAGAGTTAAGGGTCGACACCAGCGTGGAATGGATTTGGGAAGTGGCGCTGATAGGCGGCGTCGCGGCTTTATACTACGGGACCAACCGGACGGAGAGCGTCTGGAATCGAACTGCCGGACTGGTGACACAGGGCGGCCTGATTGCGCTATTGATCTACGCTGATATGCCAGCTAGAGACGACATTTTGTTCTTGCCTACTCTTGCCTTTGCCCTGATCGTTCCGTTTCAGGTTCTCTTCATTATCCTACGCAGGTTGAATCGCTTTTATCCGGTTTGGGCTTCGATGGCGATCTGGCACATGGCGCGGAATCCCTTGCAATATAGCTGGCTCGTGTTGCTGTTGGTCATGGTGACAGGGCTTGGAATATTGGCCACGACAGTTGGAGGGACGCTGGACCGAAGTTACGAGGAACGGATACTGTATGAAGTAGGCTCAGACCTGCGAATGACCGGCGTTCCGACTTTCTTTGCGATAGGGAATGATGAGATCAAAGAACGGTTTCTGACAATTCCTGGTGTGACCTCCATATCACTGGGCCTGCGCGGCGGCGGAATCGTTGGGACCACCTATTCGGGAAATAACTTCAGCGTTTTGGCAATTGAGGCCGAGGAGTTTCCGTACATCGCCTGGTATCGCGATGACTTCTCGGAACGGTCGCTCACTGGCGTTATGCGCGCCCTACAATCAGGCGTCCACGCCGAGCCAATAGACATTCCCGAAGGCGCGCAGAAATTGAAGGTTTGGGCAGACGCCGAGGATTACTACCCGAACATGTTCATGTGGATGGTTGTCCAAGACCGGCGAGGCGTCTTGGACACCTTAACGCTTGGACCTATGCCTGAGCCCGGATGGACCTTGATGGAGACTACCATACCCCAGCATCTTGAATGGCCTCTCAGTCTTGTGTCGGTTCAGATTTACGAACCGGTTTTCGGCCCTTCCGGCACGGTGGGAGAGATGTATCTCGATGATATACACGTCGAGTTTGGCAACGGCCGTGAACCTCAGATTCTCGACGACTTCGAAGGGAGCAGTAAGTGGACTACTCTGGCGACTTCCTTGATCTCTTCAGATGTCGTCGGTGTCACCGACGATGCTCACGTCACGGGTCGACGAGCAGGAGTGTTCAAGTTCGGCAAGGACACTGATCAGGGCATTCGAGGGTTCTATCGCAGTCCCAGTGGCGGTCCGGTTCCGGTTGTCAGTAGCGCCTCCTTCTCCAAAGCCACCGGGGCTGGCGTCGGAGACGCGATTATCGTGAATCTTATGGGCAGGCTTGTGCCCATACGCATCATGGACACAGTCGATTACTTCCCCACGATGGACCCGTCGCGCAACGGATTTTTGCTGATGGACCTGGACAATGCGCTCAGGCATCTGAACATACTCAGCCCGATCACGACAGTGCGGCCCAACGAAATCTTCATATCAGAGGTTCCAGGCGCCGAGGAGGAAGTCCACAAGATCGCGTTGTCGCTTGCGCCGTCCCGTAATCAGGTTCACGACCGGGCTAGCCTGGTGGAATCTGTGCGTCTCGACCCTCTGATTACGGCAGGTTGGAAGGCAATGGCGCTGTTGGCTATCGGGGTTATCCTGTTCGCCGCCACGCTGGGTTATGTGACTTATCTGATTTCATTCTCGGCTCAGAGCCGCAGTGAAATGGGATTCTTGCAGGCTCTGGGTCTATCCAAACGCCAGATGGGTTGGCTGTTGAGCGCAGAGCATCTGGTCATTGCGGCCCTGGGACTGCTGATTGGGACAGCGGCAGGATTCGCCATGAGCAACATAATGGTGGCCTCAGTGGCGGTCACCGAACAGGGAACGCCTGTGCTGCCGCCTTTCGTGCTGACCACCGACTGGTCTATTATGGGGCCAGTTTACGCTGCGTTGGTCTTGATATTCACCGGATCTCTGTACTGGCTGGTTCGGACGTCATCCAACGTTGATCTGTACGAAATTTCCAGAATCGAGGGGGAGTGACGAGATAGCCGTCAGCTGAGAGCGATTATGCTTGGAATAATCCCCAAATTAACCAGAGCCTGGCCATTGGTGGCAAGGCGCAGTTTGACCAACTGGAGGCTATTGTCCACCGTTGTCATAGGCGTGTTGTTGGCTTCCGCGATCATGGCAGGGACGGTCATATACTTCAATGCTCTTAGGGAGTTGGCGCTGGAAAACTCCCTGAACCAGCTCACTACCAACGATACGAACATCGTGATGAAGTCGGACCGTGGCCCGACCACCCGTGAGGAAGCCGCCAAAGTAGTCGGAGTGATGGGCGCAGAGGTGAATCGCAGTGTCCAGTGGTTTCTGCGGGACCAGGTCACAGGCGTCAAAACCGCAACGTTCTTCCTGACACAGCCAGGCAACGAGTCGGTCGCAGGAACTGACAACTCGCGGGGTTACGTTGGATATCTTCCCGATCTGCACGACCACATAACCATCCTGCCAGGAGGCCGCAAACCGGGCGACGCGGCATTGAACGCTCCCGGTGAGGTTGTGGCTCTAGAAGCTCTGGCGCCCGCGGATGCCGCTGCCCGGCACAACGTGGGCGTGGGCGACGCCCTGTCCATCGTTCCATATTGGTCAGATTTTGCCACCCACGCAACCGTCGTGATTACCGGACTGTACCAGCGCAACGATCCAGACCACGAGTTCTGGCACCTTAACGACAGGATATTCCAGGGGTCCACGACCGGCAACTTCCGAACTGTGCCATTTATGGTGACTGAGGAGGCCTACTTCGGGGTTCTGGGCGCCACATTCAGACAGATGGACAGCACTTACGGCAGACTGCTGTACGTCGACCGGTCTAAGCTCAACTCCAATAATTCCACGCTTGCCAGATTCAGCATTGACCTCGCGGAGGACCGGCTGGCGGCGAATTTGTTCGGCTACCGGCAGCTATCATCGCTGAGCGATGCGTTGGAAGATTACGACACTCGGCTGTTTTTTTCCAAGATACCGATGTTCGTGATAATGATCCTGATATCTGTGGTCATTCTCTACTACGTCATAACGCTTTCGTCGTTGGTTGTGGAACAGCAGAAAGGGGAGATCGTTCTTCTCAGGAGCCGTGGCGCAAGCTCCGTCCAGGTATTGGCAGTTTTCGCGATGGAGGGCTTGACCATTGCGCTGATGGCGGTCATCATCGCGCCGTTCCTTGCGGCGGCTGTTATCAGCTTCCTGGGCTACACTCCGGCATTCTCCGACCTCAGCGGGACGAGCAGGCTGTCCGTGAACCTGACATCTGGAGCGTTTCTGATGAGCGGAATTGGCGGCATCTTGAGTTTCGCCGCGTTGATGGTTCCGGCTATTCAGGCGTCGAGGCTGGGCGTGACAACTCACAGGCAGGAATCAGCGCGGCCGACCAGCCAACCATTCTATCAGCGGTACTATCTGGACATTCTCCTTCTGGTCATAGGGATACTGCTCTTCAGACAGCTATCATCTCAGGGTTCTGTCGTGGCTGTCGGCGTGTTTGGCAATGTGGCTGTGGACCAACTGCTGTTGGCTGTCCCTGCCGTCATTCTCGTGGCGTCGGCCCTAGTGCTGCTGAGGCTCTTCCCTCTGGTCATGCGGGCCGCCAGTTGGTTGTTATCCAACTTCCTGCCGGCGGGTCTGGTGATAGGATTGTGGCAGATGTCCAGGAATCCTACCCACTACGCTCGACTGTCCTTGCTGCTGATACTTATGGCCGGTCTGGGAATTTTCGCCGCCAGTTTCGGCGGCACATTGAAACTCAGTTTCACCGAGCGAGCGCTGTACTCCACAGGTTCTGATCTGCGCCTCGAGGGCGTCCTGATTAACACCACCGGAGAATCCAAGCCCATCGCCGGCAGCTACGAAGCGCTTCCGACGGTGGATCAAGTCAGCATCAACTTCCGAGGATTTGGCTCTGACCTTTCCAAGTTGTTGGCAGATTCGTACACAATGTTCGCGATCGACGGCGACAAGATGATGGACCTCGGTTGGTTCCGGGACGATTTCTCAACAAAGCCAATGGCTACTATGGTGACCTCTCTCTCGAATCTGACGCCTCCTGTTGGCTTGGACTTGCCGGAGGATGCTGCCGCGATAGGCGTAAACGTCAAGGCAGACAGGCCTCATTTGGGCGTCGTCGTCGCTGCGCGTATCAAGGACACAAATCAGCGGTACTTCACCTACGGTCTCGGAAATCTGACCTCCAACAGATGGCTTGAATTAGAGAGCGGATTCGAGCGTATAAGCAGATTCAGGAACCAGATTGCTCTCCAACCCGCCAAGCCTCTGACTCTGGTGTCTCTCACGATTTACGAGACAAACGGACGCAACCGCCTTCGGGCAGGCTCCGTGTCAGTTGATGATATATATGTGCGAATGAATAACGGCGATGTGCAGGTGTTGGAGGATTTCGACACTCTGGATGACTGGAGCATACTCAAGGCGGTTCCCGAATCCACTTCGGACGTAATGCAGCCCGCTACTCTCGACGACAAAACCGCGGCCAACTTTATCTGGGTCGAGGGCAGTCCTCTGGTTAGCCGTGGCTTGTTCCGGGGCCCGCCGATGGCTGCCTTGCCTGTGTTGGCCAGCAAGTCATTCTTGAAGAACAACGAGCATCGGCTGGGCGACGCCTTTGAGGTTTCAGTGCAAGGTCACAGACTGGCAGTCACTTTGGTGGACGAGGTGGATTACTTTCCGACACTGGACACCTTCAACAAGACCTTCCTAATTAGCAATTTTGAAGCTGTGTCCAACTACGCCAATCTGGAGGCCAACAACGGTGAATTGAGGCCCAACGAAATATGGATTTCCACGGACCCAACCACAAATGGCGTCGAGCGGGCAGAATTGGTCGGCATGCTGGCCGAAAATTTGCCCTACATGACGCGGGTCATCCACGACAGGGTCGAGGTGATGGCGTTGTCAAAGGTTGACCCGCTGGTGGAGGCTGGATGGAACGCCTTGCTGTTCGTGGCATTTGCAGCGGTCTTTATTCTGAGTGGGTTGGGTTTCCTGGTGCATGCCTACGTGTCTTTCAAAGGTCGAGAGGTGCAGTTCGCGTTGATGCGAACCATCGGGTTCACAATGAAACAGCTAATCACACTAGTGTTTCTGGAGCAGGCGCTGGTCATCGGAGTCGGATTGGCTCTGGGCACTTGGATGGGGCAACGGCTCGGCGCGACAATGATGCCATTCCTCAGCCACGACGATCAGGGCGTCCAAATCCTGCCGCCGTTTGTAATCGAGATCAATTGGGGGACGCTGGCCATAACATACGCGGCGATGGCCGTGCTGTTCGCCTTAATCATATTCGGTGTGATATTGTTTGTTCGCAGAATTTCACTGCAACGCATCCTTCGCCTCGGAGAGATGTGATTCGCGTTTTGGATATCGACCGCCCGAATCAAACCCAGATGTCTGACCACATGCCTGCAAAACTGAGGTAACAATGACATACATGGACAACAGCCCTTACGTGATGTGTGAGGATCTGTTCAAGATATACAAGATCGCCGACCTGGAGGTCGTCGCCCTGCGAGGGCTGGACCTGGCCGTTCAAAACGGCGAGGTCGTCGCAATCGTTGGAGCCAGCGGCAGCGGCAAGAGCACGCTATTGAATATCCTGGCTGGATATGACGCTCCATCGGCAGGCCGCGTCAGCGTTGGAGGCAAAGACCTGCTTCAGATGAGTTCCAGAGAGGTCGAGGAGTATCGACGCATCGACGTCGGATTCATCTGGCAGCAGACCAGCCGAAATATGTTCCCATACCTGACAGCGATGGAGAACGTGACGCTTCCCATGATGCTGACCAACACCCCAGGCAAAGAGCGATCCGAGCGCGCCCGTGACCTGTTGGAACTGGTCGGGCTTGGGCATCGACTTGACCACACGCCTGAAAAACTGTCCGGAGGCGAGCAGCAGCGCGTTGCCATTGCGGTGGCGCTGGCGAACAAGCCGCCCTTGCTTTTGGCCGATGAACCCACCGGGGAACTGGATGATGCAACCGCCGCCGAGATTCTGGACCTGTTTGGCTCGGTCAACCAGGACATGGGGACCACTATCCTCATCGTCACTCATGACCCGGACATCGCCTACAAGGTTGGCCGGGTGGTGATGATTCGGGACGGCAAGATGTCCACGGAGATTCGCCGCAAAGTGACCTTCGAGCGTATTCAGAGCGAAGCCGACACCGATGCGACATTGGAGGAGTTCGTCCTGGTGGATGCCAGTGGCAGAATCCAGATTCCTCAGGATTACCTAGATCAGATCAAAATTGGAGAACGGGCTAGAGTCCAGATCGAGGACGGGACCGTCACATTGCGACCAGAGGAGTAAACTATTGAGCAGAGTCCTACCACTGATTTCCACCATTGACCTCTGGCGCACCTACCAGTTAGGCTCCGAGGAAATTAACGCGCTTCGAGGCGTCAATATGACCGTCATGCCCGGCCAGTTCATCGCTGTTGTCGGCAGGTCAGGCTCGGGTAAAACCACGCTGTTGAACATCTTGGCGGGACTGGACAAACCTACTTCCGG
>JYMV01046356.1_pt1 | contig 10837 bp, 8 predicted proteins | sample 338911 | NCBI WGS metagenome assembly JYMV01 (sample SAMN03354496, study PRJNA234377) | hydrothermal vent metagenome | biome: Deep sea; feature: Hydrothermal plumes at the Eastern Lau Spreading Center, Western Pacific Ocean; material: Seawater | place: Tonga | collected 2009 | depth 2000 m m
TGCGCCTAGCGGTTACTCATGGAACTGGGCAGAATGCGGAAGTGGCCGGTTATCGGGTGGGTGGGAAGACAGGGACGGCGGAAAAAGTAGGGCCAAAAGGGTACGATCGCAGTCGGGTTTTGTCATCGTTTGTCGGTGTTTTTCCTATCTCTGCGCCTCGTTATTTGGTGTTCGTAATGCTTGATGAGCCGAAAGGCGCGCCGGCTACTCACGGTTATGTGACAGGTGGTTGGACTGCTGCACCGGTCGTTGGTCGTGTGATAGCTAGGATCGGGCCAATGAGTGGTATTGCACCCGCAGTGGAGGGCACGGCCAAAGATGATTTCTTGACGACGGTAGTCAAGCTAGACGGTGACGAGATCCGTCTTGCGGCTTACTGACCTAATGGTGAATGTGTCGATGGTGGCGACGGAGCTGCCTGCCGACCCAGTTATTAGTGGTCTAAGCGGTGATAGCCGAGCCGTTAAGCCTGGTTTTCTTTTTGCGGCGTTTAAGGGGAAACGAGCAGACGGCGCCGATTTTATCGAGGACGCTTTGTCTCGAGGTGCGGCGGCGCTTTTAACTGGGTCAGACGGACCGACGGTCCGCGATGTTGCTGTGCCAGTCTTAATTGATCCAAATCCACGACGTTGTTATGCGCTTCTTGCGGCACAGTTTTATAGGAAACAACCCAAGTCCATTGCCGCAGTCACTGGCACTAATGGCAAAAGTTCAGTGGTCTCATTCCTGCGTCAGATTTGGTGTCTGAACGGACGTTCGGCTGCCAGTCTAGGCACGCTTGGCTTGGAGTCAGTGCCGGTATCGATTCCCTTAACCCTTACTACTCCGGATCCCCCGGTTATTCACGATCAACTTGCGCGACTGGCCACTCATGGAGTTAACCATTTGGCCATAGAAGCTTCAAGCCATGGGCTCGATCAACACCGGATCGACGGTGTTAATGTGAATATGGCGGGATTCACAAATTTGAGCCGTGATCATCTCGATTACCACGGCTCTTTGGCACAATATCTGTCAGCAAAAGCACGGTTGTTCGGTGACGTTATGGCCCCAGGGGGAGTCGCGGTATTGAATCGGGATACTCCTTGTTATCCACGACTAATGGAAATTTGTCGCGAGCGTGACCATCGTGTGATTCAATATGGGCAGGGTGTTCGCAAGGATAAAGGCGATATTGGGAACATTGATTTAATTGATGTTAAGGCAACGCCGGATGGACTGCGTTTATCGGTTGGCTATATGGGTCAGACAGCGGTTGTCGAAGTATCCTTACTTGGCAAATTTCAGGCGGAAAATCTCCTTTGTGCAGTCGGCCTAGCTGTTGCAGACGGTGTTCCATTTGAAGCTGTAATTGAATGTGTTTCCAGTGTTGTAGGCGTACGCGGCCGAATGGAACTGGTTGGGCGGTCCCATTCTGGTGCCGGTATTTATGTCGACTATGCTCATACTCCCGACGCTTTGCAGAGTGCCCTCCAGGCATTACGGTTTCACATTTCTGGAAGGCTGCACTTAGTGTTCGGGTGTGGCGGCGAGCGCGATCGTGGGAAACGATCACTGATGGGGCGTGTCGCAGCGAACCTCTCCGACCGTGTCATCGTGACTGACGATAATCCGCGCGGCGAAGATGCGGCAATAATCCGCGCAGACATACTTAGAGATTGTCGTAATGCGATCGAGGTTGGTGACCGGGCGGCGGCCATAGCTTCCAGTATAGCTCAGCTTGAGTGCGGTGACGCTTTATTAATAGCCGGGAAGGGTCATGAAACACATCAAATTTTGGGTGATCATACGGTCGAATTCGATGACGCCACAGTGGTGCGTACAGCCGTTGGTGTTCAGGAACTTTGATCATGGCGTCTGCGGACACCGTATCGTGGACGGGTGACTATGCCGCTAAGGTAACGGGGGGGTGGATTACCCATCCTTGGTTAGCTAATGGTGTTTCTATCGATAGTCGTACTGTAGCTTCCGGCGAACTCTTCGTTGCACTCGTTGGCGATCGTTTCGACGGTCACGATTATATTAACGCCGCCTTAAAAGCAGGGGCTGCGGCTGCGATGGTGTCACGTGTCCCGGATGCGGTCGAAATGGAAGCGCCATTACTCGTGGTACCCAACACACAAACGGGTTTATCCGCGCTAGGTGCAGGCGGCCGTGCACGTAGTCGTGCCCAGGTGGTCGGAGTCACCGGAAGTGTTGGAAAGACTGGTACAAAAGAGATGCTTAGACTAACGCTTTCAGCTTTTGGCTCGGTGCATGCCAGCGTACGGAGTTATAATAATGCCATTGGGGTACCATTAACGCTTGCAAATTTGCCTGAAGAATCGGATTACGCGGTAGTTGAAATAGGCATGAATCACAGTGGCGAGATTGCCGCTCTTAGCGAGCTGTCCCGTCCGCACGTTGCAGTCGTAACTACTGTCGCTGCTGCTCATCTCGGCAACTTCAATAATGTGGATGAAATAGCTAGTGCTAAGGCTGAGATCTTTGTTGGCATCGAGCCTGGTGGAATCGCGGTACTTAACCGAGATAACCCATTTTTCCGACAATTGCGTTCAGCTGCCGAGATCAGCGTTGAACAAGTAATTGGGTTTGGATGTGCGACAGATGCGACTATCCGATTGATCAAATACGATGCCTCGCCTGGTTGTAATACCCTTACCGTCGAGATTGAGGGGAACCCTCTTGTTTATCAGTTGGGCGCTGATGGGATGCACTGGGCGTGCAACAGTTTAGCTGTGCTGGGTGTTATTCATGGGTTTGGAGAAAACACGCACACTGCCGTTAGATGCTTGGCCGGTTTTCAAGGGATGCAAGGTCGAGGAGTTCGTCATTCGATAAACCTGGGTGATGGAGAAATTGAACTAATCGACGATAGTTATAACGCGAACCCGGTATCGATGTGTGCTGCCCTAGAATTGCTTGGCATCTCTCGGCCAAAACATTCTGGCCGTAGGATCGCGGTCTTGGGAGACATGTTGGAGCTTGGGAGCGGCGAGGGAGCCTTTCATGCCAAACTGGCTGATAACGTCGCAGCTGCCAACGTCGATCTGACATTCACGGTGGGAAACCGTATGTTGCATTTGCGCGATGCATTGTCTTCTGTGCGACGTGGTGGGCATGCAGAATTTGCGTCACAGATAATAACACCGGTTATATTTGCTTTGGGCCGTGGAGATGTGGTGTTAGTCAAAGGTTCACAAGGTAGTGGTATGAGTGGCGTGGTCGACGCCTTGCTACAGGCATCTGATGACCCTGACATGGTTATAGTCGACAATAGCCACTGACAGGGGTACCAGATGCTTTACAATTTGCTTGCCCCACTTGCCGATGGCCACGCAATTTTCAATCTTTTTAGGTACCTTACTTTCAGAACCGGTTCCGCGATTATCACTGCCCTGATAGTTAGTTTCCTCTTTGGCCCGATAATTATTCGTTGGTTAAGGGTGCGACAGCGTAGCGGGCAACCAATCCGAACAGACGGGCCCAAATCCCACTTGACGGCGAAAGCTGGCACGCCAACCATGGGAGGAGTTTTAATTCTTTTGGCCGTTTCCGTCGCAACTTTGTTGTGGGCCGATATAACCAATCAATTCGTGTGGGTGGTGTTGTTTGTTACCTTGGGGTTCGGTTTGGTTGGGTTTGTTGACGACTATCTTAAGGTCACTCGACAGCATCATGCTGGATTGCCTGGCATAGTGAAGCTGCTCATCGAGATTGCAATCGCCGGAACGGCAGCCGTGTGGATTGGGAACCTATTGCCTGATGATCTAAGCGGTAGTCTGGCAACGCCTTACTTTAAGGATGTGTTAATTGATCTAGGGTGGTTTTTCGTACCATTCTCGGTGGTGGTGATGGTAGGTGCATCCAACGCGGTCAATCTAACCGACGGTCTTGATGGTCTCGCGATCGTTCCGATAATGATAGCGGCGGCATGCTTTGGGTTTATCTGTTATCTGGTCGGCAACGTCGTATTTGCTAATTATTTGCAATTACATTCAGTCCCGGGTTCCGGTGAGCTCGCTGTTTTTTGTGGTGCGCTCGTAGGTGCGAGTCTCGGTTTTTTGTGGTTTAACGCTCCACCAGCGATGGTCTTCATGGGTGATACCGGCAGCCTCTCAGCTGGAGGATCGATAGGCGCTATTAGCGTGATTACGAAGCACGAGTTGGTACTGGCGATCGTTGGCGGACTTTTTGTTCTCGAGGCTGTGTCAGTAATAGTTCAGGTGATTTCTTTTAAGTTAACTGGTCGGAGGGTATTCCGGATGGCTCCTTTGCATCATCATTACGAGCAGAAAGGTTGGCACGAATCCACCATTGTTATTCGATTTTGGATCATTGCTTTGATCCTAGCGCTTGTCGGTTTGGCAACTCTTAAATTGCGTTAGGTTCCATGATTCCGGTGACAACTTTTGCGAGTGAAAAAATTGCGGTATTTGGGCTTGGTCGGTCTGGTCTGTGTGCGGCGCTAGCGCTCGGTGCTGGTGGAGCGAATGTTGTTGCCTGGGACGACGTTGTGGAGCGGAGAACAGCAGCAGCAGCTCGCGGCGTCCACCTAGTGAATTTCGCTTCTGCCGGCTTTTCAGGTGTTCACTGTCTCGTCCTAAGTCCTGGCGTTCCTTTGACCCATCCGGCTCCACATCCCGTCGTAGGTATGGCACTTTCATCCGGAGTGGAAGTATTGGGGGATGTTGAGCTATTGGCCCGGTCTGTCTCTGGTGCCCGGATGGTTGGCATCACTGGAACCAACGGTAAGTCAACTGTTACCGCTTTGCTAGGGCACCTGATGCGCAGCGCTGGCGAGAGTGTTCAGGTAGGCGCTAATTTGGGTGAACCCGCATTAAGTCTGGAGCCGTTGGACAGTTCCGGAACGTTTGTGCTTGAACTTTCCTCTTATCAGCTCGACTTAGTCAAAACGGCCACTTTCAATGTTGCAGTTTGGACAAATTTGAGTCCCGATCACCTTGATCGGCATGGCGGCATTGAGGGATATATTGATGCAAAAAAAAACATCTTTGCGCGTCAGAATGACACTTGCGTAGCTGTAGTCAGTATTGATGATCCAGTATCAGCCGATCTTGCAGATCAGCTGTCCAAATCGGGTCCGGGGAGGGTCATTCCCATATCCTGTAAAGGGTCGGTAACGGGAGGTGTATACGTCGTCGACGGCCAACTTTATGATGACATTGATGGCTACTGTGTCGAAGTTGCAGATCTTCAAAATATTCCAACGCTTCCCGGACAGCATAACTGGCAGAACGCTGCAGCGGCCTTCGCGGCAGCACGCGTGTGCGGCCTTTCGATAGCCTCTGCCGTAGGCGGCTTGGCTACTTACACAGGATTACCACATCGTCTTGAAGAAATAGCCGTTATCGATGGCATTCGTTATATCAATGATAGTAAGGCAACAAATATCTCGGCTGCTACCCGAGCCTTGGAATGTTACTCATCCATTTACTGGATTGCGGGCGGTCGTGCGAAGGATTTTGCGTTGGGATCTCTGGATCACGTTCTTTCCCGTGTCGCCCACGTTTTTTTAATTGGGGAGGCAGCCGGACCTTTTTCCGAAATATTACGTGACCGTGTGCCATTTACTATCAGCGTTACCCTAGATGTTGCTGTTGCGCAGGCGCGTGATGCTGTGCTGGTTGGTGGAAATAGAATGTCGGTAGTGTTGTTTTCTCCAGCTTGCGCATCGTTTGATCAATATGACGATTTTGAGGCTCGTGGTGATGCATTTCGCTCTTTCGTGCAAAACTGCAAAACATTGAAAACTGAGTCATCCAATGTGCCTTAATCTAACGCCGCAAACTGAGTCGTCCGTATGATATCTGTGCCGCGCACCGATAATAGCGTTCTTGGTCGCTGGTGGTGGACTGTGGATCGCTGGTCGGTGGCCGCTCTATTCTTACTAAGCTTAGTAGGCGCTGTTCTGGTGATGGCGGCGAGCCCATCAGTTGCAGATCAAAAGGGATTTGGCAGTTTTCATTTCGTTCACAGGCATCTTGCTACTTTGGGGCCGGCCTTGATCCTGATGATTGGGGTTTCGCTACTTTCTCCGGTCGGGATACGACGGTTTGCATGCGGGGTATTTGTTGTTGGAATTTTTTTCATGTTTTGGGTTTTGGCGAATGGTGTTGACATAAACGGTGCGCGACGCTGGATATCATTTGCTGGACTTTCTATGCAACCTTCCGAATTGGTTAAGCCAAGCTTCGTGGTTGTAACCGCATGGCTTCTTGCACGACCTAGAAAGCAGGGAGAACCGCGCGGCAGTGCTTTATCGATTGGTCTCTTAATAATTGTTTTAGCACTATTGGTCGCACAGCCTGATTTTGGTATGGCGTTAGTGGTAGGCGCCGTGTGGTTCAGCCAGCATTTTATTGCCGGCATGCCGGCTTATGCCCTGACCGTTGCAATTGTCGCTGGTGTAGTTGGTTTGGTTGCGGGTTATTTTTCATTGTCGCATGTACAAAGCCGTATCGACCGATTTTTAGATCCGGACACAGGTGACCGTTACCAGATTGACGCGGCATTAAATGCGTTTGCCAATGGTGGGTTATTAGGGCGTGGCCCCGGGGAAGGTGTAGTGAAAGATGTTCTTCCTGATGCTCACGCAGATTTTATTTTTGCTGTAGCGGGTGAAGAATTTGGATTGATCTGTTGTTTAGCAATTATTTGCTTGTTCGGGTTCGTTGTGCTTCGGGGTATAGCTCGTTTGCTGGAGAACGAAGACTTTTTTGTGCTTGTATCTGGTGGCGGTTTGATTTTCTTGTTTGGTCTCCAAGCATTCGTTAATTTGGCAGTGTCACTAGATCTCATTCCAACCAAGGGTATGACGCTACCGTTTGTGTCCTACGGTGGATCATCCATGATCGCACTCGCTCTTGGCATGGGGATGCTATTGGCATTGACCCGTCGTCACCGTCAAAAGTGGCAGGAGCCGTAAACGTGTGTTCTGTGAGGACAGAACGTTTGGGCAAAATTTTGATCGCCGCAGGTGGCACTGGCGGACATATTTTCCCGGCGCAAGCGTTAGCACGTCGTTTGCTCGGGCTTGGTTTTCAGCCAGCGCTTGTAACTGATCGGAGGGGGATGGAGCTTGGCTGTGATCAGATCGGCATCCCATGTCATACGCTCTACGCCGGTCCATTTTCACGTCAAAGTTGGGTTGGCCTTTTGCTGGCTGTGATAAAGTTGAGCATTGGAATGGTTCAGGCGCGTGTTTTAATTCATCGTTTGGCGCCGGTAGCGGCAGTCGGGTTTGGTGGATATGCATCGTTGCCCATGATGTTGATGGCGGCGCGTATGAAATTACCGACGGTGATTCATGAGGCCAATGCTGTGCTAGGGAGGGCAAACCGACTCTTGGCACCTCGGGTGTCGGCCATAGCCACCTCGTTTCGAAATACTTCTGGGGTCGCTGAATTCTATCAAGATAAAGTTGTGCAAACTGGTGCACCAGTGCGTGCCGATATAGTGGCTTTGCGAGAACTAGTAGCTCAACCTCTAAACTCCAATTCTAAGATCCGTTTGCTAATTGTTGGCGGCAGTCAAGGCTCACGGATAATGAGTGAGGTCGTGCCAGTGGCGCTCGCACGACTGCCATCATGGTTGAAGGCTCGTCTTGTGATAGTCCATCAATGTCGGGCGTCAGATCAAGCGAACGTTGAGGCCTTGTTCGCAATGGGCGGCATCAGTGCATCAGTGATTCCATTCATTGAGAATATGGCGGCAGCCCTCAAGGCTGCGCATTTAGTAGTTAGCCGTGCCGGCGCTTCCACTGTGGCAGAGTTGGCTGTAGCCGGCCGGCCTGCGTTGTTAGTGCCTTTCCCACACGCAACTGATGATCATCAGACAGCAAATGCCCGCGCGTTGGTGGACGCGGGTGGTGCATGGATGATTGATGAAAAGGAATTTAATGTTGTGAAATTAGAAACTTGGCTCGTTGAACTGTTCAAGAATCCGTCTGTATTAGTTGAGGCTAGTCACAAAGCGCGCGCGATCGGTCAACCGGATGCAGCGCGTTGTCTTGCCGATGTTACGAGTCAACTAATTTCCGAATACGCCGGTGTGTAGGCATCAAGATGAAATCCCTGCCGCTTGATCTTGGAATTATTCACTTCGTCGGTATCGGCGGGATCGGGATGAGCGGTATTGCTGAGGTAATGCATAACCTGGGGTACCAGGTGCAGGGTAGTGATCTTACCAACAATGCGAATGTGAAACGGCTTCATTCACTCGGCATAAATATTGGCATAGGACATAGTGCTGATAACGTCACGGGTGCTTCTGTGCTGGTTATATCTTCGGCGGTCAACGACAATAATCCTGAAATTTTAGCTGCGCGAGCGGCGCAATTGCCTGTGGTTCAGCGAGCTGAAATGCTCGCTGAATTAATGCGACTTAAATGGTCCATCGCTGTTGGCGGGACTCACGGCAAGACAACAACAACATCGATGATTGCAGCACTTTTGGATGCGGCAGGTAAGGATCCTACAGTAATCAACGGTGGTATCATCAACGCTTACGGGACTAACGCGAGACTTGGTGACGGAGAGTGGATGGTAGTCGAAGCAGATGAATCCGACGGGAGTTTTGTTCGATTGCCCGCAATGATATCAGTAGTGACCAATATTGATGCTGAGCATCTTGATCATTACGGCAACTTTGATGCACTGCGGCTTGCGTTCCAAACCTTTACAGAAAACATTCCTTTCTACGGCTTAGCTGCGTTATGTAGCGACCATCAAGAAATCCGTGCCATGATCAATAGAATTACTGATCGACGAATCGTGACCTATGGTTTGAATCCACAGGCCGATGTGCGTGGCTACGACCTCATTCCAACTGCAAATGGAGTACGATTTGGTGTCCAATTGAGTGGCCGTTCAAGGGGCGCTGGACGAGTGATTGGTGGTATAGAACTAAGCATGCCTGGTGCACACAATGTCCGGAACGCATTAGCGGGGGTGGCAATTGCTGTCGAATTGGATATTGGCGACGATATTGTTAGGCGAGCTTTAGAGCAGTTCAAGGGAGTAAAACGACGGTTTACGCTTGTTGGTGAGGCCCAAGGAGTGACCGTGGTCGACGATTACGGTCATCATCCAGTAGAAATAGCAGCAGTACTATCGACCGCACGGGAACGCTGTGCTGGCCGTGTAATTGCGGTCATGCAGCCGCATCGTTACTCGCGTCTAAACTCACTGTTTAAGGACTTTTGTATTTGTTTTAATGACGCGGACGTGGTGATCGTCGCCGATGTTTATCCGGCAGGGGAAAACCCAATTAAAGGGGCCGATAGAGATGCCTTAGTGTCTGGTCTCCAGTCATCTGGGTGCCGCCATGTTTATTCCCTGGCGGATCCCAATAGTCTGGCTGAGCTGATCGCTGAGTTAGCAACAGTCGGAGATATGGTGGTTTGTCTAGGTGCCGGCACTATTACCCACTGGGCCAACGCTTTACCTGCAGCGCTTGATAGTCTGGCTGCTCCGGTCAGCGTGGTGGGCAGCAGCGCATGATGATGGCAGCAAAGCGCGTACAGGACTTGCTTGAAAAACTTCCAAGAGTACGGGGAGAACTCCGCGCTAACGTGCCTCTGGCGCGTTATACCTGGTTCCGGGTTGGTGGACCCGCAGAAGTATTGTTCACTCCGGCGGATCGTGATGACTTAGTGAAATTTCTGCAGGGTTGTCCAGACAACACGCCTTTCACAGTTATTGGGCTTGGCTCAAATGTGTTGGTTCGTGATGGCGGTATTCCTGGCGTGGTAATCCGACTTGTGCGTGGACTGAGTGTCATCAAAGTTGAGGGTTCCGAGATAAGCGTCGGCGCTGGCGCGCTCGACCTAAAGGTTTCACGAACTGCTGCTGCGGCAGGTATTGGAGGGCTAGAGTTTTTAAGTGGCGTCCCTGGTTCTATCGGTGGGGCGGTACGAATGAATGCCGGTGCGTATGGGCAGGAAGTTGCAGATGTGCTGGTATCGGCTGTCGTCATTAACCAAAGAGGATTATCAAGGAAACGAGTTGCGGATGAGTTCCGTTTTACCTATCGAACATCCAATTTGGCAAAAGACGATATCGTCGTTGAGGCTCGGTTTCGTGGTTATATGGATACTTCAACCAGAATTGCTAAACGTATGGGTCAGCTCGAAAAAGTTCGCTCTGAGAGTCAACCGACTCGTGAGCGCACTGGTGGTAGTACCTTCATCAATCCCCCCCAAGATACTGCCTGGCGTCTGATTGATAACGCTGGCTGTCGAGATTTGCGCTGTGGTGGCGCGACCATATCCAAGAAACACTGCAATTTTTTGGTCAATAATGGAAATGCCACGGCAGCTGATCTGGAAGGCCTTGGTGAGGAAGTCCGGCGTCGAGTGTTCTCTGAGACTGGCGTGCGGCTCGCCTGGGAGATTCGGAGGCTTGGTTGCCATGCCGCAATTCTCAGGGATGTCGGGGCATGAACAAACGAGTCGTAATTTTGATGGGAGGAACGTCAGGAGAACGAGAGGTCTCGTTGCGAAGTGGTGCAGCTGTGGCTGAAGCTTTACGTGTCTTGGGGTATCAGGTGCTTCCGATAGATGTTGCCCAAGACATTGCGGTTAAGTTGGGTGAATTTTGCTCGGATACGGATGTCGTTTTTAATGCGCTACATGGCCGTTACGGTGAAGATGGATGCGTTCAGGGTTTTTGTGAAGTTTTGGGCTTGGCTTACACTCATTCTGGAGTGCTTGCGTCGGCGTTGGCTATGAACAAGCCAATGTCGAAGCGGCTATTTTTGAATGCCGGAATCCCTGTGCCGAAGGGTGGGGTGTTTTCTCGCCAGGAGATTCTTG
>JYMV01004387.1_pt1 | contig 10834 bp, 10 predicted proteins | sample 338911 | NCBI WGS metagenome assembly JYMV01 (sample SAMN03354496, study PRJNA234377) | hydrothermal vent metagenome | biome: Deep sea; feature: Hydrothermal plumes at the Eastern Lau Spreading Center, Western Pacific Ocean; material: Seawater | place: Tonga | collected 2009 | depth 2000 m m
AATATCCCCTTCGGCTATTGGAGGGCTAAGGTTGAAAAGTTTTCCAAAGATTGGTTTCTCGCCATACACCTACCCGTCCCCCTGATAGTCGTTTTTAGACTCCTCATGGGGGTTCACCTGAATATACCCACCGTGGTGGTTTTTGTAATTTCCTTCTTCCTCGGTCAGAGGGTGGGAATAGTTCTAAACCGCCTGCTGGAGAGAAAATTGGGGGAGACCTCCAAAAACCTCTTCGCCGATTTGGCTAGACTTTTTCAAAAGTCCCGCGTAGAGGGGGCAAACCGCTAAGCCCTTCCGTTAATTTTTAAAGGTAGCCCCTTCGGGGGACTTTCAAACCTTTGGAGGAGATATGCCGAAAAAGCAACCCGACAAGGGGGAAACGAGGATAAGGAAATACATCAAAGGTCTCATAAGGAACAAGAAATACCTAACGGTGGAGGATATATGCCTTTACCTTGAAAAGTATTACAAGGTTCCCATTCACATCCCCTCGGTGTTTTACAAATACAAGAGGATTATCAACGAGTGTAGGAAAGAGGTTTACAGGGAACGCCAAAGGGAGAGGAGGAAAAGGAAACGTAAAGGGGAAAGGGAAGGTTAGAAGTTTTCGAGGAAGTCCTTCAGGTATTTCGCCCTCATGGGGTGGCGCAATTTCTTTATAGCCTTGTTCTCTATCTGCCTTATACGCTCGCGGGTTACGTTGAACATCTTTCCAACCTGCTCGAGGGTATACTCCACCCCGTCGTCGTTCAGACCGAAGCGGTAAATGATAACCTCCTTCTCCTTGGGGGAGAGGGTATCCAATACCTCCAAAATTTTCTGACGGAGCATACGGCGGGCGATAACCTCCTCCGGATTGGGAACGGTGGTATCCTCGATAAAGTCCTTGAGGTGGGTATCGTCGTCGTCCCCTATCGGGGTTTCGAGGGATATCGGTTCGAGCGCCGCCCTCATAACGCGGCGAACCTTTTCAACCGGCATATTGAGCTCGCGGGCGATATCTTCGGGGGTGGCGTTTCTCCCCTCCTCTTGGAAAATCCTCTTGGAGGTGCGGATTATCTTGTTTATCGTCTCTATCATGTGGACGGGTATCCTTATCGTCCTCGCCTGGTCGGCAATCGCGCGGGTGATAGCCTGCCTAATCCACCAGGTGGCGTAGGTGGAGAATTTGAACCCCTTGCGGTAGTCGAATTTATCGACCGCCTTCATGAGACCGATATTTCCCTCCTGAATGAGGTCGAGGAAGTGGAGTCCCCTGTTTACGTATCTCTTGGCTATGGAAACCACCAGACGGAGGTTCGATTTAACCATCACCTGTTTGGCGTCTATAACCCTCTTCCTACCCCTTTGGATAATCTGCATTACCTTTTCGAGCTCGCCGGGGAGGACGCCCATTTTGTCCTCGAGCTGCCTTATCTCCCTTCTGAGTTTGTAGTATTCGGTTCTCAAAGTCTCAAACTTGGGTAGGGAGTAGCCCGCCTCCTTAATCTTCTTCTGAAGTTCGGGGTCGGTCATATAGTTGGCGAGCAGTTCGTCGATATCCTCGTGTATCGCCTTAAGTTTTTTCTCCTTAGCCTTCAATTCTTTGAGCTTTCTCCTGTAGAGTTTGTAGAGTTTGATAAGCTCGTCGGCAACCCTTTCGAATTTGGAGTATTTGACCTTCATCTTTTTGAGAATCCGGTTCATTTCGGCGTGCTTGAGTAGGTATTCCCTTTTAGTCTCCTCGCTGGGGAAGGCGAAATACTTTTCCCTAGCCTCGAGCACCTCCTTATAAGCCTTCGCCAGCTCCAGCCCCAAATCCATAAAGAGGCGCTCGTATTCCTTCATCTTTTTGTTGGCTTCCTTCTCGCCCAGCTCGTCCAGCTCGATTAAGTCCATTACCTCGTTTATCTTTTTCTTCTTGTTGCAGACCGCCGCCCAATCGTCGAGTATCTGGTCGACCAAAAAGGCGGTTCTCAGCAGACCCCTCCGGAGGGTTTTCCTACCGAGCTCTATCTGACGGGCGTAGTAGACCTCCTGCTCCCTGGTGAGGAGGGGAATTTTTCCCATCTCGCGGAGGTAGAGCTTTACCGGGTCTTCCTGCTCGTCACCCGAATAGGAGGTGGAGGAGACCACTATCTCGTCGCGCTCCTCGTCCTCGTCGGCTAGCTCCTTTTCAATCTCCTCGCTGACCTCGTCGACCACCTTGATATTGTGCTCCTGAAGTATATCGAGAACCTCTTCGAAGTGCTCCGATTCGAGAAAATCCTCTCCGAGAAGCTCGTTTATCTCGTCGTAGGTTACGTAACCCTTCTCCTTACCGAGCTCTATAAGTTTTTCGACATCCTCGTGATGGAAGCTCATACAATCACCTCCCCCTCTCCGAGTTTTTGGGGTGAAATAAAAATCTCTCCCTTTTTGGGCAAAAATCGGTGAGGTTTGATGTTAATATAGGAATTTTTGTATTCCATAAAGAGGATTTACTATTTTACAAATTCCTTAAAACCCCTCAAGGAGCACAAACAGACATATACCCATTACGAGGAAAAGGAGATTTAACGACCAAAATAGGAACCAAAAAATCCCCCTATCCAACCCGCTTTTGAGGTAAAGCCTTATTCCAATCAGATTTGCGAGGGAGGCTACGGGCGTTCCAAAACCCCCCACGTTGGAGCCCAGAAGCAGGGGTTTCCAAAGGGGGGTGAGCTTAGCCAGTATCACCGCAACGGGGACGTTGCTCACAACCTGCGAGAGGAGAACGCTCCCCATAAACACCCCAAAAGGTGAGGGGGAAAGGAGTTCCACCTTAATAAGGGAGGAAAAGGCAAAAAACACCAAAAAGGTTAAAAGCAGGTTGTAATCGACCTTTAAGGTCTCCCAATAAAGAAGTCCCACGAGCGGAACGGCAACCAGAACCCACAGGGGAAGTATCTTGAAGAAAACCCCCAAAAAGAGGAGGAAGGCGACCGGAGAGACCAATAGGGGGCGAAGGTTTAAAACAAAACCACCCTTTGGGGATTCCGCCTTTCCCATACCCCGAGGGGCTAATACCGATAAAAAGACCAATAGGGGTAAAAACAGGGGAACCACCGCCGAGAGGAAATCCCTCAAGGTTAGCCCGTAGTGGTGGACGAGGTAGATATTTTGCGGGTTGCCGAAGGGTGAAAGCGCCGAACCGATGTTGGCGGCGAGTATCTCCAAAACCACCAATAGGGGTATAAGACCCCTGTTCCTCTTCAGGAGCAGGGTAACGGGGACGACCGTCAGGAGTGCGGCGTCGTTGGTGACAAACATAGAGAGGACGGCGGTATAGAGCACCAAAAGGGTGGGAAAGGGTTTAAAGTCCTCCAATCGGAGAGCCAAAAACTCCAAAACCCCCGAAAGTTCGAAACCTTTCACCGCCACCAAAAGGGTAAACAGGAGTGCGAGAACCCTCCACTCGTCGGGTGAAATTTTGGGAGCTTCCCCCCGCCAGAGGGAGAGTGCGACGGTGCCCGCCGCAAAGAGGAGCAGGAAAAACTCCCTTAGCAGAAACGAGCGGAGGGACATAAGGTTAGAAATTACTAACATTTGGAGGAAAAACTATTTCTTTCCGCCAAAGGTTGGGACTCACGATACTCCGAACAAAGGTTTTTAAATCAAAATTTCAAAATGGGAGGTCGAAAATATGGCTACGGCTATGGAATTGCTAGACCGATTGGAGGAAATATTAAGGCAATCTTTACCCGAGGACAAGGCTAAGGAAGCCAAGCGGATAATATTGGAACTGTCCCGGGAAGTTGCAAAAGATACATTTGAGAAGGAGTTTCCCAATATTGAAGAAAAGCTTTCCAAACAACTCGCCACAAAGGAGGACATTTATAAAGTCAAAGAGGAACTTTTTCAGGCAAAGGAGGAGTTAAAACGGGACATTAACAGAATCGAAAAGGAACTTTTAACCGTAAAAATTCTCCTATGGGTGGTAGTTGTGCTTACAGCCGCCTCTTTCTTTCCCCAACTTCTCCATCTGCTACGCTTTATCAAATAACTTTAAAAAATTTGGAAAATCCCCGCCGCTTCGCGGCGGGCTTCTTTGTCTTTAGTGGGACGCGTTAACGGAAATTTTGTCGACGGGAATTATGTGGAAGGCGAGCCCCGACTGTTTGGCGTCGTAACCGAGGGCGTAGGCGAGCAGTTCGGGCAGATAAATGGAGGGAACTTTATCCTCTGTGGGAGCCATATCCTGGTAGATATCCTGCGCCTTGAAGCAGAGCGGGCAGGGTGTGACGAGCATTTCCGCCCCCGCCATTTTTGCGCCTTGGGGGGCTTTTACCACCTTTTTGAGGGCTATATCCTTGTTGGTGTAAAAGGAGTGGTATCCGCAACAGACGTCGCTACCCTCGTAGTCCTTAACCGGTTCCGCCCCGAGGGCTTCGATTAATTCCTCCAACCCTTGGGGGTTTTCGCTGTCGACCACCGCCACCTCTTTGGGATACTTGATGTGACACCCGTAGTAGGTCGCTATCTTCCAACCCTTTAGGGGTCTCCTTACCCTCTCCCTAATGGTGTCGATACCTACCTCCTCCACCAGGTAGGGGAGGATATGCCATATCTTTGCGGTTCCCTTATATTCGAGTCCCTCCTCGGCGAGGAGTTTGTTTATCTCCTCCCTGAGTTCGGGGTCGCTGTCGAGCGCGTGTTTGGTCTTTGCCAGAACCATATAGCAGGTGTTGCAGGAGACCAGCAGGTCTAACCCCTCCTTTTCGGCGAGGGCTATATTTCTGGCGTTTATCGAATAGACCAAAAAGCGGTTGCTCTCATCTATTGTGTTTCCGCCGCAACAGGTAGTCCGCTCGAGTAGCTTTATTTCAACGCCCAAGTCGGCGAATACCTTTTTTAGGGTATCGAACATATGGGCGTCGGGACCCTGAAAACAGCACCCCTGGTAGAAACCTATAGTTTTCATAACAAAACCCTCCTACCTCTTTAATACCCCCTACGGGTTTTCGGATGCAAGGGCTAACCCCATAGGGGTGGTTATCAACACCTCACCTCCTGCGTAAAGGCGATTATTCCCCCGTCGAGGGAATAGGCGTTTTCAAAACCGACCCTTCGCAAAAAGGCGGTCGCCACCAGAGACCTAACCCCCGCACGGCAGGCTACGACGATTTTGTAATCCCCGTAAGAGGCGAGTTTCTCTATGTTTTCCCTTTCGAAGAGTCGGTTCATGGGTATCCTCAAGGTGTTTTCGTAGGTAAATCCGACCAAAGATGTTTCTTCGGGAGTCCTTATGTCCACTATTAGGACTTTTTCTCCCTTCCTTATCCAGTGGAGGAGCGCCGAGGGTTTCACCCTGCAGGGTTGCTTTGCCAAATATTCGGAGGTGAAAAAGGAAAAGAAATCCTTGAGTCTCTCGACTTCCGCCCAATCGATTTTCATAGCCCCACCTCACTTGGCGCCGAAGAATTCCGAAAGCTTTTTCCAAAAGCGGGTGAAGAAGTCTTCCCTCTGCTCCTCGAACCTCTCGGTTATCTTGGTGCATACGTCGGCGTTGAATACCTCTTCGACCCTCTTGTCTATCCTCCTAACGTGGTGGAAATCTATATCCAGGTGGGGTTTCTTCTCCTTCATTACCTCCAATACGAGGTCTCTGAATTCCAACAGCCCCGGCAAGGGTTTGGGAACCTCCCAGACCTCCGCGCCGCGCTCTCTAAATTTGTTTATCAAAGGTGTGGGGTCTACGCCGTAAACCTCCTCCGGCAAAGAGAGCCTGTTTATCTGACCGGTGGCGTATATCCAATCGACGAAATGTTGGAGTTTCTTGACTCCGGGGTAGTCCTTAAAGCCGTATTCCGCCGCCGTGCCGCGGACGTTTTGAATGTCCTCGGCGGGTCTCACCCCTTTGGGGCATACGTATATACACTTCTGACACTGGACACAGCTCCAGATATCCCCCACATCCATGGCGTTTTTAACCATTTCCCTCTTGTGCTCTTCCTTCACGCGGCTGTCGACGACGTAGCGGTAGACCCTCGAAAAGGCGTAGGGACCCGCGTATTTGGGGTCGTCCATAACGGCTTCGCAGCTGCCGTAGCAGGCGAAGCACAGAATGCAGTTTGTGGGTCTTTCGTATTGCTTGACCTCTTCGGGGGGAATTCTGTATTCCTTCTCGGGGATGGGTTCTTTGGGTTCGCACCAGGTTTGGAGCTTTTTGAGACTCTCAAAGGGTTGGTCGTGGTCTACAACCAAGTCCCTTATAGGTTTTAGGAAGTTTAGGGGTTCTACCGTTATAGGTTTCCCGTTTGCCTTTTCGACCAATTCCTTAAAGGGGGTTTTACAGGCGAGGCGGGAAATTCCGTTAACCTTAACGGCGCAGGAACCGCAAACCGCAGCGCGGCAGAAAAACCTAAATCCCAAAGTGGGGTCTAAATTCTCCTGTATGTAAAAGAGGGCGTCGAGCAGAGTCTGGGCTTTGTCGACGGGAACCTCGTATTCCCTGTAGTAGGGTTTTTCGTCCCTTTCGGGGTTGTATCTGTAAACCCTTAAAACAGCCCTTTCAACGGTCATAACGGAGACCTCCTAAAGGTTTTGAGCCAAAAGCCCTTCGAGGTTTAAAACCACTCCTTCCAAAACCTCGAAGGGGTAATCCCAATTTGCCACCACCCAAGGTTGTTTGCCCTTCGTTGCAAACAACACCTTTTTTGGGTCGGTTTGAACCCATATCACCCTTTCAACGCCGGCTTTTAACAAATCCTCGGTTTTGGCGTTTATGTAGGACTGCCCGAAGCGTTTTTCGAAATCTTCCAAATCAACTTTTGTGTCAACCTCTATGACAACCTTGGGAGGTATATCTATGTAACCCTTTTGGGGAAATAACTGCTTTATTTTTTCCCTCTCCCAAATGGCTATATCGAGGTTATACCAGCCTCCCCAAGGGAGTTTGAAACCTACCTCGTTGGTAAAAATTGCATACCTCTTTGGGTCTAACCTTTGCATCAAAAATCGCAGGATTATTTCTATTACAAAAGCTTGCAAAAACCCGCTACCCATAACAGCCTCCAAAGGGAGTTCGCCGCTCAAGACCCTTTTGTAGTCCCGGTAATAGATGGGTTTCCTTCCCCTCCTCTCGTAGGTGAGGAGTTTTAAAAGTTTCCTCCTTTCGGTGTTAACACTTTCGGTTTTCCCCTTAAGGTTTGCCGTTTTCATACACTCCCTCCGGAGGCTTTAGGAAAAGAAATTCCCCCTTAGGGGAAAGGTTAATATTTCCTCTCCTGCGGTTGCCATTTGGTTATAACGACCTCCTTCCACCCGTGTTGGAGGGTTCCGTCCTCTTTTCTCCTCACAACGGAGTGTTTGAGGTAGTTTTCGTCGTCCCTATTGGGGTAATCCAGCCTGTAGTGCGCGCCGCGGGACTCTTTGCGCTCTATTGCGCAGAGGGCGGTCACCTCCGCGAGGTCTAGGAGGTTCAAGAATTCCAAGGTCTGTATTAGGTTTAGGTTGAAACGCTTCGACCTATCGGTGACGGCGAGACCGCTCTTAGCCCTCTCCTTTAGCTCCCTTATCTGCTCGAGAGCTTCAACCATCGGCTTCTCTTCGCGGAATATACCCACCTTCGAAGCCATTACGTCGCCCATTTCCCTGCGGAGGTCGGCGAGTTTTTCTTTAGGCTCCTTGTCCATCAGGGAGCTTATAAACTCCTCTTCCCTCCTTACATATTCCCCACCTTCGGTGGGAAGGTGTTCCACACCCACCACATACTCGGCGGCGTGCTCGGCGGTTATCTTACCGAAGACGAGGATATCGAGAAGCGAGTTTCCGCCGAGTCGGTTTGCCCCGTGAACCGATATGCAGGCGGCTTCGCCGGCGGCGTAAAGCCCCTTTATCTCGGTCTGCCCGTATTTGTCGGTGTCTATTCCACCCATCGAGTAGTGGGCGGTCGGTCTAATAGGTATAGGCTCCTTTACGGGGTCAACGCCCTCGTAAACCCTGGCGTGTTCAACCGTTTGGGGTAGGCGCTCCATAAGTTTCTTCTCGCCCAGGTGCCTTAGGTCTAGGCAGATGTAGTCGCCCTTCTCCCCGCAACCGCGCCCTTCGAGAATCTCCCTTTCAATCGAGCGCGCGACTATATCCCTCGGCGCGAGCTCCATCTTCTCGGGGGCGTATTTTTTCATAAAGCGTTCGCCGTCCTTGTTAATCAGATATCCGCCCTCACCCCTCGCACCTTCGGTTATTAGTATTCCGGTCTTCCTCAAGCCGGTGGGGTGGAACTGGACGAACTCCATATCCTTAAGCGGCAGACCAGCCCTCAAAACGGCGGCGGTTCCGTCCCCCGTATTTCCCAAAGCGTTGGAAGTCCTGTTCCAATACATACGGGCGTGACCGCCGGTGGCGAGGATGACCGCCTTAGCCTTGATAAAGTGGACACCTCCGTTCCTTATATCCCATGCGGTTACGCCCAAAACCCTTTCCCCGTTGTGGATTACGTTTAATAGAAACCACTCGTTGAGGAACTCCACCCCCTGCTTTAGGGTTTGGTCGTAGAGGGTGTGCAGTATCACCAGCCCCGTCCGGTCGGCGGCGTAGCAGGTTCTGGGGAATGAAGCACCACCGAAGGGTCTCTGCGCTATCCTCCCGTCGGGTAATCTCGAGAAGGGAACCCCCCTATGCTCTATGTCGTAGATTATTTCGGGTCCCATTTTGGTCATAATCTCGACCGCGTCCTGGTCTGCCAGATAGTCGGAACCCTTTACGGTATCGAAGGCGTGCCTTTCGGGGCTGTCCTCGGCTACGTTTGCCAGAGCGGCGTTAATTCCGCCTTCGGCGGCACCGGTATGGGAACGGACGGGGTAGACTTTCGTCATAACGCCCACTTTGAGGTTGGGATTTTGGGAAGCCCAGAGGGCGGCGTAAAGACCCGCTCCGCCCGCACCGACGATAAGAATGTCGTATTCGAGCATTGGCAAAAAACCTCCCTTTATTGGTGTGGGAAAAGCTCAAGCCCCTTAAATGTTATCAATTTTCTAACCACCCCAAAAGGGGTATTCGGTAGTATAAGTCACCGTAAGAGGTGTAAGCAATTGTTATCCGTTTTCGGGGCAATTGATACTAAATGTCAATCCCCGTTTGGTTAAGATTAAGAGTTATGCTCAATAGACCCTACACGATTATCACCTCCGAGGTTACGGTCGACGGAAAACTCACCCTCTACAAGGGGGCTTCCTCCAAGGAGCTGATGACCCTTATGGATATAGAGGCTTACAAGTATCTCCACCAGATAAGGGCTAAGGTCGACGCCATAATGGTCGGTTGCGAAACCGTTAGAACCGACAACCCCTCCTTAACAGTTAGGTATGTCGAAGGTAAAAATCCCATAAGAATAATCCCCTGCGGGAGCGGAAATATACCGACCGACGCCAATATCTTTTCCAAGGACGCCGAAACCTGGATTTTGACCACCAACAGGATGCCGGAGGAGACCCGCAGGGCTATAGAGGAAAAGGGGCACAAAGTTTTCGTCTTCGACGGCGATAGGCTGGACTTCAAGGAACTCTGGAAGTTCCTTTACGAAAAGGGTATCAGGAGCATCCTCGTGGAAGGTGGTTCAACCGTAAACTGGCAACTGGTTAAAAACCACCTGGTGGACGAGATAAGGCTTATACACCTTCCCGTTATAGTGGGGGGAGAGGATATTCCCACTTTGGTAGGAGGGGAGGGCTTCAAATCCCTATCGAAGTTGTTGCATTTAAGGCTTAGGGCTCACTTCGTGAGGGGAAGGCAACTTATCACCGAATGGGAGGTGGTCAAGAGCAAGAGGGACTGATTTGGGTCTCCTTTAACCTTATTCCTTTTAATGGAAAGTCTCGCCCTTCTGGGCTCCACCGGGTCGATAGGAACCCAAACGCTCGATTTGGTCTCCCGCTTTCCCGACCGCTTTAGGGTTGTCCTGCTCTCCGCCCGCAGGGCTTCGGAAAAACTGCTCGAGCAGGCGAGGCGTTTCAATCCCTCTTTCGTAATAACGGAGGAAACCCCACCCGAAGGGTGGGCAAAAAGTCTTCCGAAAAATACCAAACACCTAACCGGCTTGGAGGGGCTCGCCGAGGCGCTTGCAGAAGCCCGCCCCGATAGGGTTTTAAACGCCATAAGCGGTATTTACGGAATTGAACCGACCTTTTTGGTGTTGGAAAAGACCGACTCCCTCCTCCTGTTGGCGAATAAGGAGAGCGTCCTCGCGGCGGGGGAATTCCTAAAACCCCACCTCAAGAGGGTTATACCCGTCGACAGCGAACACAACGCGTTGTTTCAAATATTGGAAAACCTCCCGAGGGAGGCGGTTAAAAAGATTTACCTAACCGCGTCGGGGGGTCCCTTTTTCGGAAAAACCTTAAGGGAGCTTGAAGGGGTTTCACCCGAGGAGGCTCTGAAACACCCCCGTTGGAGGATGGGAAAGAAGATAACGGTCGATAGCGCCACCCTCATGAACAAGGGATTTGAGGTTATAGAGGCTAAATACCTGTTCGGTATCCCCCTAAGGGATATAGAGGTGGCGGTTCACCCCCAAAGTGCGGTGCACGGTATGGTGGAGACCGTCGACGGGGGTATTTTTGCGCTTATGTCCCCCACCGACATGAGGTTTCCCATTCACCACGCCCTCTTTTACCCCGAAAGGGTGGAAATTCCCCTAAGGGGTTTGGATATCTTCTCCCTCCAAAGGTTGGAATTTTTCAAACCGGACACCGAAACCTTTAGGTGTTTGGAGCTGGCATACCGCTACGGGGAGAGGGGACTGCCCCACACCGCCCTTTTGGTGGGCGCTGACGAGGGGGCGGTTGAACTCTTCCTAAAGGGGGAACTCAAGTTTACCCGAATACCCAACCTA
>JYMV01028923.1_pt1 | contig 10833 bp, 10 predicted proteins | sample 338911 | NCBI WGS metagenome assembly JYMV01 (sample SAMN03354496, study PRJNA234377) | hydrothermal vent metagenome | biome: Deep sea; feature: Hydrothermal plumes at the Eastern Lau Spreading Center, Western Pacific Ocean; material: Seawater | place: Tonga | collected 2009 | depth 2000 m m
GAGATTTTCAAGGGTTGCCGGGGTGTTGCGCACGTGTCGCATGTATCCACCTACGATGACCAGGACTACGTCAAGATGGTCTGTGATCACATTATCAACAGCATCAACCTGTCGGAAACTGTAATCCGCGTCGTAGTGACATCCAGTATCGCTGCGGTAATCTCTGAAACGGATATGCAAGAGCTTGTCCGGCGGCCAGTCTTTGACGAAGACCGTTATCCTGATGAACAAAATCCCAAACGAACGGCGAAGGGTGGCCAGGGGTATTCCATGGGGAAGGTTCTGGCGCAACGTGCATTCTCCGAGGCTGCCGAGGCAAGCGGTCGATGGGATGCCATTACCTGTTGTCCCGGCGACAATGTCGGCCCCATCCTGTCCGCGCATCAAAAGGACTTCGGTCCCTGGCAACATCATATTGAGACCATGCTACTGGGTGAATATTCGCAAAACGTGATGGGCGCGTATCGTCCCTGGTACACCGTTGATGTGCGCGACACGGCGGAAGCACACATTCGGCTGCTCGAAAGCGTTGATGTTGAAAACGGGCAGCGTTTCATTGCCTGGTCAACGGACACACCCAAAGTGGAAGAGGTGTGTGCCAGTATCGACCGCCTTCTCCCGGAACTGGGGTTTGCGGGGGCGAAGCTCATTGACCCGCTGCCCGAAAAGGTTCGGGCAAGAGAAGCCGAATTCAGGGCCATCTGGGGGGGCTGCGATTTGCGCAATGACCGCATCCGGGCGGCACTCGGCATGGAATTTCGCCCGCTCGACGATTCTATACGCGACTGTGTAGAATCTCTTTTGTCTGTGGGGAAGGTGGAGCCCGTACTCAAGCCGGGGGTTGAGCTGCGAACCTAGTCAACTTGGCCGCCGTGCTGCGGGATCGCCGCGTCACGAATCTCCTCAGGAGTTTCTTTTCTTCGGGTATTTTCCTCCAGTTCCGGCGGGACATACCAGTGCACTTTGTCTCCGTGGTAGGCGTTCCAGACGGCGTCCGCGACTTCGGACGGGGCTATAGTTCTGGTGGCATCGGCCAGGTTAGCATTCCTTTTCGGGATCTCTTCGTAGTTCGAGACTGCCTTGCCCTCGACGTACTTGCTGCTACTCCACAACGGCGTATCAATAATTCCGGGCATCACATCCGAGGCTCTACAACCATAGCGCGCCATCTCAATACTCATCGTCTGAGTAAATCCCTTCACGGCGTGTTTTGTGGCTCCATAAACCGCCATGCCGGGGCTACTGTGGATGGCGGCAGATGATGCCGTCGAACAGCAGAGCGAGTTCTCTGTCTTTTTCAGTAGCGGTAAAGCAGCATGGGTGCCGTTCAGGACACCAATTAAATTAATATTGACGATGTCGATAAGTTTTTCGAAAGGCACGTCATCAAAATAGCCGCCTGCTGTGATACCGGCATTGTTAAACATGACATCCAGGCGACCGCCTGTTTGTTCTGAAAATGCGGCCATAGCGGCATCGAAGGCCGCCTTGTCCCGTACATCCAGGTGTCCGGTGATGCACCGCTCACCCAACTGTTGCCGAAGATTCTCAAGTGCATCGGTGTCCACGTCGTAGCATCCAACGAACCAGCCTTTGTCATGAAATAGCTCTGCCGTAGCGCGGCCAATTCCACTGGCGGCTCCGGTAATAAAAATGGATTTTTCCTCCATGTGTTTCTTCCTTTTCAAATCATTCCGGGTAAATGTTACGAGTAGTCTAATTCATCTAAACGATTCTATTTCATCAAGGTACCTCGACGCCCCGGGCGGCTTCCCAAAGTTGATACCACTGGGTGCGTGACAACTTTATGGACTCGCTACGCGCCGATTCGCGTATGCGATCCGGTTGATTTGTTCCGATGATCACTTGGGGTTGAGAGGGTAGGGCTGCGACCCATGCGAGGGCGACTTGCTCTTGAGTCACATCCAGTTCCTTGGCTATGGCGAGCAACGCATCCCTTGTTCGCATTGTGTCGGAATCATCGCCAGACATGATACGTCCGCCTGCGAGGGGCGACCAGGCCATGGGGTGTATGTTGTTTTGTTCGCACTGATTCAACGTTCCGTCGTAGATTGTGTCCATGTGAAAGAGGTTCACTTCGAGTTGGTTCGTCGCGAGGACGCCGTCGAAACAACTTGAGAGGAGGTCGAACTGAGAGGTCGAGTAATTCGATACGCCGACTGAGCGAACTTTTCCTTTATCCATCACGCGCTGAATTCCGTCCGCGGTATCATCGGCTCGTGTCAGCCAGTCGGGCCGGTGAATGAGTAGGACATCAATCGTGTCAATCTGAAGCTCTCGCAGGGATCGGTCCACACAGGCTTCGATATAGTCGGCGGTCGCATTGTAGTGCTTTACTTCTACGTCGGGTAATGCATCGCATGGACACAGAATCCCGCACTTGGTCACAATTTCCATCTGATCTCTGAGCTCCGGTGACTGCGAGAGTGCCGCTCCGAATAACCCCTCGCAGGTGTACAGTCCGTAAATGTCTGCGTGGTCGAAGGTCGTTATCCCGGATTCCAGGCAGGCATCGATTTTCTCGCGTACGATCGCTGTAGACGTTCCTTTCGGATCGTCGCCGAGCCGCCATACACCGTAGGCTATAGCGGAGACTTCAGGGCCTTCAGGGGAGAGTTTAAATCGACGCATGTTTCTACTTCCTTTGTAGCGTTGTTAGAGGCGTTTCCGGATTAGGAATTTTTCGCCCCTGGATTTCATTCAATTTGCACGTGTTCAAACGCGGAAGCACGTATTTCGCGAAGAGATCGCACTCCTCGTGATGGGGATATCCGGAAAGAATGAAGGCGCGAATACCCATTTCCACATAGCGCATGAGTTTTGAATATACCTGATCGGGATCGCCGACGATGGCTGAGGCGCAGCCGCTTCTTGCACGACCGATTCCGATCCAGACTAGATCCTCGATATAGTCATCGTCAGATTGTGATCGAAGTGCGTCTTGCCGCAGGACTCCCGCGCTTTGATTGTCTTGTGCACGCGCTTTTATCGCCTCGCCCATGTCCGCGTCCAAACGAGACATCAGGTGCTGTGCTGCGTCACGAGCTTCGGCATCGGATTCGCGAACAATGACGTGGATACGCAATCCGTAGTCGAGGATCCGACCAGAAGTTTTAGCCAGCGCGCCCACACGGTGCATCGATTCGCTCAATTCGTCCTCTGTTTCCGGCCACATCAAGAACACGTCGCAATGATCCGCGCACAGCTGCACCGCGTCCGGGGAGATTCCTCCGAAATAAATCAATGGCCCTCCGTTTTGTTGGTAAGGCTTTGCGGGGTCAGTCCCGTCGAGATCGATGTTGTAGAAATCTCCGCGATAATGAACTCCTTCCTGCGTCCAACACTGTTTCATGATCTCCAAGGCTTCGCGAGACCTTTGGTATCGTTTCGCCGAATCCAAGCGTTCGCCGGGCAGGTCGGAACTGATGACATTCACCGTGAGACGCCCTTTGAGGAGGTGATCGAGCGTGCTCAAGTGTCGTGCAAGCATCGGAGGGTGGACCTCGGCCATTCGAACGGCTACCAGTTGATTAATCTGGCTGGTCTGGATTCCGGCGGCGGCGGCGAAGGGTATCGGTTCCTGACCGACCTGCCAGCTCGAGGGGAGCAGGATATTCTGATAGCCTAAGTCGTCGGCGCGCTTCACCAAACTGCTGCAATGCTCAAAGCTTGATCGCAAATTCCCATCGGGCACCCCGAGGAATTCATAATCGTCACTGCACAGTGCTGAAAACCAGGCGACTTCTACGGCTGGATCAGTTGTTCGTATTTCAGGTCCTCTGGGTACAGAATTACTCATCGATACTACTTTCCTTTGTGTCTTCTATTGCAGCAACGGCGGCATCAACCTTTTCGAGCCAGTGAGTGCCGAATTGTTTTGTGTACCATTCGTAGACAGGTCGCGCTGCATTGACGAACCGGGCTTTCTCCTCTGGTGTCGGCCAATAGATTTTCCCGCCAGCTGCTTCGAACTCGGCGATTGCGGAAGCCCGACGTTCTTTGGGGACGCGCATCGTTACTTCCTGCAACGCGACAAATCCTTTCTTGACTACGGACTGCAATTCCGGTGAAAGCTCTTTGAGGGTGTCGTCGTTCATGAGCCACAGGGCGCTCATATAGGCATGTCCATCCATAGTTACAAATTTGATGTGTTCTTCGAAACCCATACCAACGATATCCGTCAACCCGTTTTTCGAACCGTCCACTGTGCCAGTAGCTAGCGCGATATACAATTCCGGCCAGGGTATAGGCGTTGGGGATGCGCCCAGAGAACGGGTAAGTTCGATCTGAATCGGCGAGCTAATGGTTCGCAACTTGAGTCCTTTTAAATCTTTGGGCGTGCGTACTTCGCGTTTGGTGTTCGCGATGTTTCGCCAGCCGCCCGTGTTGCCAATCGTCATAAGTCGCAATCCGGTTTTCTTCAAGATTGCATCCCTCAGATCTTCAACCAGTGGTCCCCGGTACAACTGCTCTAAGGTCTCGTCATCTGGAAACAGGTAGGGAAGATCGAGAAATTGAATCTCCGGGTAAAAATTCGCAAGCCCGCCCAAGGTACTCATGAACACATCCATTACGCCTCCCTGTAGCGCGAGGAGGCATTCAGTCGGACTGCCGCAGAGTTGCCCGCCTGTGAAAATCTCGACTTCAATGGCTCCATCGGAATCTCTCTCGACGATCTCTTTGAATGCCAATGCGCCAGCGTAGTCTTCGTCGTTGGTGTTGGCGAGGCTAACGATTCGAATCGTATGTTCTGCGCCGTACGATTGATTTGAGCCAAATATCATCGCGATCGCAAGCACAATAATTAGAAGTCGCATATAATTTCCTACATGAATCCGAGTAATCTCGGCAGTGTAAGTGATATAGCAGGCACGAACGTTACGATAAAGATGATGGTGATTTCCACCGCAAGAAAAGGAAGCATTTCCTTTGCGATATCCTCGACGCGCTCACCGGTCAATCCAGCCGCCACGAATAAAATAAGACCCATCGGCGGCGTCGCGAGACCGACGGTCACGTTCACACACATGATGATTGCAAAGTGCAGGGGATGCACATCCAGCCCAATAAATATAGGCCCCAGAATCGGACCGAGAATCAGAATGGCTGGTCCCGCATCGAGAAACATTCCGACGACCAACAGCAGGATATTTACAAGAAATAATAGCATCAGCGGGTTTTCGCTGATGCTCAGGAAGGCCTCGGTGATACGTTGCGGTGCTCCTGTTAGCGCGAGTACCGACGCAAAAGAGACGGCCGCGCCGACCAGGAGTAGAATTACGCCGGAGGTTATACTGGCTTGTTTCAATACGCCTATCAGGTCTGGAAACGAAAGTGTGCGCATGACGAACAAGACCAGGATCAGCGCGTATCCGACTGCGATTGCTGCTGCTTCTGTCGGGGTAAAAATTCCCAGCAATATTCCGCCCAACATAATTATCGGTGTCAACAGGGGGAAGATGCCTTTTCGAATTGCATCACCGCGTTCGCTCCAAGTGGCCGCTTCACTTGCCACTGGAAAATTTCGTACGCGTGCTAGGTAGGCCGTCAAGACCATTAGACTTACTCCCAGCACGATCCCGGGAACTACTCCGGCCGCGAATAATCCGGCAACGGAGACATCCATCATGAAGGCGTACATGATCATGATACCGCTGGGCGGAATGATGGGGCCGATAACGGACGAGGCGGCTGTTACTGCGGCTGAAAATCGTTTTGTGTAGCCGTTGCGTTCCATCACAGGAATCAACACCGAACCCACGGCGGAGGTATCGGCCACGGCCGAACCGGATAACCCGGCGAATAGGATACTCGTCGCGATATTGGCCTGGGCGAGTCCGCCGCGAAAATGGCCAAGAAACGACTGCGAAAGATTCACGAGCCGTTCGGTTATACCACCTCGATTCATGAGTTCTCCCGCCAAGACAAAGAAAGGCAGCGCCATGAGCGGAAAGCTGTCGATACCGTAATACAACCGTAGCATGAGTTGCGTCAACACTTCCGATTCACCTCTCCACACGGCTTCGCTTGTTGGTCCGGCGAGTAGCGCGAAGGCTACGGGCATTCCCAGCGCGAGAAGAATGATGAAGAAAATGAGAAAGACGAGTGTCAAGACTGGTTTCCCTTCGCAGGGACGGGGTCATCGGAATCCAGAGCGAGCAAGACATGTTCAATAGCCACACTGATCAGCATGGCAAAGGCAGCGGGCATGACCGCGAACACTAGCCCCATCGATACGTTGACGGAACTCGCGCGTATTACGGTTCCCCGCATGACCATCCACAGACTCTCCCGAAACAACACCATGAAGAGCATCAGAAGGAGCAGGTGAATTCCGACATCGATTCTACGTTGCGCGCGTAGTGGAAACTTGGAAACCCACGATTCGAGCCGAACGAATAGTCGGTTCCTATAAGCATAGGGCGCGGCAAGAAAGGTCATCCAGACCATCAAAATTCGGGATATCTCTTCTGGCCAGGCCAGGGGGGAACTAAAGACATACCGGGCGACGACTTGCAAGAGAATGATGATTACCATGGCAGCGAGACAGGTTACTGTACCGAACACGCATAAGCGTAATACATGGTCATTGACGCGCCCAAGTATTCCTTTCATCGTCCTGATCATCAATATCTTTCCAAAGCGAAAATATTTCCACACACCTCGAAGCCAACAAAGTTCGTATGGTACCATCTGCCACTATTCGACACTAGATTTTCTGAGTATAATATGAGTCAGACACCTGTAAAATTTGACCTTCTGGGCTATGGAGCCTTCGGACATTTTCACACCGAAGCGATACACCTGTGTAAGGAAGCGGGACTGTAATGCTCGCCTAAAAGTGGACGGTTAATCTTAGTAATACTCACTCTCTTTGAAAGGAGATGTCATTATGGCTCGGAAGTACAAGAAATATGACAATGATTTTAAGCTTGAGGCGGCGAAACTGGTGACGCAGCATGGGTATTCGTATGCTGAGGCCGCGCGCCAGTTGGGCTTGGAAGATTGGACCGTTCGAGGCTGGGTGAAAACCTTGCGTGAATCGGGCGATTTACCGCCGGAGCCGGATAACGGAGCACCTTCAGTGGCACAAGATTTGAAGGCGTTGCGTGTGGAAAATGCAAAGTTACGCATGGAGAATGAAATCCTAAAAAAAGCAACGGCGTACTTCGCAAAAGATGTTCTGTGAGGTACGCCTGGATGCTGGCGCATGCGCTGGAGTACTCGATTCGTATACTGTGCTGTGTCTTGAAAGTAAGTCTAAGCGGGTATTATGCGTGGAAACGGCGTAAGCCTTCAGCGCAACAAATGCGTCGAGAACTGTTCAGCAATTCCATTGTAGAGTTCCATGCGGCCAGCAAAGGCGCGTATGGTTACCGCAAGATTCACGAAGATATTGTGGAATCCTTTAAGAACTCCTGTTGCCTCGAAACAGTGCGTCGCATCATGAAAGACAAGGGATTACGCTCAACACGTGGCCGTAAGTTTGTGATCACGACCGACTCGAACCATACGATTCCCGTGACTGAAAATATCCTTGACCGGAACTTCGAGGCTGATGCACCGAACCAAAAATGGGTTGCCGACATCACCTACATTCCCACGCACCAAGGGTGGATGTATCTGGCCACCGTGATGGATTTATACGCACGACGCATCGTCGGCTGGGCTACATCCAAACACATCGACACCACGCTCATAAGCGAGGCACAACTACACAAAGCAACCAAAGAACGACAGCCCGGAGAAGGACTAGTGCACCACTCCGACCGAGGTTCCCAATACGCCTCCAAGGCATACCGAAAAACACTCAACCTGTTTAAGATGAAATATAGCATGAGCCGCAAAGGCAACTGCTGGGACAACGCGCCCATGGAACGCTTCTTCAGCAGCTTGAAAAGCGAATGGCTCCGAGATAAGATATTCCCGACACACGAAGCCGCCACCAGTGCCATCTTCCAATACATCGAGACCTTCTACAACCCAAAACGACGACACGCGGCTCTTGGCTACCAATCGCCCATTCAATACGAAAACAACATGAAAAGACAACAAACATTAGCAGCATATTTTCTCGGATCATCTGTCCACTATGGATAGAGCATTACAACCCTATAATTACTTCCGCCCGGCATCAAGAAACTCCTTCAGTGATCGTGCAATCTTGATCAGTGCGATGTCGATGCGGGTACTCCATCAGCATGAAAGAGCGAGCACTCAATTATTCGACATCTGTTGATTCGCAGTCATTAATCGATTCGCATGTGGTGCAGCGTGAACGCATAGATGTCAGCCAGTTCGTCGATTCGCTTCGAAGTCGGTTTCCCTGAACCGTGGCCTGCCTTGGTCTCAATACGAATGAGAATAGGTGCTTCGCCCGCTTGAGCCTTCTGGAGCCTCGCCGCGAATTTGAAGCTGTGACCCGGTACCACGCGGTCATCCGTGTCCGCCGTCGTCACTAGAGTCGGAGGATAGTCCACCCCCTCCTGAATGTTGTGATAAGGCGAGTAAGCCAGCAACGCTTCAAACTCTTCGGGGTTGTCTGCTGAGCCATAATCATCGACCCAGAACCGTCCCGCGGTAAATTGATGAAAACGAAGCATATCCATAACCCCGACCGCAGGCAGGCATACGCCGAATAACTCAGGCCGCTGGGTCATCACCGCGCCAATGAGGAGGCCGCCATTGCTGCGGCCTTCAATGGCAAGAAGAGACGGTTTTGTATACTGGTTCCGAACAAGCCATTCAGCCGCAGAGATATAGTCGTCGAAAACGTTCTGCTTCTCCAGTTTCGTGCCCGCCTTGTGCCACGCTTCGCCGTACTCGCCGCCGCCGCGCAGGTTGGCTTGAGCGAAAACACCGCCAAGCTCCATCCAGGCAAGGCGCGAAACTGAAAAGGACGGCATCATGGATATATTGAATCCGCCATATGCATAAAGCAGGACTCGATTGTTCCCGTCCAGCTTGATACCCTTTTTATGGGTGATGAACATGGGGATTCGAGTGCCGTCCACACTTTCGTAAAAGACCTGCTGCGTAACGTACTTGCTTGAGTCGAAATCTACTTTCGCGGTACGTAACAAATGGCTTTGGTCAGTCAGAATATCGTATCGATAAATGCTGGGTGGTGTCGCGAAACTTGAGAAGGTGTAGAACGATTCCGAGTCAATGCGTTTTCCCCGGAAACCCGATGCTGAGCCGATGCCCGGCAACTCCACCTCACGAAGGAACTTACCATTCAAACCAAAGACAAGCACTTGAGATCTTGCATCCTTCAAGTACTGGCCGATAAACGTGTTTCCCACAATATTGATTGCCCTGAGTGATTCAGGTCGCTCTGCCACCACCTCGCGCCGATGCATCGGCTTTCGGATATCAATGGCGACGACGCGGCCCATAGGCGCATCCAGTTTCGTCTTAAAGTAAAACAGAGATCCTTCGCTCCCGATGAACGTGAACTCTTCCTCGAAATCGGAAATGAGTTCGATCGGCATGCCATAGGGCTCTTGCAAGTCCTTGTACAAAACCATGTTACGATCATCCGTTCCACGCCATACGGACAAAATCAGGTATCGACCGTCCGAAGAAACGTCCAGTCCAAATCCCCACTCCGGCTCGTCTGGACGTTCGTAGACGAGTACGTCACGAGATTGAGGTGTACCCACGCGGTGATAATACACCTTCTGGTTAAACGTCAGGTTCTGGAATGCGCTTCCCTCGGCCGGCTCGTCAAATCGACCGTAGAAAAATCCCTCGCTGTGCTTGGTCCAAATCACGCCGCTGAACTTTACCCAGGCAACTTCGTCCGGCAGCACTTTGTCAGACTCGAGATCGCGAACATACCAGATTGCCCAGTCCGAACCCGACTCATTGACAGCATAGGCCAGATATCGACCATCATCACTGTAAGCCATACTCCCAAGCGCCCTGGTTCCGTCACTGCTCCACGTATTGGGATCGATGACTACGCTTGGTTCGGAATCAAGCGTATCTTGAACGTATAGCACCGACTGGTTCTGAAGGCCGTCATTGCGAAAAGAGTAGTAGCGACCGCCGGATTTCGTCGGTGCTGAGAATTTTTCATAATTCCATAATTTTTCGATACGTTGTCGAATCTGTTCACGATTTTCGATCGACTCCAGGAAATCGAAAGTAACCTTGTTCTGCTCGGTTACCCAGTTGGCCACGTCCGCCGATGTTCGCACGTCGTCCTCCAGCCAACGATAGGGGTCGGGGACTTCGACTCCGTGATACGTGTCTACGTGATCAATCTCTGTGGATGCTGGATACACGACACCCGAGTCCTGACCGCGAGTATCCGATATCGTGAACGAAAAAAGCAAAATTGCTATTGTCGTGACGCGCATGGAAGATGCCCCTTTTTCTTTAGAATCCAGTATCGCGAAAGATCAATCGAGAACGTGTCAAATCATCTGAACCGTCACGAATCTGCAATCGAACGCACGAAATCAATCTTCAGTCTACAATAGCCTGATACGCCAGAAGCCGAAACTCATCTCCATAGTTCAGCGTTCCGTAGGGCAAAATATTGACCATGAACACACAGAACATATCTTCCACAGGATCGATCCAGAAACGGGTCCCGGCTGCACCGCCCCAGCGATAGACACCCTTGGAATCGATCGCGCCAGTCTGACCGGGATCCAGCGTTACGGCGAAGGTCAGTCCGAAGCCTATCCCGTCGCGCGCTATGAGATATCCGTTCTTCGGGATATCGCCCAAGTGGTCCGTTCGCATCAGCTCAACTGCTTTTTTCCCAAGTACCTGGACACCGTCCAGGTCTCCATCGTT
>JYMV01033908.1_pt1 | contig 10832 bp, 10 predicted proteins | sample 338911 | NCBI WGS metagenome assembly JYMV01 (sample SAMN03354496, study PRJNA234377) | hydrothermal vent metagenome | biome: Deep sea; feature: Hydrothermal plumes at the Eastern Lau Spreading Center, Western Pacific Ocean; material: Seawater | place: Tonga | collected 2009 | depth 2000 m m
GGCGTAATACTCCAGCTCTTCTGGGCTTTGGCGGCTTGTGAATTGCTTATCTGCATCTTAACGTCATGAGCTAATTGAGCTGCTTCAATTATCTTAATACTCTGGACGTTACTATTTAATTTAGAAATACCTTTGGTAAGGTCTTTTAAGTTCTTGTCTACACTTACTAATGCATCAGCACTTTTAGTTTGAAAAGCTTTATTTTCGCGGGCGGTCTCTTTCTGACTTAATACTCCGCCTTTTGTTCCCATTCCTTTTGCCATTAACTTTGCCTCATTTCGGTTTCTTCTCTAATTTTTTGTAGTAATAAGGAATGGAATATATCCCTTTCCCACGGTATCATATAATCTAAGTCAGTCAAACTATAATCATGCTCTTCCATCAACGAAAAGGTAATCTTGTAATAAGACTCCAATGTATCATGTGAAAGAGCTATATAAAAAAATCAATCAATCCTGTAAAGTAAATATCATTCTTCTTTCCACATGCTGTACACGTGTACTCACTTTCATATGCAACATACGGTGCGTCTAATAATACCGCAACCAATTTACTAAACTGAAGAGAGCTCAAGTTACTTACAAAGTCTTTCTTCTCTTCCTCAGATACTCCATCCATTGTGTAAGTATCTTCCCCATAATATACTGTAACTATACAGTTAGCTACAGTTGTAATTAAAGCATCATCACTATCATCATCACCATTACTTATTGTCGGATACATCAATTCTATTTTAAACTGTTGATCAACATCAACAAGTAAATCTTTGTCAGTATCATCGTTCTCAATCTTGATGTTATTTAAATCAATAATAACATCTTCTTCTTCTTCACAATGTTCACATATTTTAATAATCTCTACTTTAGCACCAACAGACACAGTTCTTAATTTTAAAAATACAAATTCAATATCTGCGTTAGTTAAAATCTTAGTACTCTTAATTGTTGGACAACACTCGACAATAATGTCTAGTACAGCATCCTTTATCTGCTTCGGATCTTCAGAAGCAATTGCAATCAATAGAATCTTTTCCTCTTTAACAAGGTAAGGTCTATACTCAATTTCTTGTCCCGTCGATGGGACATTCATTCGATACTTCGGTACCGAAATCTTAGGTAATATATTCATAATCTACTCCGTGTATAATATATTTAAAAAAATGATCCAATGCCACCAAATGTGTTTCTTAATGTATTGCTTAGCACTCCAATTGCATCTCCAATACCTTCTAAGAATCCAACGTCTACCCAATCATCATATGTCATGGTCACTGAACATTGTAGAATTTGATTCTCTGCAGAGTTAGATAGTTCAATTGCACTCACTGCAATTGGATACGCATTTTTTAGTTTAACCTGGTATCCAGGTATCCAGTCATTGGATGGTGATAATCCTTGTATTGATATGTCTGTGGCATAGTCGCTTCGATATCCGATACGAGGACTGTTCTCCCTTCCCACAATTTGTTTTTGCCAATCATCGAAGTACTTTCTAATATAGTAATCATTGGTTAATAAGAAGGTGAATGTAACTTCATCTACAATTTGTGAATAAGGTTTCTTAACTGAAAAGTGTGTATGAAATTGCTCCATAGTAGCAATTCTTCTACCTGGAAGTTGAACACTTTCACATAATAAGAATAAGTCTCTTGGATCATTAAATAATGATTTAATATCAAAGTCGCCACCACCTAGATAATTGGATAAGAGATTACCTGGATCCAAATTCAATAATCCAGGTCCATTAGGACGTGACATATATAGCGCAAATCGGTTAGCACGTGCTAGTCCTCCTCTTCGGCCTATCGTTGATTTTAAACTATCTATATCTACTGGTAAACTCATTAGTACATTCCTCGTGAATCTTTCCAAACCTTAGTCTTCTTCGCTTTAGCAAAGTTTTCAGTTGGTAAGAATATTGCAATATCCCATTCAGAGGCTTCTACCTTCATAATCTTTGAATCAATATGCTCTGTGAGATAATGTTTAAAACATGGTTTAAAATATTTAAACTTTCCAGCTTTCTTCAACAAGCTATAATTTAATTTTAATCTAGTTGTCTCATCAAACTTCTTATTGTTTGCAATCTCACTCAATCTATCTAAAAATATTGCCCTGTCTTTTAGATTTAAGTAATGTAAATTTAATCCATAGAAACCACCAGGAGCTTTCTGCACCATAATGGTTAATGGGAATCTATCATAATATGGTAAGGTCTTTCTATGCTTTGGATCATATGCATACATAAACATATCACCGACACGAGGTCTTTGCCTCTTTACAAGACGTTTATCTTTAAGCATCTTATGCATATTGATATTACTCATGTCTTTGGTCTTTTGTAAAAACCATTTACGAGCTTCTTTGGATCTCTTTGCGAATCCTTTTCTATATGCTTCTGCTTCTAATTTGTCGAATAGTGATTGTGCCATACACTTATTTATATCTTTTTCTTAGTTCGTTTGAATGATTTACGGGGCTTCTTTTTCTTCTTATTCATCAATGTCTTAATACCAAATCCTTCTAACGTATTTTCAGTCCATATTTCGAACTTCCAACCTCTATCATCACAGTATCTCTTAGCATACTTCCACTTCGAAGTGTTCTTCATATATGCTAGGCCTTCCCTAAGGTTCTTTTTCTTGGGTGGTTTAGTTTGATGTGCTGGTTTAATTTCAATAAGAACGGTCTTACCATCAGTAGTCTTAACAGTTAAATCAATAAAATATCTATGAGGCTTGTTGTCTGTTGAACAGATGTATGGTATAATGGTCTCTTCAGAGTTCCACCATCTTACCCATGATTGCTTTTCGATCCACCTAAAAGTATTCCTTTCCCACAATGAACGGTAGGTTATCTTAGTAATATCACCTTTATATTTGTGAGGATACTTTGGTTTCCATTTACCTTTATATGTCATGTTTTTATTTATAAATAAGAGTATACACAATTTTACGTAGATGGAGAATATAACATGGCATCATTTTTAGGAGATATAGGTAATGGATTATCTCATATCGCAGATAATATTATGGGGCTTGGCGATATTTTCAGTGCGTGGGGTGGCGAAAGTAATAATCCAGGTGCGGGAGTAAATTTAAGATATCCATCCGACTTAGGTGAAGGTGGTGATATATTTTCTAAAAATGCTGGAGAGTTTATATTTAATTCATCTCAAGCATCTAACAATTCATCGATAACTCCATACATATCATTTCAACTGTTTAAACCAGTTATGGAAGATGGTTTTGAGCTCAAAAACCTCACTAAAACAGATGCAAATATGATGACCAGTCAACCTACCGGCGAAACTATTATTACTGCAGAGCCAATTGTGGTTGATGGTGTTAAAGGTTCATATGCTAAAGAAACTCTGGAGATCGCTCCACCAAAACTAAAATATGTACCACAACATAATATATCACTTTATGCAATTCATTATGAAACTGGATCTAGGGCAGCAGCTGCGTTTACGCAAGGTGTCGCCAATGGAGATGTATCTTGGGATGATGCAACAATGGCTGCATCCCATTGGGGAGCTGCAACACTTACAGGAGCAGCAGGTTTAACATCGATGGGATCATCAAGCATGGCTAAGTGGATTGCAGGTGCAGTAGCTGGTGGTGCAGCAGCTGTTAACATTATTGGTGATGAGTATAAGAGATTAACCGGTAAGGTTTTTAATCCAAATGAATATTTACAATTCAAAAATGCCCAATTAAGAACTATAGATTTAACTTTTAAATTCTTACCCAACTCAAGTCAAGAAAGTAAAAGTGCAGCTCAAATTATTAAGACGTTTAGAGCTGCTATGAGACCTAAAAGACTTACAGCTGTAACTATGGAAGCTCCATATCAATGTCAAATTACATTTATGGGGGCTGGTGATATGTCTCAATACAACCCATGCTACATTACCCAAGCAAGTGTAACGTATAACCCAAACTCAGCATCATTCTTTAATAGAGATGGCAATCCAGTAGAAATCGATTTTAATTTACAGCTTCAAGAAATATTCCCTATTTATAGAGATGATGTTGAAAATGCTGGTCATATGGCTGGTCCAGCTGCTCAAGGGTTTAAACCAGAAGCAGTAATTAAACCAACTATAACTGGAGGAATTGAGTAATGGGATATTTTAGGAATTTTAGAAAGATTGGTTACGACCTTGAAGGGAATGGTATTAGACAAACCTTAACCAATCTAACATCATCTGTAGCAATTTCTAGCGCGCTGATAGATAACGCAGCATTCTATTCATATGTTGGAATTAATGATGGCGAAAGGATGGAACAGCTATCACATAGGGTGTATGGTACAACAGATTATTATTGGACATTTTTATTAATTAATAAAAATCTTAAAAATATTTGGAATGATTGGCCAAAATCTAATGCTCAAATATTTGAATATTCATCATATAAATATCCAGGAGTTGCTGTATTAGTTAATACCCAAGATTTGTATACAACTAATACATCAGGAGTTACAACTTCTAAGTTTAATATAGGAGACGAAGTTCATACCGGCAATGTTGTATCTGGGGTTGGAGTTGTTACAAATATATATGCCAATCAAGGTTATATCGAAGTACTACCTAATTATTATTGTAAAGATCCAAAGAATTCTTCATATGAAGGCTCTGCAGTTGATTGTAAACTATCAGGTGGTAAATGGATCCAGTGTGCATTAAAAGATAATGAACTAACAACATTAGTAAATACAACAACTGGACATAACATAACAGCTAATTCTATAGTTAATCATCATGATGCACCCCACCACTATGTAGACCTGGATACGTCCAATATAGTATCATCTCATACTCCTGTGTCTAAGACACCAGTATCTAATTTAGAATATGAAGAGTGGATGAATGATAATAATCGACAAATACGAATTATAAAACCTGAATATATAAGTGATATAGTAAAGGAATTTAATCACGAAATTAGCAAGGCATAATATATTATGATCACACCATTTAAAGGACCCCACTTGGATGAATTCCAAGTATTTATTAACACAGCAGACATTACATCATTAGTAGATAGGGTAACCATTAATGAAAGTATTGGCTCTCCATTTTTATCGGGTTCGTTAGAAATTACTGACTCTGCAGGGTTCCTTGACTTACATATTAAAGGAAATAGCTACGTTCTCATTAAGTACGTGTATAGAGGTACACCGTACGCAGCTGCGTTTTATTTAGATGGTGTTCACCATGTTGACTTCGAAAATATACAACATGAAAAAACGTACACAGTTGATTTAAAATCATTTAATGAATTAAGCAATGCTATGTCAACAGTATCGAAAGCGTTTAAAGGTTCTGCAGATGAAGTAATTAAATCTATATTTGAAAATGCTGGACTTGGACAACTAGATATATTTTCTACTGCTCTAAATTCAGGTAAATATATTGCTCCGATGGCACCACCATACGCTTGTCTTTTTGATATATTATTTAGGTCGTATGGTCAAGACCATAGTCCATTATTTCTATTTGAACAGATGGCTTATAGAGGGCCTCGTAAAAAGACAGAGCAGCAAGAAATGTTAGATGAACAAGATGAAGGTATGGATCTCAACAATGGAGAGATTGGATCTACAATATTACAGTCATGGAACGACATGTTGAACTCAACTCCTAAACTTACTATTAGACCGACTATACCTCTTCTTGAAGAAGCAGCTGGAGCAGCTTATGGTATGCCAAAGAGACTGGTTGTCATGCACGACCATGCAGCTATGACATCTAGAATTAATTCTGGAGTTGAAGTTGAAGAAATTAATACAGTTGATATCCACAACACTACGCATCACATAGATACATTTAACATTCACCAAAAACATTACGATAGTAGCTTAAATACGAATCCTGAGATTGCAATCCAAGGTGATTTAGGACAAGCTAAACGAACAACAATTAACAATATGGAATCTCGAGACCAGGTAAGACTATGTGGAAATACTGAAGCAGAAAATATGGGATTATCTAAATGCAGGTCTATACGATCCAAAGCTACAGCTGTATCTATTAATGCATATGAATGCAATGCTATTCCAACATTAAAATCAGGTGACACATTAACATTAGAGGTTCCAATTGGAACTAAATCAGCTGGAGAAGGAGATTGTGGTCCTGAATTACTATTATCTCCAAAATATAAAGGTAAATATGTTGTTGGTGGAATTACTCATATGATTAACTGTGCTGATATGAACTACACTCAAAATATTAATATGATACGTGATGGTGGCCCAGTATCCGATGAGGAGACACAATAATGGCTACTACATTACAAGCAGCATTTAATATAATAACAGGTGGTGCAAGCATATACAATGCTTGGGTAAACTATACTCAAGAAGAAAAGATCAATCAACATATGTACATTGGTCAAGTTGAAGATAACATGGATCCGGACAGACGTGGTAGAGTAAAGGTTAGAATCTTTGGTGTTCATACAGATGATAAATCTGAGTTACCTACTACAGATTTATTCTGGCAATTGGTAATGACACCTACTACTAGTCCATCAATCTCAGGTGTTGGTTGCCATCCATTCTTAACTAAAGGTGCTACGGTACTGCTAATCCCAGATAAGTTAGATGAACAATTGTTTATCGTTGTTGGAACATTGCCAACTGGGTCAGCGCCTAATGGACCAGATGAAGCTAAAGGGTTTTGTGACGCCACCCAAGAGTATCCTAGAAAGTATAATGCTAACGATAGAAACGCAAGGGCAACTGGGGCAGGTAATCCTGATTATAATAATAACATTTATAATGATTTTGTATATGATCCGGGTTCATCATATGCCCCCCAATATCCATACAACCAAGTGTTTGAATCTGAATCTGGACATACAAATGAGTTTGATGATACACCAGGTGCAGAAAGAGTTCAGCTGAAACATAAATCTGGTACGGGATATGAAATACAACCTAATGGTAATTTAGTAACTAGAGTTAAGAAAGATAACTATACCTTAATAGCTGGTGATGATACAATAGAAGTAAAAGGAAGTGTCAACATCATTGTATCTGAAAATTGTAATTTATCAGTTGCTGGTGATTTAGATGCTATGGTCGATGGTAGTTTGTGGGTAACAGCAGGTGATAATGCTAGCATTAATATTGCAGGTAGAGTTGGTATTGAAGCTGGTGATGAGATTAGGATTAATACTACCGAGAGTGCTACAATCACTTCAGGAAAAGATATAACACTTAAAACGGAACCTCAAGGATACTGTCATAGTGACATTGATCCAATTGGTGCTGAAACTTATACAAGTCGACAATTGTGTTCAGAAGCAGCTGTAGAGATTCCAGATAATAAATATACATGGAGACGTACCAACGAAGCTAATATTATCCTACAATCGTGGGATAATATCTATATGGTGGCTCATGAAGGTGAGATTCGAATGGAAGCTAAGGAAGACATTTGGCTTAAATCTAAAGAGAAAGATATTAAGATTCAGTCCGGAGAAGAGGTCAGTATAGAATCAACTACTAACACTAGAATTTCTGCTGGTGCTCCTGACTATGTATGTATGAACCATATTGGATCACAAGTACATTCTGCAACAATTCCAGCTTCAGAGATAAAGAAGGATACAACATATAATATTACATATCCTGGTGATACTGATTTTACTGCTTTAGGTGCTGATGCAAATGTCAAGGGTCAGACATTCTTGGCAACAGCTGATGGAGTAACTGGAACAGGTATTGTATCTACAATCCTTGATAAAGACAGTTGTGAAGAGACTGGAGTATGCTATATTGGCAACCAAGAAGACAAATCCATGACTAGTCAAGATGCTTGTGAAGTTGAAGGTGGTTTGTGGTTTGCTAATAAGTGGGAAGCTGGTAAGACTGGTGATATAGTAGCTACTGCAGAGAACATCCATATGTTTGCTTGGGAAAGAAATGATGATGGTTGGTGGAGTGGCTCAGATGGTTTGGATTTCAATAGTGTAGATTCTAGATCAGTACTAACAATTAAGAAAGATGCAATTGATCTTGATTCTAAACGCATTGATTTAAACAAAACTAGGCCGTAAACCATATAAATAATAGCATGGCATATATAACGACAGCACGTACCGGAGAATATTCAGACTTAGATTTCGCTATGAAAGCTAATCCGAATATCGAATATGATGTAGCAGTCATGACAGATTCAGCAGCTATACGACAAAGCATTTTAAATATCCTTAGAACTAATCATGGTGAAAAGGTTTTTGATCCCTTGTTTGGTGCTAATTTATCAGCCTACTTATTTGAGAATATAGATCATATTACAGCGCTAGCAATATCCAATGATATTCAACACGCAATTGAGAGAGATGAACCACGAGTTAGGATTTTAAATATTCAGGTCAGAACAAAGCCTGATAATAATGCAGTTAGCATAACCGTAACTATAGAAGTCTTAACATCACAACAACTAGTAGATATATCTACATCGATAGAGAGATTGAGGTAACGTATGGCAAGAAGAATTAATTTAGCAGATATGGATTTTGATGGGATTAAGGCTAATCTTATTGAATTTATGCAAGCTCAAGATAGTGCTGTAGCAGATTATAACTATAAAGGCTCGGCAGTTAATACCATTATGGATATAATGGCATATATTACTCATGCTAATGCTGTGAATGCTAACCTAGCATTAAACGAGGCTTTCTTAGACACAGCTCAGTTAAGAGAGTCTGTGGTAAGTCACGCAAAACTATTAGGTTACACTCCCCGTTCAACATCAGCAGCTACAGCAACTGTTAATATAACTATCCATGGTCAATTAGATCAAACTGGTCAACCTTCATGGAATGCTGTACCTGATGGTAACGGTGATATGATACCACAAATCTATATACTTAGAAAGGGTACTATAGTAACAACTGAATTCAATAATAAGTCTCATAAGTTATCTGTAGCTGAAGATATGGAAGCTACACCTGTAGCTAATACATGGTACTTCAATGATGTTAAGATTATACAAGGTACATGGGAACAAAGACAGTATATTTATGACGAGTCTAATAGAGAAAAATACTACTGCTATGATGCTACAGTGGATACTGACTATATTGATGTTTCAGTAGCTACATCATATCAGTCAACTGAATCTGTAACTTATACTAAATCAACTAACATTGTAAATATTGGTCCAACAAGTAACATTTTTTACTTGGAGGAAAGTCGTCAAGGATTTTACGAGATTATATTTGGTGATGGTATTATTGGTAGGAGTCTAAACCTAGGTAACATTATTAATTTAGGATACATTGTTGTTGGTCAGGATAATATTAATGGAGCAAGAACGTTTTCATTAAACTCTATAAGTGGTAACACAGATATTATAGTCACAACAGTTTCAGCATGTGATGGTGGTGTTGGAAGAGAGTCTCAATCAAGTATTAAGTATAATGCTCCAAGAGCGTACATTGCACAGAATAGAGCAGTAACACCAGATGATTACAGAGCTATTTTACAAAACGAATATCCTAACATCCAAACTATGGCTGTATGGGGTGGTGAAGATCATAGACCACCAGAGTATGGTAAGGTTTATATTACGATCAAACCATATAACAATGAAAACTTATCAGAAGATCAGAAAGCTGATATATTAGAAAACTATTTAAAACCTAAAAATGTAATCTCGATTGAGCCAGTTTTACTTGATCCAAATTACATCGATATACAGTTATCAGTAGCCTTTAAGTTTGATCCAAATGTAACTAATAGATCCGGTTCTGCATTATCTAGCTTAATCAGAAGCGCATTACTCAATTATGATATCAACACCCTTCAATTGTTTGGTGGTATCTTTAGACATTCTAACATCACAAAATTGATTGATGATAGTGAAGTATCAATCATATCTAGTGTGGTTGATGTTAGGATGAGTAAAGATACTGAAATAGCATTCTCAGTTCCATTGGATTACAAAATTGAATTCAATCAAGAGCTGACTACAATATCTGCTTTAAACAACCTAATCACATCAAATAGATTCACATATAAGGGTAACATATGCACCTTAAAGGATTACTTTAATACAGATGAAAGTAAGACAATTATACAAATAGTGAACCACAATAATCTAGTAATTAATCCTAATGTTGGTTATATAGATGTGGCATTAGGATGTATCTACTTGGATAATTTTTATGTTGAAGCATTCGTTGAAGATTTTAAAAGTACATTGACTATCCTAACTAAAGCAGCCAGTCAAGATATTAAACCATTACGTAATGACTTGCTTCGTATCAACTTAGATTCATCTATAATAACAAGTGATATTGATACTGTAGTTACTGGTGGTGCTGCAGGAGCAGTTAATTATCAAACCACACAAACAACAGGTGGATACTAAAAAATGAGTCACCAGCTATCGTTTAATACGTCTTCATTTGTAGATGATTTAATTCCAGAACACGTAGCCACTAATTATCCAGATCTTATTGAGTTTATCAAGGTATATGCATTATTCCTTGAGAGAGAAAATACATCAACCTTCTATCTTAACCAATTAGATCAGCAAAGAGATATTGACTTAATTGAAGAAGAATTATTGAACGAACTGCAGAATGAGATCGGTGTTGCTGTTCCTAGAACATTCGCGAGTGATCCAAGATTATTCTATAAACATCTAATTGAGTTTTATAGAAGTCGTGGTACACCAGATGCTATTAAAACCTTCTTCAGATTAATTCATGATGAAGGTGTTGAAGTATACTTTCCTAAAGACGACATTCTTGCTCCATCAGATGCTACTTGGTCTAATGTATCCGAAAGTGTTATGCAAAATCA
>JYMV01026988.1_pt1 | contig 10830 bp, 6 predicted proteins | sample 338911 | NCBI WGS metagenome assembly JYMV01 (sample SAMN03354496, study PRJNA234377) | hydrothermal vent metagenome | biome: Deep sea; feature: Hydrothermal plumes at the Eastern Lau Spreading Center, Western Pacific Ocean; material: Seawater | place: Tonga | collected 2009 | depth 2000 m m
CTTTTAATTTTAATTGTTCCCCCGAGTTTTTCTACGGCATTTTTTACGATATAAAGTCCCAGTCCAGAGCCTTTTGATGTCTCATTTGCCCTGAAGAACATATCAAATATGTCTCCGTGGTATTTTGTAGGTATTCCTATCCCATTATCGGCGATCTCTATGAGAATCTTTTCTCCTTTTTTATGGATTTCAATATTTGCAAATGAGACATCAAAAGGCTCTGGACTGGGACTTTATATCGTAAAAAATGCCGTAGAAAAACTCGGGGGAACAATTAAAATTAAAAGCAACCCGAATGCGGGAACTACTTTCACAATTTATTTGCCCCTAGATCAACAACTCAACCACGAAAACTAATGAAAAAAGTGAACAATCAACAAGATCCTCAAGAAATATCTGGACTGCTCCAGAGTATTGCCGATAAGCACAAAGAACTTTATGACTCCCTGCAAGAAAAAACCGCTTTTATAGAGCTTACAAAAGAATTAATCATTACTACCAATGAAGCATCTAACTCCAAAGAGGCCCTCCAATTGAGCATCTGCAAAGTTTGTGATTTTATGAGGTGGCCGGTGGGTCATGTCTATTTCACTCGAAACGAACCCACGTTGGCAATGGTCCCGTCAAAAATATGGCACCTATCCAGGCCCAAAAAGTTCAGCGCATTCAAAAAAATTACGGAGACAAACAGTGTCGCATCGGGAGAAGGGCTTCCCGGCCGCGTGTTAAGCAGTAAAAAACCTGCCTGGATTATCGATGTAACCAAAGATTTGAACTTTCCCAGGTCGAAATTGGCAAAAAACCTCGGGGTACAGGCCGGCTTTGCTTTTCCGGTAATGGTAAGGAAACAGGTTGCAGCGGTGCTTGAATTCTTTTCAGAAAATGCGGAAAAGCCCAATCACCAGGTGCTAGAGCTCATGGGACAGATTGGAACGCAATTGGGAAGGATTATTGAGCGCGAAGATGCGGCTAATGCCATTATAAACAGAGAACTCAAAATCCGACAAACCAATGAACGGCTCGAGAGCTTCATGAACTCGGCAACCGATCACTTTATTATGTTAGATAAAGATCTGAACGTTATTGACCTGAACGGAGCGGCACTTGTATATTTTCAGGCAAAAAAATACCAGCTGATAGGAAAAAAACTTCAGGATATATCACCCGTTATTGTGGAAAACGGAAGATATGAAAAATATAAAGAGGTGATAAAAACCGGGAAATCTTTTTTTGTCGATGATCAGGTGTCTCATCGCAGCCTGGGATATTTACGCCTTAATGTAAAAGCGTTTAAAGTAGCAGATGGACTGGGCATTATTTCCTCCGATATTACAGGTGTGACGGATGCAATTGATGAGCTGAGCAATTTTATGTACAGGATATCACATGACTTAAAAGCTCCTTTGGCTACGATGATGGGGCTGGTAAACATTGCAGGGAGTGATGAGAATGAAAAGAGTACAAAAGAATACCTGGAAATGATAAGAGACAATGCACAAAAGCTAGATGATATGATCAGTGACCTGGTGGCATTAACCAAGGTAAAACAAACTGAGGTTACACCCACGCAAGTCAATTTGAAAAGATTGATCACAGAGACCATTGTGTCTATGTCTCACGTTCAAGGTTATGATGAAATGAATTTTGAAATCGACATTAAACTCCATCGTAAGTTTTACAGCGATGAAACGCTGGTCAGGCTCATATTGCTGAATCTTATAGATAATGCGATAAAATACAGAAGGCGGGATTCGGTAAAACCGGAGATAAAAATCACAGCCAGATATAACGATAGGCTTTTAAAAGTACAGATCGAGGACAACGGGATTGGCATTCCTAAACAAGCACAGGTAGATGTGTTCAAAATGTTTATCCGGGCAACAAATCATGTTGGGGGCAGCGGAATAGGGCTTTACACCGTAAAAAATGCTGTCAACAAGCTGAAAGGAACCGTTGTTCTTGAAAGCAATATAAAAGAAGGCACCAAATTCACCATTTATTTGGAGAACTTGGATAACATTAGCGAACCTGTGCACAGTAAGTCAAAATCCTTGGCATAGCTTCTCTCTTATTTATTGCCTGTTTGTTACCCTCAACGGTGCTGATATCTAGATCAGCGCCCTAATACTCCTACATTTTTTACAAAAATCTTACATCAGCAAAAGACTGGTAGTTGTTGGTTAGTGATAGAGCTCAAAAGGTGAAATATTTGTACCATCATTTAAAACAAAAAATTATGAAAGCAAAGATTCACAGCCTCGGACAAGCAAACGGGAAACAAATTAAAAATTCAATCGGCGGAGTGAGCAAAACTGTTCTAACAACAATCGCAATTGTATTGCTAACACTAACAGTTAATATCTCTCAAGGCCAGGATTTAATAGGTAATGATGAATACCGAGTAACTGCTTACAAGCAAGGTGACAATCAAATACAAAGCACTTCTAATGTAATTGAAGTTGAGAAAAGCTTTACCTTGTATGTGCCTAATGCTTTCACTCCAAACGGAGATGGCTTAAATGAAACCTTTGGCCCAGTTGGAAATGAAGTAAAGCATTTCTCCATGAGGATATACAGCAGATGGGGCGAGCTGGTATTTGAGAGCGATGCCTTGGACAACCAATGGGATGGCACTTTTAAAGGCGAGAAAGTACAAACTGATACTTATGTATATAAAATATTTGCCACAGGAGAAGAATCAGGATCATTTGAGAAGTCCGGAAAAGTAACTGTTATAATATAATTCAATATCAAATAAACTAATGAAACCTACTAATCATAAGTTCATTATAATGGCAATGTTCAACAATATCAAATTTGTAACTGTAATCGCGTTTCTTTTAGGAACCGCTTCATCAGGAAATTCTCAAAATCCTATCGCATCATTCAGCAATGCTGTAGATTCAGGGTGTGTTCCATTAACCGTACAGTTTACCAACACCTCTTCAAACGCTGTCAGCTACTTATGGGACTTTGGCAATGGTGCGACATCAACTCTCGAAAACCCGGTGAATGCTTATTTTACGCCTGGGGCTTATACAGTTTCTCTGACCGTAACATCTGCTTCTGGTGACAGTGATACATATAATATAGTAGATGCGATTACAGTCATCGCTCAGCCGGAAGCTGATTTTTACGCTCAAAATACTTCAACATGTCTTTCTGGAAATTCAATTGCCTTTATTAACAACTCCAATAATTCCAACAGTTGGATATGGGACTTCGGAGATGGTAATACTTCTACCGCAGAAAATCCTGTTCATTCCTATTCAGCATCTGGCAATTATACGGTTACTATGCTGGCTCAAAATGATGGAGGATGCAGTGTTGTATTTTCCAAATCTTCCTACATAAACATATTTTCTGATTGGGGTGCGGAATTTATTGTAGATACCAATTTCAGCTGTGATTTAAACCACCTTTTTTCATTTAATTGTACCACAACCGGAATTACTTCATGGTCATGGGATTTCGGTGACGGTTCCTCATCCAATGTTCAGAACCCCCAACACTCTTACAGCGATCCGGGGTTGTATACAATTACACTCATTACCCTCAATTCAGCCGGATGTGTCGACACATTGATTGAGTCTGATTATATTACGGTAGGTGTAGGATACGAACCAGCTGTTATCACAGACACAACAGTCGGGTGTGTTCCATTTTCAGTGAGCTTTAGTGACACCAGTTCCTTCTCTAGTACATGGTTATGGAATTTTGGTCATGGAAACACTTCCAATCTAAAAAACACCATTCACACCTATTCTAACACTGGAAGCTTCGACGTATCATTGACAATCACTGGAGCAAATGGCTGCGTGAATACTACTGTTTTAAACGACTATATTACAGTACTTGAACCTCCCGTTGCAGCATTCAGCTTTAACAAGCCTACATTTCATACGCTTGCAACATGTATTCCGTTTGCAGTAAATTTTCATAACAACTCCACCGACGCTGTCTCCTGGCTCTGGAATTTCGGCGATGGAGACACCTCGACAAGTGAAGACCCCAGGCATGTGTATTATAATACAGGTAGCTATACTGTAGCGCTAACCGTTTATTCAGTCAATGGTTGCACTGATACATATGAGTGGACAAATATGATAACTCTCACGAAACCCACAGCACACTTTGGGGCAACCAATTCTTCAGGATGCGTGCCTTTTTTAACATCCTTCGTCGATTCATCGGTGGATGCAGTTACCTGGCTTTGGTTATTTGGGGATGGGGATTCATCAATACAGCAAAATCCGGCACATACCTATCTCAATAATGGCACCTACGATGTTACCTTGATTGTTTCAAACTTATCCGGATGTACGGATACGCTAACAAAACAGGAGCTAATAACAGCGCAATCCTATGCTCCCTCTTACGTGGAGCCACCTGCATATACCGGGTGCATTCCTCTTAATATGAATTTTGAAAACCAGACTCAGGGTGCAGTAAGCTGGATATGGGATTTTGGTGATGGAAGCCCGGTTAGCAACCAACAACAAACCAGCCACACTTACCAAAATGAAGGAACTTATACCGTGTCTTTGATAGTTGAGATGAACTCGGGCTGTTCACAGCATATTCCATCGTATAGGACGATAGTTGTTAGCGGAGGAGAAGCGAATTTTGTATACGATTTGGATTTATGCTCACCACTGACCGTAAATTTCACCGATTCATCGACAAATGCCAGTTCCTGGAGTTGGAATTTCGGAGACGGAAGCAGCTCTACCCTTCAAAGCCCTACACACGTGTATGCAGCATACGGCCATTACATGGTTGTGCTTACGGTAACTAGCGCTGCGGGATGTGTTTATACCACCGCAATGATGGTGACTGTTAAGCCACGTGCTGCTCTGGCCAATCCGGTTTTTATAGCCTCAGATTCTTTATATCCCATGAGCATTGAACTCTTTGCAAACTCTAATGGTGCCACTTCGTGGTTGTGGGATTTTGGAGATAGCTCCGCAACCTCCACATTGGAAAATCCTTCCCATTATTACGCTTTTCAACCTTACTGGAACATACAGCTGATTGTAAGCAATGGACCCTGCACTGATACACTTACGCTTGAAGTAATAGAGGTATCGCCTGTTCCCGGTGTCCCTGTAGGAGTTGAAGCTGAAGGACCAGAAGAAGATGAGTTGATAAGTTATCCGGCAGTAGGGTGCATCCCTTTTACAGTATCTTTCTTCAATGAGTTTCCCGATGCTGTTACTTACAGCTGGAATTTCGGGGATGGCGGCTCATCGAATGTTGCTGATCCAATTCACGTTTTTGATAATTCAGGCACTTATAGCATCTCCCTGGTAGTGTCGAACATCGACGGTACATATGACACCCTGCAAATGGATAGCTTTATAATTGTAGGCGGTCCAGAAGCAGCATTTACGACAACTGTTGTACCAATATGCGACAGCATCAGCATGGAGCTAATTGACAGCTCTATAAATGCGCTGCAATGGGATTGGAATTTTGGTGACGGTGACACTTCGACCAGCCAGAATCCCACCCACACATATCTGGCGGTTAATACCAGCTATACTATTTTACTTAAGGTAACTGATTCTATTGGGTGCACGGATTTGGCAACCAATAGCATATATACTGGAATTCCGGAGCCTGCTTTTTCTTTTGAAAATGAGATCTGTTTGGGCGACACTACTCATTTTACAAGCACATTAAATGGCGGCTCATGGTCATGGGATTTTGGAGATGGCAGCTATTCCCTGGACCCAGCTCCATTGCATGTTTACGCCAACTCAGGCACTTATTACCCTGTTCTTATATTTAACGATTCTAATGGCTGTGCGCACAATTACCCGATGACGAATGGCATAGTGGTTAGCAACCCAATTGCCGGTTTTTCATTAATTGGAGCTATAAGCGCCTGCGACACGTTGAACGTAGAAATGGCAAACAATTCTACCGGTGCCCAAAGCTATGTGTGGGATTTTGGTGACGGATTCACTTCTACAATGGCCGAGCCAAGTCACACCTATTTTGAGCCGGGTACTTACACAATTAGCTTAATGGCCGAAACCAATGGATGCACGAGCTTAAGCATAAGTCCCAATCAGGTAACAGTAACTGTTGCTGAGTCTTCATTTGGTTGGGAACAGGTGAATTATTGCTTTCCGATAACCGTCAATTATACAGACTCGAGCAACAATGCAGTGGCCTGGCTCTGGAATTTTGGGGATGATAGCCCCGTAGTTACAAGCCAAAACCCAACTCACGTGTTTGATTCTTTGCCCGATAACGAGGTTTCACTGACTATAATGGACGTAAATGGATGTCAGGCAACTTCTTCTCTACCCAATATTTCTGTTCTCACTGCTTCATTTGAGATCAGTGATGCTATAGGATGTGCTCCGCACAACGTGTCTTTTACCGATAACTCCTTGGGAGCAGTGTCGTGGTCCTGGGATTTTGGAGATGGTAATACATCAGTAGATCGACACCCAACACATACCTATCCAAGCTCTGGATGGTATGATGTAACCCTCATAGTTTTTTCAGTTAATGGTTGTACAGACACCATATTCCAAAGTTCATTAGTTCAAATCTATAAACCAGTAGCTGATTTTTTCTCTTCTGATACTTCCCAGTGCGCCCCAGCCCTGGTCACTTTCACCGATCAATCACAAAATGCCAACAGCTATGTCTGGGATTTCGGGGATGGAATGGGGTCTACCAATGACAACCCTGACCACATATACGTCGCTCCGGGGTTTTATTCTATCAAGCTTTTGGTCGTTGACTCTTTCGGATGTACAGATTCTATTGTTCGGACAGAGCATATAAAGCTATACGGACCTTTGGCCTCATTTAGCAGTAACGTGACAGAGGGTTGCGGGGGATTAGATGTTTCTTTTACAGATCAATCCGAAAATGCCGTCTCCTGGAGTTGGAGTTTTGGCGACGGGGGCTCATCAACTACGCAAGACCCACAATATTATTATAATATCGGATCGTTTGTGGCATCCCTTATGGTAACAGATTCCTTGGGCTGTACATCATCATTCATATTGCCTGATTCCATATTGGCACATCAGAATCCAATAGCTAGTTTTGAGCTGCCCAACAGCCTGGCCTGTACTCCTTTTAAATTCAATTTTACCAACAATTCCCAATTTGCAGATGCATATCAATGGAATTTTGATGATGAGGTTATCACCTCTGAAGAGAATCCTTATCATCTGTTTAATAATGCGGGCGACTATCAGGTGACTTTAATCAGCACTAGCTCCGATGGTTGCGCCGATACCAGCATCCAGTCTATGGAGATCGAGCAATCTCCTGAAGCGCTTTTCGTGGCTGACAATACAGCAGGTTGCTGGCCTCTGCCAGTCAATTTTACTTCTCAGTCTACCAATCTGGTAAACCCCGAGTATTTCTGGAATTTTTCAGATGGAAGAATTGCTCCAACTGGTCAGGAAACAGGGATTGAGAATTTCCATACAAAGATTTTCCACAATCAAAACCCTTCAGTAACGTACTTTACAACTGGATTCTCCGATGTAAGCCTTGTTGTCATCAATTCCAATGGTTGTTCAGATACAACCGTAATAACAAACTACATTGAAGTATATGATACGGTTTCACCCGCCGATCCGGCGATTTACTCAGCAACTGTGTTGTCTAATACATCCATAAGGGTCATTTGGGAAAATATTGAACAAGACAACCTGATTCATTATGAGGTTTATCGAAAAGATCTTCTTTCACCAACTTTTGTATCTGTCGGCACCTTTCAAAAACAAGGAACACTTGAATTTGTTGACGAGGGAATAAATACATTAGAGAATTCCTATTGCTACAAGGTACAAGCGGTTTATCGGTGCAGTGTAAAGACCTCTGTAGATGCATTGACCGAATATTGCACGATAAACGTTTCAGCATATCCTTCCGGAGACAAGATAGAGGTTGAATGGAGCCAATATGTGGGTTGCTCCGTAGAAAGTTATGAGTTATACCGACAGAGAGGTAATGGCTCTGCGCCTGTGCATCTCGCTACTCTTCCATCTACTGCTTATAGCTTTACAGATTCTTCCTTTTTATGTCCAGATCAATATTCTTATCGTATCAAAGCAACAAATTTGTGTGACCGCAGCTATATGTCAATGAGCGATACTGCCATCGCAAGCCCGGAAGAGAGTATCTTTAACCTGCAAAAAACAGACATCTTGCGAACCACTGTGGTTAACAACAACGCAGTACTTTCGGAATGGACACCACCTGAAATTCTGCCTGACTATGTGAGCAATTATATCATTCTCAGGTCTACGAATAATACAGATTTTTTCTTTCTGGATTCCATTCCTGCAGGCATTCACCAGTACATTGATAACAACGTAAGCATTGATGTGCAAAACTACTATTACAAGATCGATGTGGTGAACACTTGCGAGGTAACAAGCGATCCAGGTTTAAAAGGATCATCCATACTCCTTAAGACCGAAACAATCAGTGGGCAATCATTTCTTCATTGGACCCCCTATGAGAGCTGGGATACTGGAGTAGACTACTACCTCATTGAGAAGAAAGATAAGTATGGCGAATGGGAGCCTGTAAAGAAGATAGATGGGAAATCCAGTAACACCAAAATAGACGAATAAGCCAGGCTTTACTACTTATTCAAATTCCCTTGTGATTAACGATTAGAGTCGGTATGCACCGACTCTAATTGTATTATATCCCCTTGATAGAGATTATCTGAAAAGTGCAATAAAGCGTTAATTCTTACACGTGTTCAATTCAGCACGATTAAGGGTTTTTTACGAATTCTCCCTGCTCTATATTTGCTCTGAACAATAACAAATAAATACTACCTGAACATGAAAACAGCACCACTTCAACTAACTATCGCAACAGTACTGTGCCTCTTTAACACAAGCATATACGCGCAAAGTGTGGGTGCGGGTGCCAGCAGCTTTAGCCAGGGACAGGAAGCGATAACTCATGAATTTACCGCAGCGTTACCAGATAAGGAAGGATGCATCTTGTGCACTGAAGAAAAGAATATAGAAATAGCTCCAGTGGACATAGGGCCACGCACTTTGGTTGAATTCGGTTTGATGTCTAATGGAGGCAAGGTCTACACACATTGGCATGTGAATGGCGAAAAAGAAAACGGGCTATTTATTGTTGAGCGATCTACCAATCAGAGGGACTATGAGCAGATAGGTATTAAAAGGGGCATAGGTGTGCAAATTGAAAATAAAATACTCTATTGCTGGGTCGATGAAGATCCTATGGAAGGCGTGTGTTGGTATCGTCTTCTCAAAGTGTATGAAGACGGCAGGTATTATTACAGCCAACCCGTAAATACAGAACAAGAACAACCGATCAGGATGACCTACAAAGAAGGTACTCCATTGGCTGCTGCTTCTAATCAATAGTCTAAAATTATTTAATGCCAAAACAATACCCCGTCAGGAAACTGAAAGGGGTATTCTGTGTTGCGGAGACTGGATTACGCGGCCTTCGGCCGCATGGAATCGCAGGGGTAGCTATCTAACGAATGGAGAGGGCGAAAGTTTATAGAGACCTTTTGCAATATGGGTTACCGAAACAACAGGCAATATCCTTCAACACCAAGATTCAGCTCATTAAAGACATCCAATCAGGTGCAATGGGACTGAGTGAATTACCACCAACTCGGGCATTTTTCATTAAACAAGATGCAGAGAACCCTGATCTGTTTATTGAACCTGATGCTGAAAACAAGGTCTGGTCCAAAGAAGAACTAGACAAGGAGCATAAGAAGAACCCTCAGAATATCTGGTTCACCTTTATGCACCCTAATCACCACGACAAAAACAACTCGAAAGGATTCACCCTTGATCTCAATGCGTAGTTAGTCATAGTTATTGCATCTTAGAAGGGGGCAACAAGCATGACGCAGAAACTTCTCACAATATATCTAGCGAATCTAATCGGATATGGGAGTCTCTTTTTATTCGTCCTTGGTTAGGTTGCCGTTTTTATCCCATTCTTTTACAGAGGTCGGTACCCCGTCTTTGTAATTTTTTACATATTGTGATTGACCGTTTTCATGCCACCCTGTCCATAATCCATCTTTTTTCCCGGCTTTGTAATTTCTTTCCTCACTTAATTGACCATTTTCATACCACGATCTATTTACTCCATCTTTTTCCCCGTCTTTGAAATTGGTTTTATCGGATAATTGCCCGTTTTTATACCACTGTTTGTGTTCTCCATCTTTTTTCCCGGCTTTGTAATTTTCTTCCTCACTTAATTGACCGCTTTCATACCAGTATCTAAATAATCCATCTTTTTTCCCGGCTTTGTAATTTCCTTCCCACTCTAATTGACCGTTTTCATGTTCTGAATATACAATACCAGTAATAGGTGTCTCGTCACTTATTAGTATGATAATACCTTCATGCCAAGTCAATTCATCTTCAGAATATCTATTCTGGGATATAGCATTACCGATGGTTAGAAGTGCAATAGATAGTATTAGCAGTAGTTGTTTCATGGTATTTAGGTTTTGGTTACTCAAATATATCAAAATAGTGGCAAGGTCGTACCGTACGACTTTGGCAGAACTAAGCACCCTGTTCTAGTGCCTTAATTAAGCTCAAAAGAGGCAACTCCCGGTATATCATTTGTTCATGGCTTAAGTGTAGTATAAAATATAAAGCAGGATTAATATCCCTAAAGCCATACCTGCAATACCTATAATCACTTTCTGTTCCTCTTCGCTAAAGTGCGAACAAGGATATTGGAATAAAATAGTATTGAATAGTCCTAAAACCTCACCCCCATCACCAGGATGTCATCAATCTGTTCGGTATCTCC
>JYMV01032157.1_pt1 | contig 10830 bp, 4 predicted proteins | sample 338911 | NCBI WGS metagenome assembly JYMV01 (sample SAMN03354496, study PRJNA234377) | hydrothermal vent metagenome | biome: Deep sea; feature: Hydrothermal plumes at the Eastern Lau Spreading Center, Western Pacific Ocean; material: Seawater | place: Tonga | collected 2009 | depth 2000 m m
GCTACTGAAGGTACGGCAAAGTTATAGAGGTTACTCCCCGAACTTCCAAAGCTACCGAATTCGCTGATGTCAATATTAGACAGGCCTCCAGGAACTTGTTGTCCAATTTGTATTTTGATATTTTTCCTAGGATTAAATCCTGTACCACTGATATTAATCACTTCTCCTGCTTTGCCCGTATTTTTATTGAAACTAAGTCGAGGGACGACTGTAAATTCGTTTGCCGTCTCGGCGATACCCGCACTGGAGGCGATCACACTGACTTTGCCATTCGAAAGTTCAGGTACTTCATAATTTATTTGGAACGATCCTCCAGAATCTGCAGAAACATTTACCTCATCGGTCCGCACAAAAATCCGAACTTCCTCATCAGGTTTAAAACCCGATCCAATTATGCCCAGAGTTGTACCAACAGAAGCAGATATACTGGAAAGAGAAATCGAACTTTCAACTGAAAATATTGTTGTTTGAGTGGAAGTTATCCGGGCGTTTGAATCTATGGTATTAACGGAAATCACCGCTGCTCCTCGTGGATGATCCGGAACCAGGAAGTCAAAACTAATTGATCCATCCCTGTTGACACCAGCGTTTCTGGTTAAATTCAAGTCACCAAAATAAACTTGAATTCCTTCATTCTGAGCGTATCCATTGCCTTTTATGGTAGAAGGTGTTCCTTTCGGCCCGGATATGGTGGAAACCAAAGTGAGTTGTCCTGTAATTTTGAAGTTTGCCGCCGTACTTCTCATACTCGTTTGTGCGGCAGTTAAACGGATTTCGGTAAAACCACCCATTTGCTGATCAATGGCAAAGGAAAAGCTGACGTGGCCTTGTTGATTAGCCTGAACAACTGGAAGTTGCATGCTACCAAACATGGAATTGACCTTCTCTTCTGGCGCAAATCCAGAGGCACTAGAGTGCCAACAGGACCGCTTTTGGGTTGCACGTTGGTGATGCTGGCTGTTCCTGTTACGGAAACAAGGTTCTCGGCGTGGACTGATTCACCGAACCCATCGTCAATGCTAACTTGATAGTCTCCAGCTGGAATATCGGGAAATGTAACCTGCTCCAAAAAGGCTCCATAAACACCGGCTGATATATTCTCGCCTGTAGTAGTAGAACCAACATAAATTTTTTGATTCGGTTGACCGGGAGCAAAACCGATGCCTCTGACCTGAAGTGTCGTGGTTGACAACTTTATTACCGTTAGTTTGGGGATAATCTCAAATTCTAAGGCTTGTGTGGGGTTAACCACATTGGTTGTAACTAATTTCCTTCCGGCGGTAGTAAAAACGGTATCTTGAGGAATGGTAAAACTCATTTCAAACACGCCGTTTTTATTGGTGTTAATTCCATCCACGTTGTAGCTGCCGGCTCCCTCATCTGACAGACCTGCTACAACACGAGTATGGCTGGATGTGGTGGTTTGTAGCTCCAGTTGACCAACGACAATACCAGAATCATCGGCACCATTATCATAACCGAATCCACGGATTTGAATCCTTTGATCTGGTGTTACGCGTTTTGATCCAGATATCTGCAATTGCCCACCAGAATCAACCTGAGAAAAAATAAGTTCTGCCTCAGTGGAGGTATTCGGCGTGGCCACAGTGACGGTCACTAGACCCGAGGCAAATCCTGAAGGATCCGGGATTTTGAATTCAACTTGATCAAATCTGCCGCTGCTATTCGTTTTCGGTCCAGTGCTTCCATACATATCCAGCAGGTTTTCATTGGTAACCTGCACTGAATTGCCTCCAGATAGGGGCGTTAAAGTTACCGTAATGGGTTTGTTCTCCTCAAAACCATCGCCCCACAGGTAAATTGAACTGCCATCACTGCCAACGGGTTCCGGAAACCCACTTCTTCTGTTTGATATGCCGTCAGGTTTAATCCGACCGACGACTCGAATCCCGACGATATTAATTTGTGAGGATGGAGCTGAAGTTGTTAAACGGACCACTTTGGGCCCATAGCTCATTGCAGGCACCGTAAATGTGGTTGCCAGAAAACCATCAGTTTCAGCGCTTCGCATTCCTGTGTTCCTTAACGAACCTTGGCCTGAAATTCCAACTTCAAAACTGATAGTTTGGGTGCTTAAAAAACCGTCTCCTACTATACTCACAACATCATCAACTTGCACATCAACAAGGGTAAAACCGACAGGGGTGATGGAAACCCCATTAATTGACAAAAGCTGTGCCGTAATTGTAAACGTGGTTGATGCTACATCTCCATTTGTCCCCGTAGCGGTTATTTTCTTGGTCCCGCCGACTATTCTAGGTATCTTTATATCGGCTGTAAATTCACCGTCTTTGTCGCTGATAATCCGTTGATCAATATTGATTGACACAGCACCTATTTCCAATGTGACCAGATCGTTCTTGTCAAAGCCCTTTCCACGAAGCCGCATAAACGTTCCAACTTTGCCACTGCTGATACCAAGGACGAATGTCCCGTTCTGTGCTATCACCCCCTCGACCTCGAGAGACGGTTCGACATAAAAGAAACTGTTGACTTCAATTGAACTATCCAATCCCTTAATGGCTAAGGGTTTTACACTACTTGTTTGCAATTGTACAGGTTGCGTATAAGAATCAAATTGACCAAGGAAATTCGCGTTAAACTGAGATCTCTGAACCGGATTGCCAAAGTCAACAACAATCGATTCGTTTGACCTGAAACCATCGCCCACCACTCGAATGGCAGTGCCGTTCTTCAATGCGGCAGGACTGACCAAGCTGATCCTAGGAACCACTTCAAAGTTAGCAACTCCACCATCATCTGTGGTAACCATTATTGGCCGACCTGAAGCAATTGGAGGTACTACAAATTTAACTTTGAATCGACCAAGACTGTCAGTCTGAATCCTATCATTGGATACAAAGTTGCCAATCCCCTCATCAATTTTCAAGCCATAATTAGCCGAAGTAACATGAACGCCATTAAAGCGAAGAGAACGAATTTCAGCCGCATTAAACCCTGTTCCTTTGACTGTGATTTCAGTGCCAATATAGCCAGATGCTGTTGAAGGTGCGATAATTGACAATTTCTTTCGTACCTCAAAACTACCTCTTGTAGTTGCAGGCACATCGGTTGTCGCGACTAGCTTTACCCCACGTGTCACTGCTGGGACGGTGGCTAAAACCTGAAACACACCGCTAGTATCAGCCATAATCTTATTGCTAACTGGATTGATAAGTCCAACACCAGTAGAAGTAACGCTGATTCTTTCACCATCAAAGGTAACGTGACCTACCTCCTGATTAGCTGGAAATCCAGTTCCAATAATAGTAACTTGATCTTCTGAGGAACCGAAAAGCGGCGTTACATCTACCCGTTTAGAATCAGCTTCTGACAAAATAAACGGTGCCGTTGTATCTTCGATCGTAAATCCTCCGCCTGTGCTACTTACTGTAAACTTTACGGGTCCCAGCGGTAAATCTACGGATTCGCCAAGGTCACCGAATTTGAAAGCAACCTTATAAGTTCCTGCTCCGCTAACCTCATCTTCAGTCCCTGCTGTTGCAGTGGTCCCTGCTGCAACAGCGCTGACTGCTTCCACAGTCGCGTTGCCCAGCATTGGAACAATCGAAGGAGTTCGGACTTCAACTGTTGCTCCAGCATGGTAACCGCATCCCGTAATCTCTATCTCCGTATCCGCAGTTCCTGTTAAGGGAGCGAAGGTCAATATCCTGCCAACAACATCGATACCGCCATAGACATCGGGTTCTTCATCAGTATCCGTTTGTGTCCTTGTGCTGACAGTTATTTTCTCATCAACATCCGTGACCTGAATGTCAATCCCTTGATCTGCCCCAAGGTTGTTGGTATTGAAAATAATGACAAAAGTTCCATCAGATCGGATAACCGGATTTAACAAGCCGTGTGTTTCATAGGTAACGTCAATATCTGATGTTGTCTTTAGCACTACTTCTAAATCGCTCCCCGCTGTAAAGCCGCGTCCAGCCAGCGTGAGTTCAGCACTGCATTCGATCGTTTTGTTGGATTCGCTTCGCGGTTTGCCGTCAATTAGCAAGCGGGTTAATTGCCCAACGATTTGAACTGCGTTTTCACGACTATCCGAAGAACCGCTAGCTTGTCTAACCGTTAGGTCCTTGACACCAGTAGGTTGCGTGGAAATCCTAAATTTTGTTATGAAAGTTCCGTCATCGCGCACAGCAGTATCACCACTGGAGATAGCGATAGCCTGTGTGGTTCCGAAGTCAACATATAGATCCTCATTCGGCATAAATCCTTCGCCGGTGACAATAGCCTCATCCCCACACTGTACAGTACCTCCATTTGGCTCAACACTGGTAATTTTGCCCAAAACAGAGAAAGACGCAGTTGAATAGCTACCGCTTCCGCCAATGACTTCAATTGTTCTACTGCCACCACCAAGTCGTGGGACAGTGATTGCTTTACTAAATTTTCCATCGGTTCCAACAGAGGCGGTGTCGACGGTCTTATCTTCTACCTTGAAAGTAATGGCTTCAGAAGCAGCGAACCCATTACCGGTAACTGTGATGCTATCGCCAACTTGTGTGCTTTTGGGACTCAGGGAAACCGAACTGCGGATTGTAAATCCTACGTTTGCCTGGCCATTAATCGTAATCTGCTTGGTTCCACTCGGTTTCTCCGGCAAGTAAAATGTTGCTGTTAAAGTCCCCAGCTCACTGGTGAGAAACGTTGCCGCCGCCGCTCCACTTTCATTAAGCACATCGGTACCATCAAATTGAATGGTTACCGTTTGGTAGGATTTAAATCCGTTACCGGACAAAGCAACTGGAGTTTTTGCGGTTCCTATAACTGGCTGGATCGAAGTCACTTTCCCCGTCACTTTATTTCCGTTAGTTGGGAAAGTAACTGCCGTGGCCGTTTCTCCAGATATTGTGGCAACGGCTGTGATCTGATGGGAAGTGCTACCAGCCACAACTGGAAGTGGGAAGCCTGCACTGAAAGTACCGCTTGAATTAGAGATGACGGTAGCAACAACAATGGAATCAAATTTCACTTCAATTCGCGATTTAGCCGGGTAACCTTTTCCTTCAACAGTAACAACTTGATCAATAGTTACATCGCTATTTGGCAATATATTCGTAATCTTGCTGCCTACGGCATACGGGACTTCGCTCTTATTGTATTTAATGAGATGAGTTCCTGTAGGCTTCTCTGGAACTTTAAAAGTGATATCAAAATTACCGTTTCCGTCTGTGGTTGAGCTGTCAACAGTCACTACTGTATTTCCAAACAACAGGTCTCCAGCTACCGGATTGGTAGTAGCCTTAGCTGTAATCGTGTCACCAACTTGCCCGGAATTCTGTTGGATAAGGATAATTGGGTAATCAGTTGAACCTTGAAGACTCCAGGACAGGAGACTCGTCCCGCGACTCAAGACTGTCTGTGGTTCACTGCTGGTAGCGGCACTTCCGCTTATGGTGAGTTTGAATACACCGGTTCCCCCCAAACTCAGCATGACAAGGCTATGTGAAAAGACACCATTTGCATCGGTGGTTAGACGATCTAATTCCTCCGATACGTTGGCACTGTTAAATTCGCTAACTGTAACAATTAATTTCTCATTGGTACCCCAACCGTTTCCTTCAAGCGTAATAGATTGACCAACGGAGATATTGGTTCCTAAGTCTGGACTTGCTGAAGTAATTTGATTTAGAATTTTCACCGTCTCATCTGCCACAGCAGTCAATTGCGAAGTAATTCCTGACGCAATGATCTTTTTATTACCATAGGTTTGAGGGTTGATTTTCAAATCAGTCGAACTGATATTGCCGTCTACATCTGCCTGGATTTGAGTGAGAGGAACGGGAGACACATCGTCGGCCGTTAACTTAATATCAACGGGTTCACTGGCGCCAAAACCAGCACCAGACACCGAAAAACTTTGACCGACTCTTTTCAATTGTCCTGCAACCACAGTGAGTTTCGGAATGATACGAAATTCCTTAGTAGTATCATTGTTAGTATTAAAGTAATCAAGTTGACTATTGCTATTGGCGTCTTCTCCGTCATCAAGTTGGCTGTTGTTATTGGCGTCTTCTTTGTTGATCCATACCTGATATAGGTTAGCGGATTTGTTTGGAACCGTAACTTTTATGTGAAATTTACCGTCAGTATCAGTTTTAATTTTAGCCGAGGAACTGCTCGGATCAGAACCAACTACATATTCATCGATTGCCAAGGCAGAATATGTGTTTGCTGTTTTTAATTTCAGGACTGGTGTGCCAATATCAGCATCACCCGAATATCCGGTCCCAGTAATATCGATCTGTAGACCGGGTTGGCCAATATTTTTAGATGTTTCCAACTTGGGCCTGCTGTCAGGTAGTGAGTAAAGGAAGTCTATGACTGGATAGGGTGAAGAGATAGTGCCCTGAGCTTGTATCTCTAAATTGCCACCATTATTTAATTTAGCGGTGACAAAAGAGATGGAAAATTTTCCTGGTGGTTGCAGGCTGAAATCAAATTGACCCACTTTGGTTACTTCTTTATTGTCAAATTTAATACTGACTTTTTCATCATCATCTCGACCACTACCAGCGAAGTTTCGACCTGTAACATATACAATAGCATTGGCTGTACCGGAGCTATTTCCCAAGTCCCCTTGCGGATCGTGAAAGGTAATGGAAGGATTAATAACAACTTCGTCGATTTCAGAAACTTTGTTTCCAGAAACATTGCCGGAAACAGCGACGTCGTGTGTCGGTTGCCACTGTATATTACCAATCTGCGCACTTATGCTAAAGTAACCATTAGCATTGACCGGATTACCACTTGCTGGGAATTTATAGGTTAACTCACCGATATTAACTGTTAAAGTATCTAGTTGGCTAAATCCTTGTCCTCTAATAGTAATGGTCTCTCCATACTTAACCTCTTTGGGTTCAATTGAAGTAATCGAAGCTAAAAGAGTAAACGGCATCTTGGTCCCACCAAGTGTAAATACTATTGGTCCTCCAACATGGTTGGGGATTTCAAATATTACTTCGTAACTGCCGGAAGCATCTGTTACCACTTTATTATCGTCACTAATTGCCCCGACGATTGCCTTTAAAGCATTATCAGTTTTTGTAATCGTTCGAGAACCATTGTCGAGCTGGATTGCGCCTATGGTGAATTCAGCGATACCATGAAAGCCGAAAATCCTGAGTGAATTGCCAACGTAACCCGTGTTTCTATTTAGAACTGGCTGAGTTAAGTCAAAAGTAAATGGACTAAGGTCGCCAATCTGAACCAGATAACTATTGGCCGGCAGATCAGGTACGGAAAAGGTAATCTTATAATCTCCATTAAGGTCTGTAACAACTTGATCGGAATTAATTTGCCCTTTTGTCGCTGTTAGATTATGGTCGGTCGCTGTAATTTGAGTGGTGCCGAACATAATTATTCCAACGGTTTTCACACCAGCACCATGATTGTTAGACACGGTGATGGTAACGCCGGGATGCCCCTCAGTCTGATCTACGACCAAAACTGCGAAAGAATTCCAGCTACAAAAAAGATAAAACAGAAAAACCAATGATGAGATTAGGGCTGTTCTTCTCACAAATTCTCCTTAAAAAGGCTGAATAGCAGATTTAGTGGGCTGCATGACCTAAATGGCAAAAAATACATCCTCAATTATCCAAAGGATAAATTATACAATCATTGAAATTGGGATGTTGTCTATAATATCGAAAAAATATAGAACAAATTAAGAAAAATCGCCAGCCATTATTATAACACAATGAAAGTTTTCACTCAATCAGCAAATCCCAACATGTAATAATTATTTAGGACTTTGATTTTACAGATTGACACTTGACTGTAGGCTTGGATAAAATGTCCTTTTAGCCCCTAAAGTATTTGTAGGGTAAGGTTAGCCTAAATTCAAGTATAGAATTCTATAGAGGTAATTTGAAGTGGCCGATGAATATTTTCTGACTCGTCAACTGACAGAAAAAGGTAGTTTCACATCTGGTATTGAAGGTCCAGCGTGCGACCAGCACGGTAATCTATATGCAGTCAATTTTGCACGCCAACACACAATAGGGAAAGTCACTCCAGATGGTAAGAGTAGTGTGTTCATTGAATTGCCAAACGGTAGTATCGGAAATGGAATACGCTTTAACAGTGAAGGTTATATGTTCATTGCCGATTACACAAATCATAATGTTCTCAAAGTTGATATGGCTACTATGGAGATTTCCGTCCACGGGCATGAACCCCGAATGAATCAACCAAACGATATTGCTATTGGTAAAAACGGAATAATTTATGCCAGTGACCCTAATTGGGAAGAGTCGACTGGGCAGATATGGCGTGTTGATACTAATGGGGCGGTCACTTTGCTTGAGACCAATATGGGAACAACCAACGGTATTGAGGTCAGCTCCGACGAAAGAAGACTTTACGTTAATGAAAGTGTCCAGCGCAATATATGGGTCTACGATCTGTCTAATAGCGGTAGTGTCAGTAATAAAAGGCTTTTGATCCAATTTCCTGATTTCGGTATGGACGGCATGCGCTGTGATATTGAAGGAAACATACTTGTTACGCGTCATGGAAAGGGGACTATCGCCAAGGTCTCACCGGGAGGAGATGTGAGTCTGGAAGTCGAGTTGGAAGGCGAACATTGTACCAATATCGCATTTGGCGGTTCAGATGGCCGTACCTGTTACGTAACCATGGCGGATCTTGGGAATGTACAGGTGTTCAGATCAGATATACCCGGTAGAAGTTGGCAGCTTTTCAAAGATTGGGGACTACTGTAGGGATGCTGCCATTTTATGAAGTAAGCGGACTTGGTCAAGTTTTTGTGCCCTCACAGTTTCGTGATTTTGCGCCGGATGACACTAGAATAAAATTTTTCAACAATCGCGATCTTGGACGACCAAATCGAATTTTTAACCAAATCAGACGAGGAGGGGTTGCTGCTTTATCTGGAGATTTAAACCTTATCTTAGACACAGTGGCGTTCGTTAACCGCAAGAAAGATGAGTTGGTGGAATCATTACCTAACCGGGATAGAAAGAGGCAGAAGCGTGACTTTAAATCGTCGGACAGGCTGCGTGCCGAGAAAACCCAACCCTCTCCGTTATTCAAGTTAATGGTTTTAGCTGATGAATCTGGTTTGTTGCAAGTTGAACCAGTTTCTAATCTTCCGTACCTTCTTGAGTTAGTTGGTGAGGACCCGGAAGCAAATCAAGGTCGTCCATTTCTCATTCCCGTGCCTGTATGGGAAAAAATTCAGGATTCGCTACAGCAATCTTATGAAACTGATGCTCTTGAGGGTGCATTGGTTGTTTCCGCAAATGTTCTGCCTCCACAGTCAAAAGATACTATCCATCTTTTCCAACAAGGGTTTTGGTGTGCTAAGGACTCGTTGCCTATGGGTGCATCTGTTTTGGATCTGGGTTGTGGCTCCGGAATTTTGTCTATTCTCGCTGCACGCCGATTAGCCAGTTGCAAGCCAAGGATCCTTGCTTCGGATATTTTGCCGGAAGCGGTTGCCACTACTAGAATCAATCTTCATAGGTTTAATTTATATGGCACGCAGGTTGAAGTGACTAGGGCAGGAGACTTGTTTGAACCGACAGGGAATCAGAAATTTGATTTGATTGTTTTTAACGCTCCTTGGGTGGTAGCTAGATGTCGTAGTCGTGCTGAAATAGCAATACACGATGAAAACCAGAACACAGTGAGCCGCTTTCTTGCTCAAACTCAAGGTCATTTAACTGATTGTGGCCAGGTTTTGCTAGGGTATGCTGACCATTCTGGCCAAAAGATGATTGCCAATTTAGAGACTATGTTTGAAAAACACGGTTTTTCAATACAAGATGCCTTTCGAAAACGTGTTCCTACACATCGGTCAAAGAAAAAGTGGGAGAATATCACAGTTTATAGATTGTTGGGAAGTTAGGGTTTTTTTATTGCGTTTGTCTATAACTCATGCTAAAATCCGGAAATTAAGATTGAGATGGGTTTGTGGAGAAGACTAATGTCAAGTGCACTTATTATTGGAGATGGGCCGGGTGGTTTGAGTGCTGCCTTGTATTTGGCCAAAAACGATATCGAAACCACCATTTTTGGTCAGGATGAAACCCCTATGCACTATGCCATGTTGTACAATTATCTGGGGATTCCTGAAATGGCTGGGAGTGAATTTCAGAAAATTGGGCGTCAGCAGGCAACAGGTTTCGGTGCCAATCTGGTTGACGCTTCGGTAGAGAAGGCTGAAAAAACGGACGATGGATTTACTATCACTGCAAACAGTGGGGACACCTATTCAGGGAAATATCTGATTATCGCTACAGGGCCAAATCGGGAACTGGCCGAGAGTTTGGGTTTGGAAAGGGGCGACGATGGTGCTATTGGTGCCACGCGTGAGGCCGAAACAGAAGTTGAAAACCTATTTGTTGTTGGTCGTACCACTCGTCCTCATCAAGTTCAGGCCATTATTTCAGCTGGAGATGGTGCTTCCGCTGCCTTGTTGATTCTCTCAAAAGAGAAAAAAGAGGGCAAACGCTTCTGTGATTGGGACGAAGTCGAAAGCTAACAATCGAAAGTAGATCTACCGAATTACAACAAGCTTTAACGATCTTTAAACCGAAATTTTAAAACTCAACGCCAAAGCCCAAAGGAAAATCTCGATTTTGCCGCTGGGCTTTTTCTTTTGAGGTGAATATATGCGACACCGAATTTGCTATCCTTTTTTAATCCTCTTATTTCTGATTGGCTGTCTTGGGCCTCGACAATCTACAACAACTTCTGCTGTTTCAGCTAACCAGGTCAAATCAGAAATCCAGTCAAAAAAAGCAAGTCTCGCATCTG
>JYMV01010609.1_pt1 | contig 10829 bp, 8 predicted proteins | sample 338911 | NCBI WGS metagenome assembly JYMV01 (sample SAMN03354496, study PRJNA234377) | hydrothermal vent metagenome | biome: Deep sea; feature: Hydrothermal plumes at the Eastern Lau Spreading Center, Western Pacific Ocean; material: Seawater | place: Tonga | collected 2009 | depth 2000 m m
AGTGCCATTTCCTCAACACTGCGTTGGAAAATTTCCTGCAGGTTTTGGCGTTCGAGTTTCATTGTCGGCGGGTGGGCGAACAACATCAGATCCGCAATCATGGCATTTGCTCGAAAAGCTTGAGCGACGATTGTACTGAGTGATCGTTGTCTGTCCGAATCTGTCTCATCGTACAGCAGTGCTTGTCCACGTGTTGAGATATTCGCTAGCGGGTTGTTAATTTCGTGGCTCGCACCATAGGCGAAGTTTTTGATGGCGAGCATCTTTTGGGTGTGCAGTTGTTGTTGGAACGAATCTTCCATGGTGTCCCAGCGCAGTACTTTTTGTAGGTCGGAAAAATCCAACTGAGGTCCATCTTGTTCCGTTGGTGGTGCAGCAAGTTGAGTTAGCGCATCGTGGATTTCTGCGTCGACGGTTGCTGGCAGTTTGGCAAAATCGCAAGCGGCTAATTCAGCTACCAGATCATGATCGGCATTGCGACTGTTAGCGACAATTGCAGTGATTAAAGTAATACTGTCTGCAGCGTCTGGTGGTTGGAGTTCACCGACAAGGTCTGGGTCGAGGTCCGCAATGTACGTTTGCCCCGCATCGTTCATCCATTCAACGAGCTCAGAAAGATCACTAGGATGTTGCCCTCGGGCTGCGGCAAGGGCATATACCCAAGTAGTAAAGAAGGGATCGTCGGCGAAAAGTTTAAGCAGTTGAGCGGTGCGTTCTGGCGGGTTTAATTTAATAACGCCGGTCACATACCGATTAAGAGTCTTGGCAACTTGTGGCAGAGCCAGTCGTCGATGTTGGATCGTGATGGTGGGCCAAGTTTGCATAGTGTGGATAGCGAAGATGAATAAAAAAACGCGCATCGCAGGTTAACGATACGCGTTTAGCTTGAGTTGATTGTCGACCTTCGAAGTTAAAACAAGGTTTCAACTAGCTGGTCTGCGCACGTTCCATTTCCAACAAATCACACGCTCGGTCAAGCAAGCGATCTACGGTGAATGGTTTGTGCATAAAGTCGTCTGCACCGGCGGCGGTTAGTTCAGCAATTTTGTCTTGCTCGACCATCCCCGAAATACAGATAATTTTTACGGCTTCAAGTGTTTCATCGCTGCGTACTCGCACACAAACTTCTTTACCATTGATATCCGGCAGCATGACGTCTAGCACGACAAGATCTGGTCGAAATTCACGAACAGCCATGCCGGCGTCAAATCCGTTATTGGCAGTTTTTACGTCGAAACGTCCGTCGCGTTCAAAGACATCGACTAGCAGTTCTACCAACTCTAGATCGTCATCGACGACGAGTACTTTTTTATTACCACTTTCGAAGGCATCGGTTGGTATCCCATTTTCCTTCATAAAGGAGAATAGCATTTCGCGCGGGATGCGGCGGAATCGACTACCGGGCACTCGAAATCCATTGAGCGACCCGTTGTCAAAACAACGAATGATGGTTTGTTGACTGACTTTACAAATCTTTGCAGCTTCACCTGTTGTGAACACAGTTTTTGATGTGAGTGACACGTACCGTCCCTCCTGAACGAAATTTATGCTGTTGTAATGTTTGTTATGCTAGTTACGTGGTTAGTCTTACCTATCTAGCTCGACTAATCTACGATTTCACCGCATTTCCTTGACACCACCTGGTTTTCCAAAGTCATTGAAAGTTACCAAGCCTGCCAACTTCGACGAATTTTGCCAAGATTGACAATCTACGTCAATAGTAATTGGGGTAAACTTCGGTAGCAGGTTGCCTCGTGCCGACCCGTGCTAGAAAACGGATTGCCTATCAACCTAGGTCAACTATTGAGCTAATCCGCGGCGAGATAGTTCGGCTAGGACGCCTTGGACAATCGTATCGATGTTGTCATTGGCGATCGGAGCAGCACTGGGTGTTGACCCGGCGTTGACTGCTTGTGTGAATCCTTCCTCGTGTAATAGCGTAGACAAGTCGCGGTTGAGTTCCTGCAACTTGGCAGTCAGTACAGGACCTTGAGGTTGTCGCCCGGTACCCGTGTCAAAACCCCGGAGCTTGATCGCTTCGCGGAACCCCTCAGGGAACTCGCTGTTGAGAATCATCGCATCAAACAACCGTAGTAAACGAAATTGAAGGTCGCGCGCTAGATCCCACTCGCCGGTAGATGCGAGCTGATAAATCTTGCTCGTCAACTCAGGTACGACTCCACTCGATGCGTTCGTTCCACCATCGGCACCTGCCCACAGCATTGGTACTAAAATTGGATCCCAGCCAGTCAGGAAGGAAAATTCGGGACGGTTGGGACGAATACGGGATATCATACGCATCATTTGTGGGAGGTCGCCCGATGAATCTTTAATGCCGATGACGCGCTCACAATCATCCGCTAACCGCGCCACTGTATCGACGTCGATCGGTGAAGCAAATAGGGGGATGTTGTATAACGTTACATCGATCGGAGAATTGTCAGCAATCTCTTTGAAGTATGTATACACCGCTTCAGACCCAATCTGATAATAGAACGGTGCTACGATGGCCACCGCCGTGGCTCCTAATTCGTGATAGCGCTCGCATGCTTGAATCGTCTCGCGCGAATTTGCTTCAGCTGCCCCCGCTAAAATTGGCACGCGTCCGTTTACCTGGTCCGCGATAATCTCGATTGTCCGCTGCCGCTCTGCGGCAGTAAAACGTGTGAATTCCCCTGTCGATCCGTTTGGATAGAGTCCCTGTACACCGTTGTCGATCAACCAATCGACGTAACGCCGTGTTTCGCGCTCGTTAATATTACCTTGGGCATCAAGGCATACAATGTTGGGAGTGAAGATTCCAGCGAGTTTAGCTTGGCTCATTGTCTTGGTCTACTATGCAAGTTGAGAATGTGTTGTGGGTATTGGTGAAGGTCTGCTAATAGATAGCTGTCTCTTAACCGGTGAAGCTTACCTAATCGAAAAACTTTATCATGCGACAACGAACTATAGAACTTGTGCACTGCTGAGCACCAAAAAACGAATAAAACCTCCATTTGAACCGATACTTAAAACAGATAGAGCACTCGTTTTTAGGGTTATGACGGTTATAGTAGAGCCATAACATCACCACGACGAATCACATTTTCCCGACACCGCCAGCATTCGTAAAATGCATAAACATTGATTAACCAAAAGTAATATGAGCAACGAATCGGAAAAGACGGACCTAATTCACCGAATCCCAGTTTGGGTACGGATCTGCGCTGTGCTCGCATATTTTATGTTGTTTTCACTGGCCGCATCTGACACGACCAACTCATCATCAGAGGCGGCGGTCAATAGTCCAGCAGCCGAGGGTGGGCAACCTGTGGCGGCACATCACATTCCCTGGGTACGATTGATTGTGCCGGATTTAATGGTTGCCGAATGGTTTGAATCTGATAGCAATCGGATTGGCATCTTAGACCGACTTCCGATCTTAGCTGGAGCATTGTTATTACTCGGAGCCGTCCTGCTGATCGGCCACAGTCTATTGCGACTGCTGAGGATTGTGCCAACGAACACTCTCGAGTCGTCCGTTTATTCTTTTGCGGTGGGCATGTCTGCCGTGTCGTTATATGTGCTGTTGATCGGCTTGGCGGGAGGCCTGCGAGTTAAAACACTGTATGTTGTGCCCGTCGTACTGGCGTTGGTCTACGAGTTATACCACTGTCGAACATCGTTGTCTGTGCGGGCGACGGCACAGCAATTCGTTGCTCGTCTTAAGCCACCGCGACAAGCATGGTTAATCCTTCTTCCGTTTGGTTTGATCGTGGCCGGAGCAATTCTGCCGCCCTGGGAATTTGATGTTCGTGAGTATCATATGCAAGTTCCCGCTGAATGGTATCGTAACGGACAAATCGATTACTTACCGCATAACGTCTATGGCAATATGCCATTGGCAAGTGAATTGATCTTGATCCCACCGATGGCGCTGGGCAGTGGTGCAGAGAGTTGGTATAGCGGCGCGTTGATCGGTAAAACCATGATGTCGTTTTATGTGTTCTTTGCTGCTTTGGCCGTAATGGCGATTGCTCGCAAGTTCGGCCACCAGCGTAGTGGCTGGGCCGCCGCGATTCTGGTGGTAAGTTGTCCTTGGATTGGATATGTCGCAACAACCGGCCTCAATGAAGTTGCGCTTGGTTGCTTCATCGTCACCAGCGTACTCGCAATTCTTAATGCTCAAAATTCCAAGAACCCGTTGCGACACGTGTTACTCGCAGGAGTGTTTGCGGGCAGCGCGGCTGCTACCAAATATACGGGTGTCGTCTTTGCAATCCTTCCACTTCTGGTGTGGACGTTGTGGGTCGCTAAAACACGTGGCAACCATGTAGAGGTATCTACAGCCAGTGAGGCAAATGACGATGCGAGTTCTGGGCAAACAGTTTGGATTTTCGCAGTTGTATTCACCATTGGGGCGACGATAGTGTTTAGCCCTTGGCTCATAAAAAACGCAGCCTTGACGGGTAATCCGACCTATCCGTTGCTAAGCACGTTGTTTGTAAATGCGGAGCGGGACGTGGAACTAGACCAGCGTTGGGATCGAGCCCATCAGGTTCCAGCAAGTGATTCATTAGGAGAACATATCCGCAAGATTGGATATGCGAGCTCACGGCAAAGTCCGTTGTTGATGGGGTTGTTGGTGTTGTCGTGCCTAGTGATGTACACCGATCGGCGTCTGCTGCCGCTGGCGTTGTATTTAGTGTTTGCAGTACTGGCTTGGTGGTTTGCCACACACCATTTGGAACGATTCTTAGTACCGTTGATTCCTTTGTCTGCGGTTTTAGCAGGTGTAACATTAGAGCGTTTGTTTTCCAATTCGAAGCTGTTTTGGGGTGTATGTATTGGGCTATCACTCTATGGATTTATGTATCTCGGTGCGGGAATGGAGAATGACAGTCGTGTTTTAGTGAAGTTAGATCTGCTACGACATGGACCCGCACTTTCGGAAACGACGACTGAGAAAGTCCATCGGTTTCTAAACGCAAAGTTAACTGGTGATGATGTTGTGCTGCTAGTCGGGGATGCTGAGCCGTTTGACTTAACGCCGCAAACGATCTATGCAACGTGCTTCGATCCGGATGTATTGCAGGGTGTAATTGATGGTAAGACGCCCACAGCTCAGCGTGGGGCACTGGCCGAGTTAAATGTGGATTATATTTATGTTAGCTGGGAGGAAATCAAGCGATATCGTTCAACCTATGGTTACGATAGTTATGTCACGCGCGATTTGTTTAACAAGCAACTTTTGCCAGCGGGCGTGATCTCGGTGGAAACTGAACTACAGATCGACCCAGCTTTTGGGCAACTGTTCCGCTGTAATCAATAAACATTGTCTGTAAGGAAAACCACGAAGTGCTTGTTCGCTACCTAGTTTCGAATTATCTTCGCTCCACTGCTGGGCAGGCGGTGCGCGATAAAGTGGAATCAGCTGTTAGTGAGCAGACGCAAAACTTGCAGCAAGTGACGGACGATCGAGAAATCGCCAATTGTGAAATCGCCATTGTGTTCGCGAGTCACATTGAAGCAACGGGTGTGCTAGACCAATTGGAAAAGATTGTCAGCGTCCAATGCGCTGGGTTTGTCGAACATACGGGGAATTGGAATGGACTTGATGTTGTTGTTGTCGAAGCCGGGGATTCTTGGCGATCTATCGCGCGAGCGACGACCGCTGTGATCAATCTGTATCAACCGCCGTGGATTGTCTCGGCCGGATTCTGCTGTGCCTTGCATCCAAAGTTCCGCAATGGCGGTATCGTCATGCCCAATCGCGTATTGGATACTCAAAATCGGCGATTGGATGTTGGATTTAAAATATCGGAACAGGCGGTCAAGGAAACCACAGGCTTGTACGTTGGTGAATTACTGACGGTAAGTGAAATGTTAGATACACCTAAAAAACGAAAACAGATGCATAAGCGAACGGGAGCCGTTGTCGCCGACATGGAATCGTCAGTTATTATGGAAATCTGTCGACAAGCTAGCGTTAAGTGTATGAGTGTACGCGTGATTACCGAGGAACTAGACGAGCAGCCTCCGGAATTGATGAGTCGTATGATGAAGCAGGGCACGAAAGCTGGCAAGCTTGGTGCGTTGTCCAAAGGCGTGTTCACGAAGATCGCCGGCGTCAAAGAAATGTGGGACTTGAAAAACGCTGCCTACTTGTCATCAGAGCGGCTTGCGAAATTCTTGTTCGGTGTGATTGAGCAGTTAGCTAAAACAACTGAATCAGGTGAAGCTGGTTTGTCCGAGGAAACGAATTGATGAAAATATTGCTAACGGCGCCTCGCGGGTTTTGTGCTGGTGTGAACATGGCGATCGAATGTCTTGATCTGGCAATTAACACCCTCGGTGCGCCAATCTATGTGTACCATGAAATCGTGCACAATAAGTATGTTGTCGAAACCTTCCAAGGCAAGGGTGCGATCTTTGTGGATAGCCTAGCCGAAGTTCCTCAAGGATCGAATTTGTTGTTTTCAGCGCATGGTATTTCGCCGGAGATCAGAGAGTTAGCCAAACAACGCAACCTGTTTGCCATTGATGCAACTTGCCCGTTAGTAACGAAAGTGCATTTAGAAGCTGTCCGTTATGCTAAATCCGGGTATACGATCTTATTGATAGGTCATGCCGGTCATGATGAAGTATTGGGGACGATGGGCGAAGCGCCTGAAAATATGATACTGATTGAGGATGAAGATGATGTGGCGGCGTTGGATATTGCCGCGGGTACGGAGGTCGCCTATTTGACGCAGACAACTTTGAGTGTTGACGACGCGGATAGAATTATTGCGGAGATAAGAAAGAAATTTCCGGAAGTGCATTCGCCGCCGAAAGCGGATATTTGTTATGCCACTCAAAACCGGCAAGAAGCGATCCGAATTGTATCTGCAGAAGTTGACTTGGTGTTAGTTGTTGGAAGTCAGAATAGCTCAAATAGTCAACGCCTGAAGGAAATTGCACTGGAACTTGACCGGCAGGCCTACTTGATTGATGGTGTCTCGGATATTGACGATGCCTGGTTTGCCGAGATAGAGACCGTAATGATTACCGCTGGAGCGAGTGCACCCGAAGTCTTAGTTGAAGAGTGTGTCGACTATATTAAACAGCGGTTTGGTGCGGATGTGGAATTACGGGCGATTCGCGAGGAAGAAGTGCATTTCAATTTGCCCAAAGAATTGGTGAATTTGTTGTAGGGGATCACAAATTACAATTCACTAATCCGTAGGTTGCGGAAGGATAGATCGGTGGTGGGGTCATGGCCTTGGATCATGATGCTGCCGGCCGCCGTGCGTAATCCACGACGAGGGTTTTCATGGGGTTTGCGAGTGTCGGTCCAATCGGTGACTTGGTATCCGTTAACCCAGACTGCGATGTGGTCGTCGCAGGCAATGATCGTTTTGTGAAACCACTGTTTATCTTGAGCGACAATGCGTCTGGCGTCTTGGCGACGGAAGATGCCGCCGGTGCCACAATCTTCCGGTACGGTTGGGTCATCACCTTGCCTGCCGTTTTGAATCTGACTCTCGTACCCCATCATCTCGGCGCCGGGGATACAGCGAAAAAAGATTCCGGAATTGAGACGTTCGAGATGACTGATGCACTCGAGTTGTAATACGAAGTCAGCATAATGTCTCTCGGTTTCCAATTGTCCCTTGCCGTTTTTAACATTGAGAAAACCATCCGCAGTTACCGAGAAATCACTTTCCATTTCTGGGTACTCAACCCACCCCGTTAAATCCTTGCCGTTGAAAATCGTGGTCAACGCCAAGGGCTTGAGGCGGATGTTGCGAAATGCGATAGCGCCGGAATTGAGTTGCAATCCAATATGGCCTTTGCCTAATGGAGTAGGGTCTTGATAGTCGAGCACCAGATTGCCGTCGAGCAATGCGGAAACTTGATCATCAAGAACAGTTATTTGGATTGTGTGCCATTGTGAACTGTCGACTTGAGGCGTTACGCGTTTACGAGCGACTAGGCTGCCTGTTGGAAAAGGATTGTCGAGTGGGGCGATGTTGAATTCGTAGCAATCTTTGGCAGGGTCGGTGGGAGTGCCACGGGTACGTAGGAAAATACCGCTGTTGGTTTCGGGATCGCTTTTAAATTCGAGGTGCAGCGTATAGTTGCTGAATTCAGAGGTGGTATAAAGTAACCCCGCATCCCCATCGCTGACCGTGATTGCCCCCGCGGTAACTTGCCAGTTGGCCTGAGTTGCCGCTTGCCAACCAAACAAGGTCGCCCCGTCAAACAACTGGATCCAGCCCTCGGTCAGTTCCTCAGTCGTGATTGGCAGAGGTTCTGGTGCGGGAGCAGTCGGCATTTCAATGAGTACCGGTTCCACAGTTGGCTGCGGAATTGTCTGAGCATCAGGTGTTGTTGGAGTGGCTGGGGTAACTTGGGCCTCGGGGCTATTTGAATTGGCAGAATTACCAGAATCGCAGCCAGTGAGTTGAACGAATAAAATGGCGAACAGAGGTAACGTTAGCAGGCGGAGCAGAGACATATTAGTTTTCCAGAGGCGGGCAGTTGTATGTGAATGTAAATGAACCTTGGATCGTGGAATCTATGATTCGATTATGTTTAATTGTACTTCACCAGTGATGCCGCCGGCTTGGTCGGGCGCACGATTTGGCCGTGGCAAGGGAGCACTGGAATCATCGATGGCTGGCAGGTCGACGAGTATTTCAAGTAAATTGGTTGCTTCGAGATGCTGTTGGATTTCGAAGCTGAGATTACTTTGGCCAAGCGGGATTTCGCCGACAGTGTTGTTGTTAACATACACGGTTCCCAGCGCATCGACCGAATCAATCTGCACTTGCACGACATCATTTTCGTGCAGTCCCGTGGGGCGGTGAAACGTTCGCTGAAACAACACTTTTCCTCGAAATTCAGCGCCCAGTTCAGAGCTCCAATCTGCTGGCAGTTTTAATCTGCCAGGCGGTGGCACATCGGTATCGGTTTCCAGAGATTGGCCGTCAGAGGTCCAATAGGTGTGAGCTAGTGGGGTGTATTGCCAAGGGCCTCGTAAGCGGATGGTGTGCATGGACTCAGATATTATTCAGGTGTGAAATCATGAGTGATTGTAAATTGTTGTATTTGCTGCTGGCCATTTTGAAAGGCGCGCACAATCACCTGAAACCCGCGTAAGGAAATTGGGTAGGGGGGCATGGTTTCTACTTCCGTTATATCATCAATGCCACCGTTGGCATTGTTGTCGATTCCATCATTGCCTTGATCGGCACCCAAAACACCATCCTGATCCACTCCATCGCGTTCATACTCGATCGTCCAAGTATCGAAAACACTACAATTGCCAAACGTATAGTAACCGGAACCAGCGGGATATAAAGGTGGTACGAACGTTGCGGCTGTGTTGAATTGTGCTCGCGTATCCGCTCGCGAGCTTAGCAAACTCCCTAGCTGAGCGCCTTGTGCTGGTGTCAAATTAGGATTTGAGGTGTAGTCAAAACGCGAAGTGAAACCTAGGTCGACGTATGCACCGCGGCCGATTGCGGCAGTATGTGCGAGAGTTTCATATCCGGGATCGCCAGGCGTTAACGGTTCACTGCCAGTGATGTCAGCCACGATTTTCACCAACGGATCGTACACTCGTACGTCAAACCCGATCACTTGGTCAAACACGACATCTTCGCCCATGAACATACCTGATTGAAACGGGAGTCGTGCTGTTGTAAAAGGATGTGGAAAATTGGCGTCACGGTTTGGGTTGACTGGTAACGTTGGTAGATGGGCGACGCGGTTTTTACGCAAAGTAAGATCTGCCAGCGTGTTGGCGCTAACTGTCCCGTTGGCGTTGATACGGATAGAGATATCGTTCTCATTGATGAACGTAACTAAATTACCAGTGGTCACACCCGAGAGTATGCCAGCATCGTTATTGAGATCGGGGCGAATCAACAACGCACGGCGACGCAGGGTAGCCAAGGGCATGCCGTTGTGTTGTGTCGGAGCAATCAGGCCTTCGCTCGGTTCATCTATATTTCCGTTACCGTCATTGTCGATTCCATCGCGGAGGAATTCCGTATTACGAGGTTCTAGCCAATAAATGATCTCAGCGTTGGGTGAGGTAATATTCTCAAACAGTCGACTACTGGCAACAAACGATCCGCGCACGCGGCCAGAAAATGGCTTACCAAGTCGCCGTGAAGTAAACATGAGGACGTCGTCGGTATCACCTGTCAAAGTGTCAAAGCCGCCGGAGGATGAAATTGAATCGTTGTCGACGCCTTCGATAATTTCAAAATACCCCATTGCTGATGCAGCGGTAATATTGGGCGTCGCTTGCACGGTGATGCCGCGAAAATCTTCACGTAGCAGATTAGTAACGTTCCGCAATTGACCCGATAATTGTACGTTTGCCCGACCTTTGTTGACGGCATTGGTTATTTGCCGAAAGGCTTCAATGACCCCAATTACGAGCAATAAGCCGACAGTTGAGGCGACGAGAAGTTCGACGATGGTAAAACCACCATGTTGACGACGTTTTCGATTCATAGAAACTTCAGGAGCAAAGGGTACAACAAGGATGTGTAAAAAACACTTTTTTGGTGAAAAGCACTACTCTGTAATAATACTCAACCGCAACGAATTGTGGAACGTTATTTTTGTGTCGGGGGTACTGAACTATAGTATATGATGTTGTTTTTCCCATTGTGCCTATTGGGAAAGCATTTTAAGTTCTTACGTTTCCACTCTAATTATCACGAATTTGAGAATTGGGTAATGCAATCGTCGGTGTGAATTGTTCAAACTAGACGAGTGCTACTTGATTTACCATGGTCGATATTCCTGTGGACGATGCGGATTTCGGCTAGACAGCCGCAGGGAAA
>JYMV01026875.1_pt1 | contig 10829 bp, 5 predicted proteins | sample 338911 | NCBI WGS metagenome assembly JYMV01 (sample SAMN03354496, study PRJNA234377) | hydrothermal vent metagenome | biome: Deep sea; feature: Hydrothermal plumes at the Eastern Lau Spreading Center, Western Pacific Ocean; material: Seawater | place: Tonga | collected 2009 | depth 2000 m m
CTTTCGCTATGAAATCGGTGGCAATCGCTACCGCGTAGAAGCCTGGCAAACCCCGGGCGAGATGGCTAGTTTCGGCATGACCACTGGGTTTGAAGATGACACTCCGCTGGTGCTTCCAAGTGCCGACGATGGGGATCCGGCGCTGGCCGATTCGGGGGCGACTGCTGCACGTTCGCCTCTCGATGGCGGAACTGGACTGCAATCCGCTCAACAGGTTCTGCCCCATGGCATCATGTTTGTGGGCAGTGAAATAGAAATGGATGAACGGGATTTGTTCATGCGTGAGCAAATGATGGAGAGCACCATGCCGACCAGTTGGTCCTCCCCCATCCTGTTTTATCCAGATGGCAGTGCCTCACAAACCAAGCTACAACTAACCGACAGCAAGGCCAGTCGATTTGTACTCGTTAGCCTGCGAGGCATGACCGGCCTGTCTCGAGTCACAGACATACTCTCCGCAGAGGAGATTACTCCGTGATGAAGTGCTCTTCTGGAAAACAGACGAACCGCAGCGGCTTGACTTTACTGGAAGTCATGATCGCGCTGGCCATCCTGGGACCTTCGCTGGCAGCCATCGGCGAATTGATCCGGATTGGTGCCGATGCTGCCGATCGTGCCGCTGAATTGACTACCGCTCAGTTCCTCTGCGACAGTAAGCTGGCAGAAATCAAGAGCGGGGTGCTGCCGGCTGACTCCGTTGGACCGATACCGTTTGAGATCTTTGAGACGGAAGAACCCTGGGAATACATGGTGCTGGTCGATTCGGTTGACGACCAGGGACTGTTGCTGGTGGAAGTGACCGTCAGCCAGCTTCGCGAAGATGGACGTCCACCGGCCATGGTTACCCTGACCACCTGGATGATTGACCCAACCATGGATAGCGAGGCTGATGCGCTGGAAAGCGAGGCAGCCGCCGAGGACGCAGCAGCAGATTCGGGAGGGACCAATGGTTAACAAACCAGGGAGAACATGTCGCCGTGGTCTCACGCTGCTAGAGTTGATGCTCGCGCTCGCCTTGACTTCGCTTGTCATGGCCATCATTGCCATGTCGCTGGATATTTACATGCGAACACTCGATCGTCGCCAGGCGATCATCGAAGAATCTCAGTTAGCCCGGGCCATTTTGAATCAAATCGCCAGCGATTTGCGCAGTTCCGTGCAATATGCTGACCCCGACACGGAAGAGGCGCTCTCCGGTCTGGAAGGGATCGATGTACTGGGTGCAGCCGGCGATCTGCTGGGAGGCGACCTGTTGGGAGGCCTGTTGGGAGGCGGCGATACGAGTGTCGGCGACATCCTTGAAGATGACACTGCCACCACAGATCTTGCCACCTCGACAATTCCTCCCGCGGTCCCAGGCCTCTATGGGAACCAGTATCAGTTACAGCTTGACATCAGCCGTCTGCCGCGGGTCGAGGAATACCAGCGCGTGATGTCCCTGGAAGAAAACTACGCTTTGACCGACATTCCCAGCGATGTCAAAACTATTACCTATTACGTCCAGTCACTCAACACACTCGACCCTGACAGGGCAAACGTCCTGGAAGATGATGTGACGATGGTAAGTGGTCTGGTGCGACGACGCATGGACAGGGCAGTCGCAACGTTTGCTGCCGAAAACGGTAATGTCGACGACTTATTAAACCTAGGGGATGTGATTGCACCGGAGGTTGTGGAAATCGAATTCCAGTATTGGGACGGCCTTCAATGGTTACTCGAGTGGGATTCCGAGGTTAACGAAGGGCTGCCGGTGGCCGTGGAAATTCGCCTCTACTTACGTTCCACACGGAGCAATCAGTCAACTTCGCTGTTATCAGACATCACCTTCGAAAACCCTGACGAAATGGATCCCCAGCAGGGAGTTTCCGTTTACCGCCTGGTGGTTCGTTTACCAGTAGGCAAATTCAACATGGAAGCAAACACCACGAATCCGCTGCAGGCTTTAGGACTATGACACGCATCACCAACAATTCGTTTTGCACCCGCCGCAGTTACCCCGCGTCGACCGCTGGCTTGCGCCCGGGAATAGTGCTGGTGATCGTGCTCATCGTGATCAGCGTATTGAGCCTGGCAGCTTACACGTTTTGCGACTTAATGGTCACACAAAAGCGGGCAACTAATTTAAGTACTCAGCAGATTCAAACACGCTGGCTGGTTGATGCGGGTATGGACTCGGTACGATTGTATTTGATGCAAAACAAGGAAACTCAAGCCGAAACCCTCGGGCACTACGACAACCCGGGTTACTTCATGGCAGTAAACGTTATTCCCGATTTCAACGCTGACCCGAACTCCCTGATATCGCACTCAGGTAATTTTACGGTGATTGCCCCTCAGGTTGATGACGAGGGCAGTCTCCTGGGAATTCGTTACGGCTTGGAGGATGAATCCACCCGGCTCAACATGAATATCCTGTTAACCGCCGACAAACTGATTCCCGACGGGGGCCGCACACTGTTAATGGCCTTACCCGGAATGGAGTTATTGGAAGATCCCGAATCGATCGCCGACGCCATCATGGACTGGATCGATGAAGACGATGAACCTCGAGAATATGGCGCCGAATTCGATTACTACCAGACTTTACAGCCCCCATATGCACCCAAAAACGGTCCGCTGGAGACTGTTGAAGAACTGCTGCTGGTACGCGGCATGACCCCAGAACTTCTCTTCGGACGTGATCTAAATCGCAACGGTTTCCTGGACGAACTTTCCGTCACTGGCGAAGCGGGTATGGGCAACCCGTTATCCATGGGAACGGGTGGAATGGGAATAAGCGCGGGCACGGGAATGACCTCGGGTGCAACCGACAGTGGGACCATGGGCGTTACGCCCCTGGACCGTGGCTGGAGCGGATACCTGACATTGCACAGCAAGGAAAAAAACGTCAACGCTCAGGGGGAACCTCGCATTCATTTAAATGATGACGATCTTAAACAGCTTCACACCGACCTGAAAAACGTCTTTAACGAGGAGTGGGCTAATTTCATCATCGCCTATCGACAGGCTTCTGAGGACTATGACGGCAACGACGAGGGAGTCAGCGCCTCGGAGGCACAACTGGACCTTAACCAGTCAGCGCAACGTCCGATCAATCAAGTGCTGGACCTGATTGGCAAACAAGTGACTGTCACGGGAGGTGGTGGAAACGAAGTACTGCGATGCCCCTTCCCGGAAGAGGGGATCATTCTCTACATCGGCCAATTAATGGATAACGTCACGGTCAATGAAAGTCCGACCATTCCGGGGCGTATTAATATCAACCAGGCTTCCCGATCCATCCTGATGGGAATTCCCGGTATGAATGAAGATATTGTTGAGCAGATTATTGCCCAACGACAGCTGGAACCAAACCCGGATGATCCCTCTCAGCAGCACGAAACATGGCTCATGACCTCGCTTATTATAACGCTTGATGAGATGAAACAGCTGATGCCGTTTATAACGACCCGAGGAGATGTCCACAGGGCGCAAATCGTGGGCTATTATGAAGATGGAGGGGCAACCTCCCGAGCAGAAGTCGTTTTTGATGCTACCGGAGAGATACCTCGCATAGTATTCTGGAGGGATATAAGTCACCTCGGACGGGGATACTCTTTGGATCTTCTGGGGTTTAGTTCTGAAGGGATTGGCGCTGGCGCAGTGCCGTCGCCGGTCGTACCGACGAACTAAAACGACAATCACAACCAATTATTAGCAAACTGAGGATATACGGAGACAGGTACTATGGCTAAATTTTTAGCACTTGAATGGGACGCTGATGAATTACGACTCGTCAGTGCCAATCTGCGCGGCAGCGACGTGGTCGTAGAAGATGCTACCAGCTTTCCCTTCGGCGACCTGGTCCTGGGAGACGAAGGGAAAGAAGAGGGCGAAGATAGTGCCGGATCTCTGACCGACGTTCTGGCAAACGCATTGGAGAGCCAAGATCTAAGTCGCCAGCCAACCACGGTACTGATGGCTGTACCGCGTTCCAACGTCGAAGTGCGGGTCCTCCAAGTCCCCGTCGTTCCCGAAGATGAATTACCAGCCATGGTCCGGAACCAGGCCTTGCGACAGTTTTCCACAATCGGTGAAGACTGGCCGTTGGACTTCGTTACCCTCGCTGGTAATGAAGAAGATGAAATGCAAAGCGTCCTCGCTACGACAATTTCACCAAAACTGGTTGACGACATTACGGAAACTTGTCTGGCCAATCACACCCAGGCAACAAGCCTGGTGCTACGCCCCTTTGCTACTGGCTCACTGGTTCAACGAACCTTGGGTCAACAGCTTCCCGAATGCTCTCTGATCGTTGAAGTACTTGGGCAGGAGGCCGATTTAACCGTATTACATTCCAATCAAGTGGTCTTTATGCGAACGATCCGGCTCCCCAGTGATCCGGAAGCCAGCGTTCAAACGCAGGCCATTCTGGGTGAATTACGGCGCACCATCGCAGCTGCTCAAAACCAAATGAACGGCGTGACAATCGAACAAATTGTCCTCTGTGGTGACAGTAAACTGCAGCAACAACTGCACACCCTGATTCCTCAGCAACTGTCCCTGGAAACCACGTCGGTCCAGCCGTTTGACCAGGTCTCCTTGAGCTCCAGTCTTCGTGACAACCTGCCGGAACACCCGGAGCGATATGCGGCCTTGCTCGGCATGTTGCAGGACGAAGCAGACTCTGGAGCCCACACCATTTGTTTCCTGTCTCCACGCAAGGCCCCGGAGCCACCGAGCAATCTCGGCCGCAACACGTGGTATGGGGCCGCCATAGCCGCCTGCCTCCTAATGGCAGGCCTTGTCTGGTACATGCAGCTCAGAGGACTCGATAAACAAATCCGTGCCATGGAAAGCGAATCGGCACGCAAGGAAACTTTTGTCACGGAAGGCCAAGAACTGTCTGACCGACTCGAGGAAATCTCCAAGTTTACCCAGGGCAATGTCGTATGGCTCGACGAACTCGCCCGTTTGTCTGACACCGACAAGTTCCCTGGTGCTGACAAGGCAATTGCCAACCGAGTCCTGATGACCTCTCGAACGGAGGGAGGCGGCCGCATCTCACTGGAACTGCATATCAGTGAACAAGCGTCGAAAGACTTGGGCAGTATGGTTGCTAAGCTCAAGGACTCCAAGCATCGCGTACAAGACACGGGCCTCAAGGGTGACAAAAGAAATAGTGATTATCCCTGGCTCTTGAACCAAACCATTACCGTTCTCTCTGAATCTCAACAGCAAGAGGCTCAGGCCGCCCAGAACTCCAGTCGCAGCCCTTCGTCCAAGCCTCGGCGCAGGTCCGCTGGCACCCGATAACTAAACCATTCTCCTTCGAAAGAAGAACCGCAGCGAGTCGCAAAACTCAAAGCAAAGGCAAAGATCATGAACCAACGAGAAAAATTACTGGCGATCGTCGTCGGCAGCCTGTTCGGACTGTTCCTGCTGTCCTGGAGCATCCCTAAGATCGCAAATCAATTGACTGATCGAAAAACCAGGATCAACGCATTACGGGTCGAACTGAATAATAAAACCGCCGCCCAGAAAAAACTCAAAGCGGATAAAGCTATCCTCGCGAAGCTCGAAGAGCAGTCGCTCTGCCGAGATCCAGATCTAGCTCAATCTCAATACAAGAGCTGGCTCCTCAATGCCGTCAAGGAAACTGTTGCCTTTAAGGATGTCGTCGTCAGTTCGGGCGCCGTACAAAAAAGCGGTGATACGTACGTCCAGCACACTTTCAAAGTCACGGGAAAAGGCGACCTAACACAATTGACTAACTTCTTGTTCTCCTTCTACCAGGCAAACTACTTGCATCGCATCCGGCAATTGACCATCGCTCCCCTGCCAAAGGAAAAGAATCAATTGCAGTTTGGCTTCGCGATTGACGCTGTTAGCTTGCAAAGCGTAGCCTCGAAAAAGGAGCTCAGCACGCTCCCATCCGCTGCCCTGGCTCACACGGACGTCAACAAGTACCTGGATACCATTCCCCAACGAAATATCTTCGGACCGGGTAACGAATATGCTCCTCAATTCAGCAGACGCGACCGAAGTGAAACCGTATCCGTTGAAAAGACTGAGTTTCCGGTTACCATGTCATTTAAACTTTCAGCCAGTGATAAGGATGGCATTGCCAGTTACGAAATCGTCAAACATACGCTGCCTGAAGATGAAGCCACCATCGAATGGGATCCTGCCGGCAATGTAACTATTGTCGCCAAGAACACTGGTGAATACACCCTCGAAGTACGGGCCACCGATAAAGGAGCGCCCGCTAAAACAAGCGACGTCGTCGCCTACACCGTTCGGATTCTGGAAAAAGAACCTCCGCGAACACCCACACCGGAACCGCCGAAATTTGATTTCGCCAATACCGCTTTCTTTATTGCATCCGTTGAGGTTGGTGGACAACCAGAAGCCTGGGTGAAGCGGCGCGAAACAGGTAAGACTCTCAAACTTCACGTCGGTGACACGGTTGAAATTGGATCCATCAAGGGAAAGATCGTCCGCATCACACTTAAGGAATTGGAATTGGCCGAAGGAAACGAACGCCTCGTCATCCAGACGGGTAAATCCCTCTCAAGTGCCACCTTTGTCGTCCAAAAGAGCGGATCCGAATAAGATTTAGGCAAGGCGGCTAATCTTCTCGCGACTTCTGACCCCTGCGGCCTCCCGCCGTCACGCTAGCAGAGTTTCTGTCTAATCCGCTTGGTCCAGCTGGTTTTTTCACAGTTGAGAGCCGATTCCAAGCCGAAAACTGCCTTCTAACGATGCTAGCGTTTTCTTACAGGCAGCGTCCACATCACTTGGGGTGTTTTTTGTTCACCTCCGCAGGGGAGTCGATTTTTGGACTCTCTTTTTATGAATCCTTATTGATGTCTTTTGCTCGCCGAAATGTTGGTTTTTTAGCTCATTACCTTGCTAAAGTTTACCGATTATGAGGATATAAACGGGTTTTCCAGTATTTCGGTTATGTCGTCTTGCGCATTCTGTACGACCTAACAAACCACGGTTAGCCAGGACAAATTGACTGATGAATCATTTGCTCAACAACAGGTTCTTCACTAGTTTTACCGGATCGATGATCATGAAACTCTTCCACGCTGTCTTGCTTCTGATAATCCTCCTCCACCCCTTGAGCGGTTTTTCTCAAAATCCGAAGCAACCGGTGAGGCCTGCTCGTCCTCCCGCCTCACCGCAAACAGCAGTCGCTGGATACCAACCCTACGTATTGCGTCACAACAGCGCTCATGTCATTGCGCCCGACCTACGGCGGATGCTCAATGACCTGGTTGGTTCAGCAGACGTCCAAATTGACGCAGTCAATAATCGCCTGTTCGTCGGTGGCAATCCGCAAATACAACAAATGGCGGGACAGCTAATCCGCAATCTTGACCAACCCAGAACGACGGCGGCTCTCCGGCAACCTGCAGCAACCCAATCAGCAACGGCCGCGATCGTCAAAGGATACGCGGTTCCGACTCAACAACTGGCCTATTGGATCAATGTCCTGCGACAGCAGTACCCCATCACCACGGGCGTCCGTGTGGCCACGGACCAGCGAACCGGTCAGCTGCTGGTCATCGCTCCTCCCGCAATTCAAGCACAGATTGCTCAACAGTTACTCGGCACTAACCTGGCTCAACAACCGGCAGCTAACGCACCCCTGTCGAACAACCCTGCGCAGGCCACGCCTGCTACAGACCGTACGACGGCCAGCCATCAGCTTCAAAACATCAACTGGCAGCAGTTTGAAGAAATGCTGCGGCAACTATGGGGCGACCGCCTACTGCTAACGAGCCAGGACAATGGTGCCCGGTCCCTCGTGCAAATGCCGGAAACCGGCGACCGACAACCGGTCATGCAAATCGATCGTCGTCGCGACCAAGTTTCCGTAGCAGGTCCCAAGCCGATCACCGACGCGTGGATCCAAGTTGCCCGCGCCTTGGATGCACCAGCAAACAGTCCTCGCAAGAACCTTCAACTGGTTCCCGTAAAACGTGCTGACCCTGCTACGGTGCGCAAAGCGGTTCGCCTCATTGACAATGCGGCGCGTGCTGCCAGTCGAAAAAACACCACTGCCGACGCGATCCGGCTGAATCCTCGCGAAGGCGAACGCCGCTGGGGTGGAGATTTGATCACGTCGATCTTCCAGCCAGTCGCCCAACAGGCTGCGCCACAAAAGGGAGCGGACCCGGCACCCGAGAAACAGCCGCCCCAGGACCCCAACAAAAAACCTGATGAAGATGACCCGGAAAAACCCGACACCCCAGAAGAGCGCGGCACAATATCCATCGATCCAGAAAACGACACGGGGGCCATCGGTCCGGTCCGCATTGAATTCATCGAAAGCCTGGGCGTCTTTATTGTTTCGGGTAACAAGCGTGATGTCGAGCGCGTGACGAAGATCATCGAAGAGATCGAAGCCTCGGTACGAGACACTCAACCGGAAATCACCGTCCATCTTTTAAAGCATGTTAACAATATCGCTCTCTCCGAATTGATCGCACAGATCTACACGACTGTCTTTGGGTCCTGGCAGAGCCCGGTCAGCATTACACCTCTGGATAAGCCCAATGCCTTGTTAATGATTGGTCGCAAGGAGAGCATCGAATCAGTCATCAACCTGATCGAAAAGCTCGATCAACCGGTCGCACCGTCCACTCAACTAAAGGTATTTCGACTCCAACACGTTTCTGCGATTGACGCGGAGCGGCAACTGCAACAGTTTTACGGTGGCCAAACCACGGGGCAACAAAGTCAGGGTACCGCCGCCAGGATTGGCCTCGGACCTCGGATCCGTGTTATTGCGGACTACCGCAGCAACTCCGTGATCGTCAACGCGGGGCCACGGGACATGGCGGAAATCGCCCTCTTCCTCAAACGAATCGATGTGGAGGAGGCCGTCGCCACCAATCAAATAAAAGTCTTCCGATTAAAGAATGCGCTGGCTGAGGATCTGCAACCGGTTCTCCAGGAAGCGATTACCGGCCAGGGGGCAGGACAGACCACTCCTGGGGCCGGACAGGGTGGCGCCGGGGGAGCATCTTCGGCAACCATGTCGGCTCAATCAACGCGGCTATCCATCATGAGAATCGGCGACGGTGATGCAGCTGAACTCAACTCTGGAATCCTGGCTGGTGTCTCAGTCACAGCTGATGCCAACGTGAACGCCTTGATCGTTCGCGCTCCGGCTAAGAGCATGCCCTTAATCGAGGAACTAATCAAGCAGCTCGATAAGCTTCCTAACGCTGAAGCTCAAATCAAGGTGTTTCAACTCAAGAATGGAGATTCCACTAGCCTGGCTGTCATGCTGCAAGCACTCTTCGGCCAACCGACAACTGGCGGACAAACGCTCAATACCCAATCGTTTTTGCAACCAACCACTGCTACCGCAGGCGGTGAAAGCTCGCTGGTTCCGCTTCGTTTTGCTGTCGATGTTCGCACAAACAGCATCATTGTCTCCGGTTCATCAACCGATTTGCGCGTGGTAGAAATCCTCCTCTTGCGTTTAGATGAAAGCGATATAGAAACTCGCAAAACCGAAGTCTTCCGACTTAAGAATGCACCGGCCGCCGAAGTGGCCACGGCCATCACCAACTACCTTAACAGCCAACGACAATTGGTTCAGCAGCAGTTGCAGTTCTCCCAGTTAGTAAGTCCCTTTGAGCAGAGTAACCGCGAAGTTATCGTAGTTCCGGAATCGGTCAGCAACAGCCTGATTGTCAGTGCTACACCCAAGTACTTCGACCAAATCGTCAAGGTTATTAACGACCTCGATTTCCGACCCAAGATGGTCATGGTGCAGGTCTTAATCGCGGAAGTCGAATTATCTGACGCCTTTCAATTCGGTGTCGAGCTCGGCTTGCAGGACAGCTTGCTATTCGACCGCGGGTTGGCCAGCGTTGGTTTTCCGTTTCTCAGTCAAGCGCTGGGCAACGATTTAACAGCCGAGTCCTTTGCAACACGGCCCAACCTGGCTGGACAAGCCGTCTCCAGTTTCGCCATGGGACGTACTAACAGCGGCTTAGGCTACGGGGGCATGGTTCTTTCGGCCGCCAATGAATCGGTCAATATCATGATCCGAGCTCTGCAAGATGCAGGCCGCATCAACATCCTTAGCCGGCCACAAATCATGACTCTTGACAACCAAGAGGCATTTATCCAGGTCGGGTCGAGTATACCGCGAATTACCAACAGCACGATTACCCAATTTGGTGGCTCGCAGAATTCCACAACCGACACAGATGTCGGTCTGATCTTAACGTTACGCCCGCGAGTAAGCCCCGATGGACTAATCGTCATGGAGATTTCTACCGAGAAGTCAGAGGTGGGTCCCCCCGAGCAGGGAACACCAGTCGCCGTTGGCGCGGATGGAACCGCGATCTTCTCGCCCCCGATCTTCAAGACCACGGCCCAGACGGTGGTCAGCGCCCATTCCGGACAAACCGTCGTCTTCGCCGGCCTGATGACCAAAAGCACATCAGAAACTCAACGGGCCGTTCCGTATCTGTCTGACTTGCCGCTGATCGGACCAGCTTTCCGATTTACCTCTACAACCGACGAACGAACTGAATTGCTGATCATCATGACACCGCATGTCATCGACGGTGACGAAGATATTGACCGAATCAACAACATCGAGTCGGAACGAATGAGCTGGGCCTTGTCAGATGTCATCGAACTCCACGGTGACGTCGGCCTCCGCAGCAGTGGTCGGGGCTACGGTTCCAACGGTAGCACTATCATCTATCCCGACTCCAATCCCACCGGACGGACCAACGCGACACCAGGGGGCAATGCTAGCTCCTCAACTCGTTCGTCAACCACCAGTACTTGGAAAAGGCTTTTCTCTG
>JYMV01006980.1_pt1 | contig 10826 bp, 10 predicted proteins | sample 338911 | NCBI WGS metagenome assembly JYMV01 (sample SAMN03354496, study PRJNA234377) | hydrothermal vent metagenome | biome: Deep sea; feature: Hydrothermal plumes at the Eastern Lau Spreading Center, Western Pacific Ocean; material: Seawater | place: Tonga | collected 2009 | depth 2000 m m
ACCTGGGGACATAGATTTATCCAAAAAATGCCCATGGATACATATGGGTTTTCTCCTTCAGCCGATCTAGGAATAGGCATCACTCGTGGATTTGGTACTATATCAACAAGCGCTTTAGTGACAAATGGTGGCGGTTATAAAAATTTAGAATCTGATTCACATAAGAAATTTTCTTTTCACGCGGTTTATGGCGAACCAAAGCTGAACAAAAATGACGGCTTTAATGCGGGAGCTAGTTTCTCAGTTGAACCCTATGATGTTGATTCCGTTACAACTGCAAATACAAATGTTATGGGGACTTTTGCGGGGTATGGCGGATCAGGCTTTCGCGGAGGGCTTGAGTTCGACACGAAACAACAAAACGATATAACCAGCCAGATCATTTGTGCCTATGGCACCTATAAAATATCAGATAAACTATCTTTATTGGCACGATTAGACCAGGTAGATGCCAATATATCAGTTAATGACGATGGGATTCAGGCTTTTATTGCAGGTGTTCATTATGGCCTTGAAAAAGGCCTGACTGTTGCACCCACATTCAGGATGACAACATTGGAAGGCGGCGAAACAGAAAATGCAATTGTAGTGAATTTTCAATTCCAATTCTAAACACGAATATTTTATAATTAAAAAATAAATGGTAATGATTTTGTATACTGAATTTTTAATTATTTTTTAGGTCTATATCCAATTGCATCAATAGGGTTAACGATTGTAGTAGTTATATTTTTTAAGTGGCTACCAATACGTTTAAGGTACCGAGCATAAAGAGCTATTGCGGCTGCTTCTGAACCGGATTGAAATTCAAGATCCCCGGAAATTATATTATTGACGATCCTATCGGATGCACCAGTTACATGTTTTTTAAATCCCTTTAATAAGTTGCTTGCATCTCTTATGTCTTGTGTTTTGACCGCATCTATTGTATGGTCAAAACGCTCCTTAACTTCTATTTCAATATCGTAAAGATCTTTATGCAGGTGTTTTGTATCTAGTGCGTCTGGGTAATTAATCGCCAGATCAAGAATGTTTTTTGAATAATCACCAATTCGTTCAATATCTACAATCATCATTACCAAGACCATTAGACTTGTTATATCATGCGTACCTTGTTCAATCGCGAAGTGTGTAAAAATTTTTCTACGAACCACCCGCTGATAGGAATTTATTTCTCTATCACGGTTTTTCAGCTTTTTTAACACGGTAAGGCTTTCCTGTTTTTTTGACTTTTTGACCGCTTTATTAAACATTTTATGCGATAGATCTAACATTTGTAATGATTCTTCCCATGCCTGAGAAAGTAAATCCTCTTTACGCCAGATATTCAACAGATCTGAAAATAGTGCCATAGTTCAACTCCCTAGAAAAATAATTAAAAGCGGTATTCCAAAAAATATGATTAGTAAATAAATGATCGGCAATGCCTTGTTTTGTATCGCCACATTAGCGATCCATTTCGCAAATTTCATTGGAATATCCCTTAACAATGGATTTAAATATATAAGTATAATCCCAAAAATGTTAAAAAACAGATGACTAAAAGCTGCAACCATTGCTGTGACATTCAACGTCATAGATGCCAACAAAGCTGTTACAGTTGTACCAATGTTTGCCCCCAGCGTAAAGGGATATATTTGTCTGAGTGTCAATACCCCCGCACCAGCTAATGGGATTATTGTAGACGTTGTAATGGATGAACTTTGAACAAGAATAGTAAGAATTACACCAAAACTAAAAGCGGTAATTGCTGAACGGAAAAAATATTGATCAAAAAAGACTTCCACTTTATTTAAAACTAAACTTCTTAATACTTTTACTATACTAAAAAGCATAGTAAAAGTTAACAGAACACTGATAACGATAAGCAGGACATTATTATCAGAGCTTAATGCTTCTAGGTGGTTCGATCCCCATTTGATCGCTGTTTTTATAGGGCTATGAAATACTTCATCTGTAGTAACCTTGCCAAAAAAAAGATTTCCGAGCCCCATAGCACTTTTCTCCAATATCCCAAATATCATTTCTAATGGAAATAATATTATAACCGCAAGAACATTAAAAAAATCATGTACTGTTGCAGCTGCAAAAGCACGCCTGAATTCATTGCTTCTATTAATATGACCGATTGATACGATCATATTAGTTATGGTGGTACCTATGTTTGCACCCATGATCATTGGGATAGCACCTGATAGAGTTAATGCACCGCCACCAACCATTCCAACGATCAAAGAAGTAGTTGTAGAAGAGCTTTGAAAAATAGCCGTTGATATGATACCAATGAATAATGCTACAAAGGAATTGCTTGTAGTCGCAATAACTGTTTTAGCAAAGTCTCCACCAAGGTATTTGATACCGATAGAAAGACCTTTAATCCCGACCAAAAACAAATAAAGTGCGCAACATACTCCTAAAATCTTCAGAATAGTTTTATATCGATTTTCTAATAAAGTATTCAAGTTTAGTCTTTAGTTATTATAGTTTTGATTTTGGCGCCCCTCTACTTGCTGGCTGAGGACAGACCATTGATACTCAAAAGAGGACAACAATCATAGCATTTTTTTATTTGTAATGCTCATTAATGTTTAAAGCAACGTGTTCCAGTAAAAATCATGGAGATACCATGTTCATTACAGGCATCAATCACTTCCTGGTCCCGTACTGAACCACCAGGCTGCAGTACAGTTTTAATCCCGGAATCTTTAATGGCATCAATACTGTCCCGAAAAGGGAAAAAAGCATCTGAAGCCAGGACAGCCCCCTTGACATTTTCACCTCCTTTTCTGATGGCCATATGAACAGCATCAACGCGACTGACCTGACCAGCACCGAGCCCCACAGTGGTCTTGTCCTTGGCAATTAATATACCGTTAGATTTAGCATGCCGGAGCACTTTCCAGGTAAATAGTGCTGTTTCGATTTCCTGGTCTGATGGTTGTTTTTTTGTTACCACTGTGAGATCATCCCGTGATAATAGTTTCGTATCTACATCCTGAACCAATAAGCCTCCATCCACGTTCCGGACTTCCAGGTTTGCGGCTCGTTTTCCAAAATCTCCAATCTCTAATATGCGGAGGTTCTTTTTCTTTTGAAAGATTTCCAGGGCTTCTACATCAAATCTTGGGGCCAATACAATTTCTACAAATACGGTGGTAATGGCTTCTGCTACAGCCCGTGTGCAAGTACGATTAAAAGCAATGATGCCTCCGAAGGCAGACAGGGAATCAGCGTTAAATGCTCGGTTGTAGACATCCAACAGATCGCTTCCCACAGCCACACCACAGGGGTTGGCGTGTTTAACCACAACACAGGCAGGCTCATCAAATTCCCGGGCACAGGCTAAGGCACCATCCGCATCCATAATGTTGTTGTAAGATAGTTTTTTCCCTTGATGAATTATTGCATTTAGAATATTTGCATCATTATTGCCAGGGATCTTATAGGATGCCGCTGACTGGTGCGGATTCTCCCCATAACGCATTTCAGAATGTTTTTGAAATGTAATGGAAAAGTTTTCTGATAATTTTTCATCCTTTAAATAATTATGGATTAGAGTGTCATACTGGGCTGTGTGCCCAAAGGCTTCAGATGATAGCAGGTTTCGCGTATCAAAGGCAATTTCACCATGTGTATTTAATTCATTGGTGATGATGGTATAATCATCAGGGTCCACAACTACAGCAACCCAGCCCACATTCTTTGCTGCCGATCGGATCATGGTTGGGCCACCAATGTCCACATTCTCTAGAGCCAATGCATCGGTGCAGTCTTCCCGGGAAATAGTTTCAGAAAAGGGATACAGGTTGCAGACTACCAGATCGATCCATTTAATATCATTATTCTCAGCATCATTGGCGTGCTGATCGCGAAGACCTAGAATGCCGCCCTCTACCATGGGATTAATAGTCTTGACTCGCCCGTCCATTATTTCTGGAAAATTGGTATAGTCACTCACGTCAATGACTGGAAGGTTCGATTCTCTAAGGGCCCCAGCAGTTCCCCCAGTAGACAAGATCTCTACGCCATGCTTAATTAAAGCTTGGGCAAACTCAATGACCCCCGTCTTATCAAAAACGGATATAAGCGCCCGATTTATATTGATAGGGTTTTTATTTAGCGTTGGGTTATTGATCATTTTTTCAATACAATTCTTTTATATTTTTCTGCCAACTCGGACAGTCGTAGCCCTGCCGAATACCCCGCCATCTGCAACGGCTTTTAGGTGGCTGGCATTGATCTCGATCCCAACTACAGCATGCGTATTCAGATCAATCTGCATTCCAGCACCCATACTGCCCAGTGTTTCAGCTAGGGCAACGCTTGCCCCGCCGTGCAGCAGACCAAATGGCTGCTTGGTTCTCTCGTCAACAGGCATTTTTCCACAGATATATCGATCTCCGAAATCAGTTATCTCAACACCCAGAGCTTCAACCAGGGTTGATGCAGAGCGATCCTTAAATTTTTCCAGTAAATATTCTTTATCCATTGTGAAAAGCATATTTTGTTTCAAATAATTTGATCGCTTCTAAAAATGCGTTTCCTTCCAGGTCTTGGACTTTAGCCTTTAAGGACTGGGCAGTATCGTTGGGCTCAACATCACATTTTTTTTGTATTAGGATGGGTCCTCCATCTATTTTGTCAGTAACAAAATGGATCGTACACCCGGTTTCTTTATCCTTATTCTTCAAGACTTCTTCATGAACATTCATATCCATTCCGCCGCCGTATTTAGGTAAAAGAGAAGGATGTACGTTTAATATCCGATCATGCCATTCTCTGCAAAAAGCATCAGATAATATTCTCATAAATCCAATGAGCAGAACCAAATCCACGTTGTGATTTTTCAGCACCTTTGTCATCTCAACATCAAACTCTTCCCTTTTTTTTTCTTGATGAGAAATGAATGAGGTGGGTACATTATGATTTTGAGCGCGTTCCAAAATGAACGCATTTTCCCGGTTAGAAAGAACAACAGAGACGGTCGCATTCAATTGTTCAGCTTTAATAGCATCCAGGATGGCTTGAAGATCGGTCCCATTTGTAGAACCTAGAACGCCCAGTCTTATCATCGAAGTAAGTTCATGTGATCGATTCGTTCTTGTATCACACTTTCTGTACCTATGTCTGAGCGATGAAAAAGAGGGCCAGACACAGATGATACTTCCTTTTCAGCGATTGCTTCTGCTTCTACAATGGAATTGGCAATTCCTACAACAGCTACAGTTCTGCTGCCTGCTTCTACCAGTTCACCATTCTTAATATCAACAGATGCGTAAAATAATCCATCAGAATTTTCAATGTTGGAAATATTAATGGGCTCACCTTTCACGGGGTTATCAGGGTATCCTTCAGGCACGGCATATTTGCAAACAGTAGCCTTGTTTTGGAACTGCACATCAGCACCATCTAAAGTACCATCAGCCATACGCTCACAGATATCGATAAAATCAGATTTCAAAAGTGAAAGCACATTCATGGCCTCCGGATCACCAAACCGGGCGTTATATTCAATGAGTTTCACTCCGTTTCCTGTAGCCATAAACCCGCCATAGAGTACACCTTTGTAGCCTTCTCCGAACTTATTTTTTAATGCCCTTGCTGTGGCAATATTGATGGTATGTGCTTCCTGAATGTCCGAATCTTTCAAGAAAGGCAGAGAATGATTAGCGTCAGAATAGGTTCCCATTCCGCCGGTATTTGGCCCCCTGTCTCCTTCGTAAGCCCGCTTATGATCCTGAACTGCGGGCATGTGTTTGAGCGTATCACCATCGCAGAAACTCATGAGCGAGAATTCCTGACCAATAAATTTTTCTTCGATTACAAATTCACCGCCCTTATCCACCAATTCCATACAATAAGCCAGTGCCTCATTGTGGGACTGCAAATGATCACCCGCCACCCTGACGCCCTTACCCCCGGCAAGGCCGTCATATTTCACCACGTAGTTTTCACCCAGTTCAGCAAGGAATTCAGACACTCCTTCCATAGAATCAAAGGTCTGGTAATGGGGCCCGCAGGGAAGATTGTGTTCTTTTAACAAATCACGGGTGAACGCCTTGGATGTCTCCAGTTGCGCCAGGTCCTTTTTGGGGCCGACCACTTTTATACCCATATCCCACAAGGCGTCCGCCACACCTGCAGCCAAGGGGTTTTCGGGACCAATAATCGCCAGGGTAGAAGATGTTTCCCTGGCATATTCCACCACTGCTTTCGGGTCATTGATATTGCCAAGAGCGAGCCTAGAACACAAATCGGCAATACCGGGATTCATATTTGATGCAAAACAATGGATAGCGCTGTCTTTTTGGGAATTATCGATTGCTCTGGCAATTGCATGTTCTCTTGCCCCAGAGCCGATAAGCAGGACATTCATTTTAACTGAGATCTTTCGATAGTTCTCTGTGCTTCCATATTTTTCATTGTTTTTTCATCTATATTCCCGGTGACGTACCAGCCATCCAGACAAGCCATACAGGGCCTGTCAATATTATGGTCTCCTTTACGGGTGACAGCTTCTTTGAGGTCTTCTAATTCTTGGTACATAAGAATATCAACACCCATGAACTCTTTGATTTCTTCAACAGATTTGTTTGCAGCGGTCAATTCGTCCCTGGTAGGCATATCTACCCCATAATAGCAGGGGTATCGTACCGGTGGACATGCGGAAATAAAAAAGATTTTCTTAGCACCAAACTCTCTTACCATTTTTACAATTTCTCGGCTGGTGTTTCCCCGGACAATACTGTCGTCAACAATAAGCACATTTTTATCACGGATCTCGAATTCCTGGGGTACCAGTTTATATCGAACCGATCTTCTGCGTTCTTCATTCCCCGGCATTATAAATGTCCGGCCAATAAAAGGGTTCTTATATAATCCTTCAGAATAACGAACACCTAGTTCATTGGCGAAACTTAATGCTGCGGTGTTCGCTGTAGATGGAGCAGGGATTACTATATCGGGGACGATGTCAGGATAATGTTTTCTCCAGCGACTGGCAAGGTTTTGCCCCATTCGAAGCCGGGCGCGATATACACTAACGTCATTTTGGATGCAGTCAGGCCTTGAAAAATAAACATACTCGAAGACACAGGGAGTAAACTGTTTATCTTGGAATACGCGACTGTGTGTTGTTCCGTCTTCTTCGATCCAGATTATTTCGCCGGGCTGTACATTGCCGGCTGGCTCGAACCCCAGGGAATAGAACATGGTTGTTTCTGACGCAAAAATATGGTCTGTTGTGCCATCATCGTTTTTACGAATTCCCTTCACCAAAGGCCTGATGCCGTGGGGATCTCGAAAAACAAACATCCCTTTCTTCATGATAGTGCCGATCACGGAATAAGCACCCTCCGCACGATTATACACCATATCAACCGCATGGCAGACCTGATCAAAAAAGGAGAGCCCATCTGTATTAGAACTGGGATGATCCAGAGCGTGTGCAAAAATGTGTAAAATGACTTCAATATCCACTGATGAATTAATATGGCGGCGGTCCTTTTCCGCTACTTCCTGAGCCAACTCAGTATAGTTCACCAGATTTCCGTTGTGGGCCATAGCAATGCCATAGGGAACATGGGTCAGTACGGGCTGGGCTTCTTCAATGCTGAATCCGCCCACTGTTGGGTAGCGGGTATGGCCGATTCCAACTTTCCCCTGAAGCCGTAGCATGTTGTGTTCATCAAAAATATCACGAATAAGCCCGGTGCCTTTCTTGATATGGAACCTATCATTATATGTCATTATCCCAGCAGCATCCTGACCCCGGTGCTGGAGATGAATTAAACTATCATACAATTCTCCTGCAACGGGTTTCTGAGTAGATATAATTCCGACAACACCACACATTAGATCATGTCCACCAATTTGGGCGCCAGGCCGATATAGGAAGCAGGCGTAAGAGTCAGGAGGGTCTCCTTATCATTGTCTGGTATGTTAAGACCGGACACAAATTCAGCCATGATTTCTGCGTTTATGGCTTCTCCACGGGTCAGTGTTTTTAGTTGTTCGTAGGCGTCCTGCTGACCTGCTTTCCTCAGTACGGTTTGTACGGCTTCTGCCACTACTTCCCAATGTGTGTTAAGTTCGGCGGACATTTGCAGCTTATTAATTATGATACGGCTCAAACCCTTTATAATATTTTGAACCGCGAGATATGAATGTCCTAAAGCCACGCCTTGATTTCGAAGTGTGGTCGAATCAGTCAGGTCTCGCTGCATCCGTGAAATGGGCAATTTCACCGCTAAATGATTCAGCAGCGAATTAGCGATTCCCAGATTGCCTTCAGCATTTTCAAACTGGATCGGGTTGATCTTATGGGGCATAGTGGATGAACCGACTTCTCCGACAACTTTTTTCTGCCCTATTATACCGCGACTGATATAGAACCACATATCTTGGCACAGATCCGTCAGAATTGTATTTACTCTTACCACTTGTTGATAACTTTCGGCAGTGGAATCATGGGACTCAATCTGGGTGGTGAGCAAGTTTGGTTCCAAGCCAAGTGCTTTAATAAATCGAGATGAAAACCGGATCCAATTCACTTTTGGGTAGGCAGACAAATGAGCAGACCACGTACCAGTAGCGCCACTAAATTTGCCCAAAAGTTTATGGGTCTTAAGCTGGTTGATCTGTTGATTCAGTCTACTGCAGAACACAGCCATTTCTTTGCCAAAGGTGGTGGGTGTAGCTGGCTGTCCGTGAGTGAAAGAAAGCATGGGCGCTGCCTTGTGTTTTTTAGCCATTTTTCTGAGTTCTTTAAAAACTAACTGGAGCGTTACAAGATAAATATGTTTTAATCCATGCTGCCACATGAGAGAATAGGCAAGGTTGTTCACATCTTCCGAAGTCAATGCAAAATGGATCCAGGGATGGAGCGATTTTTTAATTTTCCCCCGAATGTAATATTCAATCGCTTTTACATCGTGGTTAGTCGTTGTTTCAATATCTTTTATTTTTTTTGCAGCAGATAAATTGAAACCTTGATACGTCCTGCGCAGGCGAGCTTGTTCATTCTTGGCAAAGATGGGCAGGTCCTTGATTTGTTTTTCATAGCTCAGTGCAATAAGATATTCAATTTCTATATACAAACGATAGCGCATCAGCGCTGCTTCAGAAAAATAGGCGGCCAGATCTTTTACGCTATTACCATAACGACCATCTAGTGGTGAAAGTGCACTCAGTTGATTATACACCAAATATCCGCTTGACTGCCAAGGCGCAATTACCAGGATCAATTACTGTCAGCACCGGTGTGTTACTGGGCATCTGCAGGGTAGAATGTATATTCACTAACATGTCTGCTTTATCAGAAAAGGGTGGACAACCCAGGGTCGGGAATTCTGAATTGGCCGCTACAAACCCGGAAAGGGCATTAGACCGACCGGCGATGGTGACATATACTATATCTTCCCCATCTTTATTAGTTTCCAAGATCTCCAACACTTTCAACGGTTGTTTGTGTGCAGACGCAGCATGCTGTTCCCAGGCGATTCCGTAGTCATCAAGTTTATCTGTTATTTTCTTGGCATGGGGCTCATCGGATGTGGACCCCATAATGAGCACTGCTTTCATAAAACATCCTTTAAGTTTTTATTGATTCTTTCCTGTACAGACTTTCCGGAATTGGGAAATGGAAACAGTCCACCGGTTATAGTTTCATATAAATAGATGTAACGGCTGGATAATTCCGTTACTAACTCTTCCGGTGCGTCAGGCACTATTTCATCATTGTACGGATCACAATTATCTACGAACCAGAGACGTAAGAATTCTTTATCAATATTTTGTGGTTCGTCCCCCATTGCCATTCGCTTATCGTAGGATTCTGCTATCCAATACCGGCTTGAATCAGGGGTATGGATTTCATCAATGAGTACGATGTTGCCATCTGCATCTCTGCCCATTTCATACTTGGTATCCACCAGGATCATCCCGTTTTCTGTCGCTTTTTTCTGTCCAAATGAAAACAATTCCAGGGCCTTCTGACTGCAGTAATCCCAGTTTTCCTGTGTCATCCATCCCTCGCTTACGATCTCAGACGGTGATATGGGTCTGTCGTGGTGTTCTTCCTTGGTGGTTGGGGTGAGCATGTTGGTGTCCAGTTTTTGATTTTTAATCAATCCTTCAGGAAGAACATTACCACAGTATTCACGATCTCCTTTATTATAGACGGTCCAGAGTGCAGTACTGGTGCTGCCGGTGATGTAACCCCTGACCACAAATTCAATGGGGAAAACATTACATTTTTTCGCCAATGTTACGTTTGGGTCCGGGACGTCGATCACATGGTTGTTAATAATGCCTTTTGTTTGTTCAAACCACCAGGCGCTGGTAAGATTCAGAACCTGCCCTTTAAAGGGAATGGAAGCAAGCACACGGTCAAAAGCACTCTGACGGTCCGTAGTAATGAGCGCGATTTTGTTCCCTAGAGCATATTGATCCCGAACTTTCCCGGCGCGTTTATCACCACTGGGCAGCGATGTTTCAGTTAGGGTGTTGTTCAGTTCCACCCTGATACGGTCTTTATAATGCTCAGTTGATTCTATAGCATTCATGGGATAAGGGGTTAAATAGTATATGAGTACCTAAAATATCGTTTAAAACAGTATCGAAACTACCGCTGTTTATGGTCACATTCCATATGACACCACGTTTTAAATCAGTAATGCCATCAATTTCGAATCTTTCTTTTAAGGATTCATATTTTGCCCGCCCCAGCATATCCTCTTTTTGACGAACCAGAAAAGATGTGTTCTTTTCGCTGTCTTTGGGTTGGCTGATGAATTCTTTGTTGGAATTATAAAGTTCTCCGGTAG
>JYMV01044694.1_pt1 | contig 10826 bp, 14 predicted proteins | sample 338911 | NCBI WGS metagenome assembly JYMV01 (sample SAMN03354496, study PRJNA234377) | hydrothermal vent metagenome | biome: Deep sea; feature: Hydrothermal plumes at the Eastern Lau Spreading Center, Western Pacific Ocean; material: Seawater | place: Tonga | collected 2009 | depth 2000 m m
TCTTTGAACAAAAATAGTATGGTGCCTTTATGTTTTCTTTTAAGCTGATGTTTGGCCCAGAAAAAGGCTTTTTCAAGTTCAATATCATTTAAGGAAAAAGAGTGGAGCAATTCTTTCCCTTTATAGATAACATTGCCTTCTTTTCGGCCATAAATGTTAATGCAATTGTTGTTGATTTCAAAAAAATCCATAATTAATATCTCTTAACCATGAGATAACATTATCATAAAATAAGTAAGAAAAAACGACACTTTTTTACTTTTGAGAGGTCTGTCACATTTTTTGTTTAATATTAAGTTGTTTTCGTAAACAATTCACCAAATCATCTCTTTTAAAAGGTTTCGTGATGTAGTCATCCATGCCAGCATCAAAAGCTTTTTGTTTTTGCTCATTTAAAGCATTAGCTGACAATCCGACAATTTTGATACTTGGGTTGTAGTTTTTAATTTCTTTTGTGGCTTGATAGCCATCTTTCACAGGCATTTGCACATCCATAAATATTAAATCGACTGTATTTTTTTTACAAAATTCAATGGCTTTTGCACCGTCTTCAACAATTGAATAGTTAATGTTTAATTTTTCTAAATGTTTTTTAATAATCATCTGGTTGATTTGATTGTCTTCAGCAACAAGAATTTTGTAGTTCTTTTGGCTATTAAAAGTTTTATGAACTTTTTTAGTGTTACTAATAGAACTATTTGAGTAATTGCATTTTTCCAGTGGGATAGTCGCCCAAAAAGTAGAGCCTTTATTTTCTTGACTATAAGCACCAACTTTACCTCCCATAGCAATGGCCAGTTTTTTAGAGATAGAGAGCCCAAGACCAGTGCCACCATATTTACGAGTCGTTGATTGATCAACCTGAGAGAAGTTTTCAAACAGTTGCTCTATTCTTTCCTCGGGTATTCCAATGCCTGTATCATTAACCAAGACAGTTACCTCGTTATTAATATAAGAGACTGTGATTTTAATTTTCCCTTTATGGGTAAATTTATAAGCATTACTAATGAAATTAAATATTATTTGACGAATTCGTAGTGGGTCACCTATGAAATTTTTTGGAATTATAGCTGGGTACTCAAATTCAAATTTTATTCTGTCTTTTTTAGTTTGTGATTTATAAAGAGCTACTATATCCTCAATTTCGTCTTTCAAATTGAAAGAAATTTTTTCGAGGATAAGTTTTCCGGAGTTTATTTTTGAAATGTCTAGGACATCATTGATAAGGGCTAAAAGACTTTTACCACATTGATTAATTCTTTTAGTGTATTCTTTTTGCTCTTCATTCAATGGGGTTTGCTCCAGTAATTCCGTCATTCCTATAACACCATTCATGGGGGTTCTTATTTCATGGCTCATTGTTGCCAAGAACTCATCTTTTGCTTTAGATAAAGATTTAAATTCATCAAGACTGGTTAGTATGTTTTTGAAATAATTGCTCACAATAATTGAAAGAAGAATGCTTGAGACGCCAACACCGATTAAATTTATGATTTCAATAGAGAGAACTGGGCTATTATGTATAATTCCAAGATTCCTCAAGTTAATAACGCTGGCGGCGAATATGACAGTTGACCAAGCCAAAATAAATGAAAAAGAGTTTTCGGCTCTTTTGCAAACAAGAAAGATATTAACAAAAATAGCAAAAACAATAAAAGTGCAAGATGCCACTGAAGATATGAAAGTTCCATAATAAGGCGGAATGGCTAAAGAGAATAGTCCAAATGCAAAACTTAAAATCACAAAAGAATTAATAATGTAATAAAAATTTTTAGAATAAGTTCTAATATTTAAAACAAGATTAAAAAACCATAATCCTGCTCCCATAGAAAGCATCGAAAATAGATTAAAAGAGTTATCGATAATGAAAACGGGCAAATTAAAATACAAAATATGCCCTGTTAATATACTTCCAAAAAATATCTCAAAGAATATAAATAAGATATAGGGTATGAAAAGTGCTAATTTTAATTTAAAAAAAGCAACAAGATTATACGCTAGGATTAATATCATAATCCCGACAAAAGCACCATAAACAATGTTATAGAAATTTTCTCGATGGCTATAAGACTCTTCTGTAAACAAGTGGATTGGTAAACGAACATGCCCAGAAGAATTAACATAAATATAAAAATCAATTGTTTCGCCCTTTTCAATAGTAATGGGAAAGGATATGTTGTGTTTTCTTTTGGTGTGATCGCCCAGTTTATTAACTTTTCTGATTTTGTCGTTGTTCTCATAAAAAAGGGTGGCCTGATCAATATAGTGCCAATCGAGAAGCAGAGTAAATTGTTTATTGTCTTGTTTATTCTGAATTGGTATTTTCAAAAGGTAGTTATTATTTGTGAAGCCTTTGTCAATTTTTTGAATAGGTTCCCACTTTTTATTATCAATGATATCATGAATATTATGTTCGGTAATTTTATGCGGAGTTGTTTTAATAAATATTGGATTGATGTAAAAATCTTTTTCAAAACTTTCACCAATAACAAAACTATCATTATTGGCATAAAGATTAACAGGAAATAAAATCATTAAAAAAAGTAAAAGAAAATGCATATATAAGCCTTTTGAATATAGGCTCAATTATAACGAATTAAATTTAAAAATCAATATGTTCTAAAAAATAAAAACCATCTAGAAAATAGATGGTTTAGGTTTTTCGAGCATTTTTATTAATTAGGTTCCAATGTTTAACATGGTAAACTGATCCATATCAATAAGCTCTCTTTTTTGTTGTGGGCTTAATCTGTCTGTTAACATTTTTATTTTGTTAAATTCTTTTTCCATGTAATCGCTTTTTACAATCAAAATGTCTTTTGGCAAAGTTGGCTTCAACTCGCTAAATCCTTCAAGTGTTGTGACAATAATTTTTCCAGCATCATCGACAACCGAAGAATCAATGTCATGAAAAAAGAATTGTTCAGGCTGAGCCCAAAAGCTTCCAATATGGTTAGGTAGGTGCTTTTTGACAAAATCTTTAAACTTTTCAATATTCCATTTGGATATCAAAGTGTATCGATTATAAAGCAGTCTTTTTGGAAAATGAACTTGAATGTTACGAAAATTAATATGGGATAAGTTATTATACTCATCAACCAGAATATTATTGCAATAGTAACGCGCCCATATAATATCATTAATATTGGCCTTAACAAATATTGAAAAAGAGTTGTAGTCTTGTACAGGTATTGATTTTATTTCTTGGTTATGATTCTTGTAAATAATTTCTGCTAACATAAATGCTCCTCTTTGTTGTTTTAATAAAGTAAACTGCATTTAACGACTGAAAAGTGATTCGGGAAGACAAAATCACGGTGGTAATAATGTTGTTACAATATAATGATAGCACTGTTTAAATATTTTTACAAACGCTATCGGTTATTGTTATACGATATATTTTTTTAAAAATAAATCAAGTTGTCTGTTTATCAAATGCCGCTCAGAATTTTTCGGGTGTCTTTCCTGAAGAACTGTCGATTCTTGAATTTATTATTTTTAATGGTGAGCATATTGATAAAGCATTGCCATGTATAGTAAGCGTCATTGCCACTGTTATGCAAAAATGAAAAAGGAATTTTTAACTCTTTCAGAAGATTCTCAAGAGAGATGGGGTTGTCTTCCTCATACATTTCTTTATGCATGGACTGGGTGTCAATAAACTCATCAATATAATCGACAAGATAAATGCCGATCTGCTTCAGATAGTGATTTTCAGAATGAATAGAATGAGCCATGAAGAGATCACTTTTCTCAAAATATTCAAAAAGAATGGATTTCATTTCTTCTATAGAAACGATTTCACTTTTTCCAAAATTAAAGTTGTCTTGGTAGTTTTTTCTGTCTGCTTTGAGATCTTTGTATTCTTTAATCAAAAAATGTCGTGTTTCAACTTTACCCTTGCTGGAAAAGGTTAAGCCTAGCTCTGTAATATGAAGATCAACGGTTTGGACTTCGGTATCAACACATAGAATGTTTTTATTTTTGAGGTGGGAGAAATTGAGGTGAGAGTAGTCAATTTCACGCCGCCGAACATTCATGTTAATTTGAGTTTCTCGCTTGATTCGCTGGTTAATTTCGTCCTGATTCATGCTGATTTTTTGGAAGTAACGAATGATGTCACGACCTTTATCAAATTCCTTGATAATATAGTCATCAGGAAAAGGAGTGTAATCATTTTTAATATCAATATCGAACTGCTCCTTCAAAAAGGATTTAACTTTCAGAAAATCACTGTAAAAAACACCAAATGTTTTATTGGCATAAAAACAAACTTTTTTGATTGAGAAAATATCAACAATGTTTTTAGGAGTTATAGTCATGCGAATGCATTTCAAAATGCAATCGTCATCCACTGCTTTAATGGCATTTTGTCGAATGTGAGAAAAAGGGACTACATCTTGTTTCATGATTTTTAGCTCTCTTCTAAAAGTTTCAGGATTCTATAATATCAATTTTTTAGTATATTTTCAACCATTCTTATTTGTTTTTTGACCAATGGAGATAGTTTTTAATGTTATTTTCATGGCTATCATCAGAATCAAACCAATGATCTGAACTTTTAATCACTTCCTTTTGCGAATAGCCTAGATTCACTAAAGCCTGAACAATCAATTCGGGAAGATTGTTTTCATTTTCTTTATTATTTTTCTTTTGTGGCGCATCTGAGTTTAAGAGTATGAGTTTTTCTTTAACACTGATAAGAAGTGTCTCTGCGCTTTTTTTGCCAATACCTTTTACTTTCATTATTTTTTTTACAGCGTCACTGTGAGGTTCAAGCATCACGTCAACAAAAGATTTTTCAGGGAAAGTGGCAATAACTTCCAATGCAGTTTTGGGGCCAACACCACTGACTTGAATTAATTGTTTGAATATTTTGAGTTCAATCTTTTCTTTAAATCCAAAAATCCGTTGGTCGGTTTCGGAGAAAACCGTGTGAGTGTGCAAGAAAATATCTTCTTCTTCAGAAAAACTGTTTGGTGTTGGTGTCAGGATATTGTATCCAATGTTACCAGTGTCAATGATGATGGTTTTATCATTGTGATTTACCTCAAACACATTGCCTTTAATAAAAGCAAACATAATTAATTCTCCTTGTAATCATTAATGATCGTGTTAATAGATTGATAAATAGTGTTCTTTAAACCTTGTATCTGGAAAGGGGCAGTGGTTTTTGATAATTCTTTTGTGTTTATGTTGTGTAAATACAAACAGGGCATTCTGTTCTGGTATTCTTTTAAATCACCATTTGAAATAACGGGCAAGAAGTCTTTACCTTCTTTTTGATATAAGGCGTAAATAAAAGCCATGCCTTCTTTCAATGGGAATATTTTCGAGGATGTATAAGGTTGTTTCGGAATTTTAATAACAATATTTTTTTGACCAACAATGTCACCGGGAAAGATAGCAATATCTGTATTTTCAATGGCTGAATTTTTAATATTATGAAAAATATCATGATGTGCCTGATGATTGGGTAATACTGCTATTTTATGTTGTTCACTTTTTGGGAATACAAACGAATAATTAGAATAGATTTTTTCAACCATATAGGAATAAACAAATAAACGATTTTCAAAAAGTTTCAGAAAATCAAATGCATCTCTTTGGTTTTCAATGCCATCAAGTGTCCAAATTAAATCTGATTTTTTAGAAATAGGATCTTGGTAAGATTTCAATGTGTTTAACAGCAACTGCTGCCCCCTTTTGTTATTATTTTAAGAAGATATCACATTAAATATTAAATTTCAAATCCAATCAATTGCATTATAGGAGGTATTTTGTTATTATAAAGATATTATTTCAATGAGATGAGACAATGAGTAAATTAAAAAAACGCCCAAGAATAAAATCAGTTCTGAAAAGGTATAGTCATAAAGGCTGCGATACCAGTAAGGGACTATTGCGCTCAAAAAGTCACAACTATTCAAAAGGCCGAGAGTTCATTGAAGAAATCTGGGATAAGTATGCTTATTATTTTGAAACTCACATGAAAGCCTCTTTTTATGATTTCTACGCAGAGATGGTAACGGGCTATTATTTGGCTGAAAAACAGGGCTTTGAGCTTCACAACAAAGACACAATGGGGATGTATCCAAATGCTCAAGATAACAAGCATGGACCCGATTTCAAAATAGCAAATGAGCCGGTTTGGGTAGAATGTATTTCTGTTGAAGATATTGCTGATGAAGGTCGTATAGAGAGAACGCTAGAGTTGGATTCTTTATTGAACGATGAGCAGAGAAGAATCGGTAAGATGAAAAATCTGACCTTAATGAATCCTGTAAGAGCAAAAAGCAAAAAGTTCAGGAAGTATATCGAAGAAGGTATTGTCTCAAAAGAAGATTACTGTGTTATCTCTCTGTCTCTTCATAAGGTGGCTCATAAAATGTCAAGGGAGCAGATAGAAAACTGCTTGAAGGATATTTTTGAAGTTTTTGAAATGGAGGAGATTTATGGTGTTCTTTGCTTTTATGGTGATTTTGAACAGAGTCGTTCATTATTTGTAAAAAATCCAAATAATATACATAAAAACGCAATTTTCAAACCATAATTAAAGGAGAAGATATTGTTAAAGATACCAGTTGTAGATATAAGTAAAATTCCCAAAGGACTTTATTGTTGGGATAAAGATAATGAAGGCAATATAAAAGTTTGCCCTTATTATGGAAAAATTGAAGAGCATTACGAAGGTGGTTACTGCGCTTTAAAAGGATATGCTGATTGGCAAGATGATATGGGTTTACTATGGGATCAAGTAAAGGAATGCGATCATAACCTCGAATACTGAGGTTATGAAACCATTTTCATTAATATTTCTTTTACATTATTGACTTCTTTTTCTAGCTTTTGGTAGATTTCCTGAACATCTTCAAGATTTTTTTCTTTACCGGCTTTTTCAAGATAATAACAAAGGTCAGACATTTTTTCAGCCCCGATATTTCGAGCCGATCCTTTAAGACTATGTGACTTTTGGCGTAAGGAATAACAGTCGAAATGCTCAATCGCATTTTGAATTTGTTGAACCTTAACTTGTATGTCATCAATAAAAGATTGAAGCAATTCAATAAAATCATCTTCCATTAATTCCCTAAGTTCATCAATAGTATCTTCATTTATAGTAACCATAATCACCTCTAATTTCGGGTTCATTATAACATTGAGAGGTGTCAAGTCAAGGTTTTGATTTATTTTTGTATAAAAAAGTGCAAGTATTTCCTATTCAGGTATGTTATAATAGCGAAAAAGGAGAGTATAATGTCATCTGAGATTGAAAGAAAATTTTTATTGAAAGATAAAGCTGTTTTGGATTCCTTTATTGAAAAGTATAAAATTAAGCAATCTTATTTAGCAGAAACAAATAATCAAACAAGCAGAGTTCGTTTAATGAATGATTATTCTGGTGAAGAGAGAGCTTTTTTTACCATAAAATCAAAGTTGATGGCAAATGGTATTGAACGAAAAGAATTTGAATACGAAATCCCCTACGACGATGCTTGTGAAATTTTCAATATGGGTGAGTCTTATATTGAAAAAGAAAGGTATGTTATTCCTTGCCAAAGTAATCCGGATTTAAAATGGGAAATTGATGTTTTTACAGATAAAAACATAGGATTAATCATAGTGGAAATCGAAATCCCAACGGTTGATTTTGATTTAAAAATCCCAGATTGGCTAGGTGAAGAAATTACTCACGATAAAAGATACAACTCAAATAAAACATTAAGTTTAAATAATATAACATCGACAAACTAATTAAGAGAGGCCCAATTTAAACGATTGGGCTTTTTTAACTAAAGAAAATATTGTCGAGGTATTCTTCTTTGGAACTGGTTGTTAGAATAGATTGGCTTTCTTGAAGTTTATTAATGATTTCCAAATCTTTTGGATCTTCCCAGTCATCATAGTGTTCATTATGAGTAATTAATTTTCGTTGAAGTGTTCTAAGTGCAAGATCCTGAGCTTCATCCCAAGATAATGGTTTAGCTTGATCTATATCTTTTTCACATACAGGATGAACTTCAACCGAATGTTCAAACTCTATGACTTGAAATAAATTTGTCATACAAAAAACCCCTTATAATAATAGCAAACTGTATTATAATAAAAAAAATTACAAAAGTCAATACTTTTATGTGTTTACGAAAAAAAAAGTGATAATTTGCTCAAATAATGAGTTGTTAATAATTGATAAATTTAATTATTGTGCTAAAAATATTAAATAAAGAGAATTTTAAAGGTTAAGAATGAAAAAAATTATAATTGCATCATGTATGATGTTGGTCTCCCCTTTTGCTATATGTGATGATAACAAATCTTGGAAAACAAGTTATTTTAAGGTCAAGTCTGAAAACCTCAATGTTTTAAACTTAGAAAGAACTAACGAAAGGTTTTATCTTGGTCTTTTCATTAATCCCGAGCAAGATCGAGCAAATTTCGACAAAAGAATAAAAGAAAAAGAATACAATTTAGAATCAGGGAGTTTGGGATACACTGTTAGTTATCAAATAAAATTTTAAGCATTTATAAAATTCATTTGAAAAAGTTTTGCATAAACATCCGTTTTTGAAAAAATATCAATATCTTCATCAATAATAAAATCAACATGATTTTCAAGAATTGAAATTTTTGGATTCTTTTGTGTTTCAATATTAAGAATTTTTGGATTAATATCACGTTTTCTATTAGTTAGTACAATAATTTTTGCTTCGTAATTAATAACGATGACAAATTGAAAATGTGTAGATAAAAAGTGCAATTCAAGGATGTCACGAATGGGCATATTAAGCATAACTTTTGTTTTGTCTGATTTAATCCAGTGATAAAATATCCTTTTTTCTGGTTTGTTTTGGGCGTAGTGTTGGATAATCTTTCGGTGAGAATCACGAAGAATATTTTGATAGAAAATTTCCGTTTTTCTTATTTTTTTAAACATTGATTTTGATTCTAAGTTACTTTATTTTAAAGATAACTCTATGAGTCAAAAAGTCAATATTATAATATGGTTTTTAAATAATAAAAAGCCCGTTAGATAACGGGCTTTGACTCATTATTTTGGTTAATGCTCTTCTTCTTGCTCGTTATTAACTGTTTCCTCGGCAACAAGAAAATCATCAACAAGATTGGTAACTTTTGAAAGCTTCTGGAAAAGCTCGTCAACAGATTTAAGGCGTTCATCAAGTTCTTTTTGGGTTTCTGCCATTTGCTTGATGGCTTCTTCACTGTATTCTTGAAGTTTTTTACCAAACTCTTTTTGAAGTTCAATCATCTGCTCAGAAATATTGTTTCGAGCATCAATGTGCTCACCAACAGAATTTTTAATAATGGTTGAAATTTGATCAGCCATAACTGCATTTATAGCGCGAAGTTGCTGGTTTTCAGGGTGTTCACCCATGTTTTCAACAAAAGCGGCAAATCGTCGTTTAAGCTCTTGATAGTCATGCTCTTTCATTGGAACAGTAGAAGAAGCTTTCCGGTTGTAACCTACACCAACAATAACATACCGTTCGCCGGAATTAGAATCGTGTTTATAACCTTTTTTAGTAATGTTTGAAACATCAAAAAAGTTAAAAGTGATTTCTTGTTCATCATCAACAACAATGGTCATGCTGGATTTTGCTTCGTTCTGGCTCATAATCTTTTCCTCTTTCGTTTTATATAGTTTATAGTTTTCACTTTGGCTTGTTACGCTGTAATTCATAATATCTTCAAAAGACATTTTCATAATATTTACCTTTGTGCCTGAACAGTAAACAAGCCAAGTTGTGATGAATAAGGTTTAATAATATCTGGTAGTTCATATACTGCAACCTTATAAGGGTTTTCTTTGTCAATGACGCCCTTATCAATAAAGAACTGAATCATTGAGTGAACTTCCAATGTTTCGTCAGAAAAGTCATTTGGTATTTCTGCGAAAACAAAGTTATTATACATCATTTCATATGTTTTGTAAAAGAAGTTATTGAAATTGTCGTGATATTTTTCAATTTCTCGAATATCATACAAAATAAGTCCTTTGAGTTTTTTGGGAACATCAAGGTTAGAAAAGAAATTAAACCAAACAGAGTAATCTTGATCTTTAATTTCTGGTAAATCAATGGCTTCTTTTTTTAGAAAAGAAACATATCGAATTTTTTTCATGAGAGCATTTTTATGTTTTTCAATGTATTCTCTCCATTCTTTGCCTTGAACCTTAATTTTTTCTCCGGTGTTGTGTTCAGGAAGGATAAACATTTTTGAGTCACCAGAGATGAAATCTGCCCCTTGATCAAAGGAAGAAAATTTAGGAATCTCGTTAAAAAATTTCTGATAAAGTTTATTGTCTTTTTCGGACAATTCACGCATAGCTGCATCAATATTGACACAAGCAATTTCAATATCTTTTAGATGAACCCGCATTTGAGATTCAGTGACTTCATGAAGCTCTTTAACAATGGATTTTCCAACTTTTTCAATATAAAAAAGCTTGTCATAAAGGTTTTTGTAGTTTTTCAAGAGTTTTTTGACTTGTCGCTCTTCTTTGGTTCCAAAAAGTGCCATTTATCTATCTCCAAGTAAATGAAAGAGTAAGGCTATTATACCTTACTCTCTATAAAAACTCAATGATTAAACGCTAGGTTTTACTCATTGTTATCTTGGTTGTCCTGATTCTCTTGCTTGCGTTGCTCTTCAAGCTGGTGAGTTTCGGACATTCCCAAGAAAGAGTTTTGTTCAGCCATCATACGTGAAAGACGCTTGATTTGCTTGGTCTTGCTTTCATCACTCTTGGTGAAGTTGTCGTTCATACTGGCGTGGAAACGCTGGCGCTCTTTTTGAAGATCCTCAAT
>JYMV01003313.1_pt1 | contig 10825 bp, 8 predicted proteins | sample 338911 | NCBI WGS metagenome assembly JYMV01 (sample SAMN03354496, study PRJNA234377) | hydrothermal vent metagenome | biome: Deep sea; feature: Hydrothermal plumes at the Eastern Lau Spreading Center, Western Pacific Ocean; material: Seawater | place: Tonga | collected 2009 | depth 2000 m m
AAGAGGCGCACAAAGGGGTGAATCCTGATGAAGTGGTGGCCATCGGGGCAGCGATTCAAGGTGGCGTGTTGAAAGGGGATGTCAAAGATGTCTTGCTTCTTGACGTGACGCCGTTGACCCTTGGGATTGAAACTCTGGGAGGCGTGTCCACCCATCTCATCGAGCGGAATACGACCATTCCCACCAAAAAAAGCCAGATATTCTCCACTGCCGCGGACAACCAAACGGCCGTGACCATACGGGTGTTCCAAGGTGAGCGTGAAATGGCCGCGGATAATAAGCTGCTGGGGCAATTCGATCTTGTCGGTATACCCCCGGCGCCGCGAGGATTGCCACAGATCGAGGTTGCGTTCGATATTGATGCCAATGGGATTGTTCATGTCTCGGCGAAGGATATGGCGACACAGAAAGAGCAATCGATTCAGATTACTGCCTCCAGTGGCTTAAGCAAGGAAGAAATCGAAGCCCTAATTAAAGAAGGCGAGGAGCACGCGGAAGAAGATAAACAAAAGCGTGCGCTTGTCGAGGTCATGAATGAAGCGGACACGTTGGTGTATAACGTCGAGAAGTCACTCACTGAGCATGGTGACAAAGTCTCTGAAGAGGAAAAAACCGATATCGAAACCAAGATCGCCTCAACCCGTGAAGCGATGAAGGGCACAGATCCTGAGGCAATTAAGACTGAGGTTGCGGCATTGAGCCAGGCGTCGCATAAATTGGCCGAAGAGATGTATAAGAAAACTGCTGCAGAGCAGGGTGCAACTCAAGATGGTCCGGGGTCAGAAGACGGTCCTGAAAGTCAGGATGGGGCTTCGGAAGAAGGGAAGCCTGATGAAAAGGTCGTTGAGGCTGAGTTTAAGGAAAACTGATAAGGACATAGCACTTGGCTAAACGAGACTACTATCAGGTGCTTGGCGTCGATCGCCAGGCTGGCGACGATACGCTGAAAAAAGCCTTCCGAAAGCATGCGCTGAAGTACCATCCCGACCGCAATCCTGGGAACAAGCAGGCTGAAGACAAATTCAAAGAGTTGAATGAAGCCTATGAGGTCCTCAGCGATTCGGAAAAGCGCCGCAACTACGATACGTTTGGCCATGCGGCGTTTGAACAGGGTGGAGGCCGTGGTGGATTCGGTGATTTCGGCCGTGGTGGTGGTGCGGCGGATGTGTTCACCGATATCTTCGAGGATTTTTTCGGTGGAGGGGGGACCAGGGCACGCGGACGTGCTAGGCGCGGAAACCATCTTCGCTATAACTTGGAGGTTTCATTTGAAGAGGCGGTGTTTGGGAAAGAAGTCAATCTAAAGATTCCACGATGGGAGACTTGCTCGACCTGCAAAGGAAGCGGCGCAAAAAGCAGTGCGGCTGTTCGCACCTGTTCAACCTGTAATGGAACTGGGCAAATTCGTTTACAACAGGGATTCTTCCAGGTTGCGACCACGTGCAGTCAGTGCCAGGGTGAAGGCCAAGTTATTGCAGACCCATGCAAAACCTGCCGCGGCCAGAAAAATGTCTATAAAGAACATTCCCTATCGGTCAGCATCCCCGCAGGGGTGGAGACTGGGACCAAGCTTCGATTGACCGGTAAAGGCGAACCGGGGGAGCAGGGTGGTCCTCCTGGTGATCTCTATGTCGTGATTATGGTCAAGGACCATGATGTCTTTGCCAGAAATGGAAATGACATTCTGTGTGAGATTTCGTTGAACTTCATCGCGGCTACTCTTGGGGCACGAGTGGAAGTCCCAACGCTGAAAGGAAAGGTGCCCTTTGATATCCCTGCCGGGACTCAGCCGGACAAGATCCTGCGCTTGAAAGGGCTTGGGGTGCCGAGTCTCAACGGTCGCGGGACCGGCGATCAGTTGATCCGGGTCAAGTTGACGATTCCGACTTCTTTGTCAAAGAAAGAACGCGAATTGCTTGTTCAGTATGCTGAAGTAAGCGGAGAGAAGATTGATCACGCTGACAACGGCATCGTCGACAAGATCAAAAACTTGTTTGACTGATTTTCTCCCGTCTCATTCCTTCCGATAGAACATGTCGGTTTTTTTCATTTCGTCTGATTGCGTCCACGAGCGTCGGCTCATTGTGACGGGACCATTGGTTCAGCATCTTCGCGGGAGCCTCCGTGTGAAAGCGGGAGAGTTGTTGTGGTTTGGGGATCAGAATCGATGTCGGTATCAAGTAAGACTTGATGAAGTTGCGCTGACCAGGATTACAGGTAAAGTCGTCGATGTCTGTACAGAACCGACGAACAGTTCGGTGCACGTCACCGTGGCACACGCAGTGGTCAAGGCACACCGAATGTCTTGGATGCTCCAGAAGACGACGGAATTGGGAATGACACAGCTTGTGCCGCTGATCACCGATCGCACCGTGGTACACGCAAAGGTATCGCAACATAAACAGATGGTCGAACGATGGCATCGTATTGCTCTCGAAGCTGCACAGCAGGCTGAGCGATGGGATGTTCCCACCATTCATCGTCCCACGAAGTTGAGTACGTTCCTTGACGAATCTGTTCACTACGATGTCAAGCTGTTGTTATGGGAGAAAGAAACGGAACTGCGTCTTCCCACGGTTCTGCGGGGAGGACCACGTCCCACACAGATCAGTATCCTGGTCGGCCCAGAAGGCGGTTTTACCGACCAGGAAGTTGATGCTGCGAAGCGTTGTGGATATCAGACGGTCACGCTTGGTCCGCGCATCCTGCGTTCTGAAACTTCAGCACTCGCTGCACTGAGTGTTATACAATCTGAGTTCGACTAGCTGGCGCGTATGCCTGAACGAATGTCTGCGACACTGTGGAGGCGAGCGATGGCCTTCGAGATCGATATCTTCTTGATCACCATTACCTACCTTACGACGTTCTGTGTTGGGTTACTTGCGGCCTGGCTGGGCCTGAAGGTTGCTGGATATGATGCTCCTTCGTACAGCCTTATCGACACGCTGTTGCTTCCGTTTGGGTTTCTCAGTCTTATCGTATCTCTGGCATATTTTATTGGCTTTGCGTCGTATCGCGGCCAGACTCCGGGCAAAGCCATCATGCGTATCAAGATTGTGAGTATGACTGGAGGGAATGTCACACTTTCGATGATTGTTGTGCGAACTCTAGGATACTTCCTCTCGGGCGTACTTTTCGGGTTGGGATTTCTCATGGCTCTGGTGACGAGGCGCCAGCGCGCTCTTCATGATCTTCTAGCGAATACCCATGTGGTTGCCACATAAATACTGTCATTTTTTTGTGCTCTTCCTCTTCATGGCGGGCACGCTTCTCTTTCCTCCCGTCGCAGCTACTGAGGTTGTCGAGCGCATTCTCGCGGTGGTCAATGATGAACTTGTGTTGCTCACTGACCTTGAGCGCGATCGTGTCTTTTGTCCCAGCTCCGCATCCATGGCTCCACTGGCTGTGTCCGCTGCTCGTGATGAACCCTATCCCGGTCTTCAAGCGCTAATCAATAAACGTCTTGTTGTGTCTGAGGCAAGACGGTTAAATATTTCATTGCCGTCCACGACTGTTGTCGAGGAAAGCCGAAAGATACTTATCGATCGATTTGGGGGCTTGAAGTCGTTGACGTCCACGATGGCCGCACATGGCATTGATCAGGAAGATGTACTGGTGATGCTTCAGGAACACCTGTTGATCCGCCGATTTCTCGAGGTGCGAATTTTTCCGTTTATTCGGACATCATCTTCCGATACAGTGCGAGACACGCGTGCGAGTAAACGTCTCGAACGTTATCTCTCACGGCTTAGAGCACGAGCTACCATCGAGATCAATTCTCCGTAATCCCCACATCGTTACGTACATGGCAGTTAGCCTGACGTCAAAAATGCAAGCCATTGCCGACCTGATTCGTCTGCAGAACCAGTCTGGGACGGTATTGCTGATGATGCCGTGTTTGTGGTCACTAGTCCTTGCTTCTGGTGGCCAACCAACATTCCTTATGCTTGCGATCTTTGTCATCGGGGCATTTGTAATGCGTAGTGCAGGATGTGTGATCAACGATCTGGTCGATCAAGATATCGACCGGGAGGTTGAGCGTACGCGTCATCGACCTCTCCCGTCTGGGCGTCTAAGTCGTACTGAAGCCGGTCTAGTATTGCTGGTGTTGCTAGCCGTTGCGGCCCTCTTGCTTGCCATGTTGAATGTAGTGACCCTTCTGTTAGGTCTTGGTGCTGTAGTGTTGGTTGTGTTGTATCCCTTTGCCAAACGCATCATTGCCATGCCGCAGGCGGTGCTGGGAATCGCGTTCGGCTGGGGAGTGTTGATGGCTTGGGCGGCAGTCCGTGGAACCCTAGAGCTTCCCGCAATCTTGATCTTTTTCGCGACGGTATTCTGGGCGATCGGATACGACACGATCTACGCGATTCAAGACCAAGAAGACGATCGACGTATTGGCGTGGGATCATCGGCGCTCCTGTTTGGACGGTTCACCTGGCTTGCGATTGCACTGGTGTTTTCTGGAATGATCGCGTGTCTGGCCTCGGTGGGATTCATCGGACAAGTTGGCAATTGGTATACGGTCGCTCTCGTGCTGGTATCCTTTGTGATGGCCGTTCAGGTTGCCATGATCAGACGTGGACTCAATCGTCGTGAGGCCTTCGACATGTTTCGCTCCCATGCCGGGATTGGGGTGGCGATCTTGATCGGACTTGTTATCGGGTTAATAGGGGATTCGACTGTTCGGGTCACCGGTCCCACCATGGGGACGAGTTATGCCGTGACACTCCATCCTCTGCCTGAGGGGATTGAGCGTGACGCCCTCCAAACCGAGATCGATCGGATCCTCGTTCGTATCAATAATCGGATGTCCACGTACCAGGAACATTCTGAACTCTCTCGCTTTAATCAGAATCAGACAATTGAATGGGTGGATGTATCTGCTGAACTTTTCACCGTCGTTGATGCGGCCGTGCATGCGAGTCGGATGACTCACGGTGCCTTTGACGCGACAGTGGGCTGGCTAGTGAATCTTTGGGGCTTTGGCCCTTCTATCCCAACCACGATTGTTCCGTCTGATACGGCTATTTCCGAAGTAATGAGGGCGACGGGATATGAGCATCTACATCTCAATCCTTCGCCTCCGGCTCTCCGCAAGGATGTTCCTGAGCTGTACGTCGATCTATCAGGGATTGCGAAGGGTTACGCTGTGGATCACATTGCTGAATATCTCGACTCTGTTGGAATCGAGAACTATCTCGTTGAAATTGGCGGTGAACTGCGAGCGAATGGGAAAAGGCAGAATGGCATGACCTGGGAGGTTGTGATTGAACGTCCGACGCCATTGGTGCGCGAAAAGCATCGGGCGATCAAGTTACGAAATCGGGCGATCGCAACATCGGGAAATTACCGAAATTATATCGAGCGAGATGGCAAACGCTTCTCACACATCCTCAATCCGAATACCGGAAAGCCGATCACGCACAATCTGGCCTCGGTCACAGTGATCCGCTCGTCCAGCATGGAGGCAGATGCGTTGGCAACTGGGCTTATGGTTTTGGGGCCTGATGCTGGATATGATGTCGCGGTCAAAGAAGATGTGGCCGCGCTGTTTTTGGTGAAACATGAAGATGGATTGCACGAAATAGTGACGCCAGCATTGGATCGCTATCTAGATCGTAAGTAGGGAAATGATAATGTGTGTCCCACCTTTCATTCGGGTATACTGAGCGCCCATTTCGTGGAGCGTAGATAATGCAACAAGAAGATCTCCTTTTAGCCGTCGTGGTCCTTATGTTGGCGGCGGCGATTTCGGTCCCGTTCTTTCGATGGCTCGGATTGGGATCTGTCATCGGGTTTCTCACCGCGGGGGTGGTTGTTGGTCCATGGGGGCTGAAGATTACTACGGAGGTGGAGACTATTCGCCACTTCTCTGAATTCGGTGTCGTGTTTCTTCTCTTCCTGATCGGTCTGGAACTTCGTTTGTCAAAACTGTGGGGAATTCGAAGGGTGGTGTTTGGTCTTGGCGGTTCTCAGATCATGGTGACGGGTGGATTGATTGCAGTGTATGCATGGGCATTTGGTGTGCCGTGGAATGTTGCCCTGGTTGTGGGATTTGGGCTGTCAATGTCCTCGACCGCCTTCGGACTACAAATCCTGACCGAGAAGGGCGAAATGGGAACGCGTCACGGCCGTGCGTCCTTTGGAATCCTACTTATGCAGGATTTGGCGGTTGTCCCGATGCTGGCTATCGTTCCCTTTATGGGAGAGATGACGCGGGGGCAGGGCGATCCCTATTGGGTTGCCGTCCTGAAAGCAGTTGTCGTGATCATATGTGTTGTCGCGTTTGGACGTTATGTCCTCCCACGAGTATTTCGCGCAATGGCTACAAGTGGCAACACCGGGTCATTTACCGGGGTCGCGATTATGACAGTGCTTGGTGCTGCATGGGTGATGGAGCAAGTCAACTTGTCTATGGCGTTGGGAGCATTTCTCGTTGGTCTTCTCCTCTCGGACTCTGAATATCGACATCAGATCGAGGCCGTGATTCAACCACTTCGCGAGTTTCTTTTGGGATTGTTCTTCATGGCTGTCGGCATGTCTATTGACTTCGGTCTTATCACGGAAAGTGGCTTCGTTGTGTTCGGAACTGCGCTCAGTGTCCTGGTGTTCAAGGCTCTGGCACTGTACGTCTTATGCCGACTCGCCGGCTATACAAAAATTTCGTCCTTTCGGGTCTCGCTATTGCTTCCACAGGTCGGTGAGTTCGGGTTTGTGTTGTTCGGCGTAGCCATCGCCCATAGCGTCATAGATGAGCATTTGTTCAAACATTTGCTTCTACTGATTGCGATGACCATGGCATTGACCCCATTTCTTGATGTGATCTCTACGCGTATTGCGAATCGACTTGATGGGACGAAAGGCCTGGATATGGAGGATGGATTGCACGGGGAGTCCGAGCATCATGTTCTTATCGCAGGTTTTGGTCGGGTAGGGGGGACCATAGCAATGATGTTGAGAAACAGTGATGTCCCCTACCTCGCGCTTGATATTAATGCAAAAGTCGTTGAAAACGGGCGGGCACGAGGGTTTCATGCCTTCTACGGCGATGCAAGTAAAGCGAGTGTCTTACAGGCGGCTGGTGCGGGATATGCAAAACTTGTGATAATCACCATTGATAATCAGGAGGCTGCGGAACGTGCGGTGTCTGCGATTCGGTATTTATATCCGGGGTTACCGATCCAAGCCCGGACGTTTGATCTTGCCCACAGTGAAAAGTTACATTCACTGGGTGCAAACTTCACTGTCCCCGAGCATGTGGAAATTAGCCTTCAGCTTGGTCGGGAAGCGTTGCTTCACCTGGGGCGTACGGAGTCATATGCCAATGATCTTGTCGATGACATTCGGCAGAATGATTATGCTGTGCTCCGGAATACTGCTTACGCTAAGAGCAGGCAATCAGTATGAACTATCAACCGATTGAAAATTACGGCATGATCGGGAACATGCACACCGCGGCACTGGTCGGCCTAAACGGATCAGTGGACTGGATGTGCTTCCCTCACTTTGATTCTCCCAGTGTATTTTGCGCGATTCTGGACGATGACAAAGGTGGACGGTTTCGAATTGCTCCAGCCAGCGAAGAATCGGTGATCTATAAGCAGTTCTATTGGCCAGATACCAATGTATTGATCACCCGCTTTCTTTCCCCGGATGGTGTTGGCGAAGTCAGCGACTTCATGCCTGTGGGACTTTCAGAAGGGGAGCCTGGCTATCACACCCTCATCCGAAAAGTGCATGTCGCCCGCGGATCAATGCGTTTTCGCGTTGAATGTCACCCCGCCTTTAACTACGCCCGTGACAGCCATACGATCACGGTATTTCCAGAAGGTGTTCGCTTCGATTCGTCAAAGCTGAGCCTCTGGCTGTCATCCCCTGTTCCGCTTGTGCAGCAAGGAAATAGGGTCACCGGCGAGTTCACCCTTGATCCAGGCCAGACGGCCATTTTCGCCTTACATGATTGTGGAAGCGATTGGGAACGACCACAACAACATCCGGAACAGCAAGGGGAGGAGTTGTTCAGGCAAACCATCGAGTATTGGCGCCGGTGGTTGTCACACTGTACCTACACTGGGCGATGGCGAGAGGTGGTCAATCGGTCGGCGCTGGCGTTGAAGCTGCTTACCTTTGAGCCAACCGGCGCCATTGTCGCGGCTCCGACGTCGAGTTTGCCAGAGGGGATTGGCGGGGAACGTAATTGGGACTATCGCTTCACTTGGATTCGCGATGCGGCCTTCACCCTGTATGGGCTCTTACGCATTGGCTTTACCGACGAAGCATCACGCTTTATGGGATGGCTTGAAGACCGTTGTCGTGATCTGAATTCCGATGGCTCGCTTCAGATCATGTACGCTTTGGATGGAAGTAAAAATATTACGGAGACGACACTAGATCATTTAGATGGCTATAAAGGATCTCGTCCGGTCAGGATTGGTAATCGGGCAGCGGTCCAGTTGCAGCTGGATATCTATGGCGAACTGATGGACTCCGTCTATCTTTATAACAAGTACGGTACCCCTATTTCATACGATTTGTGGCGACACCTTCGACAGCTGATCAATTGGGTCTGTGATAATTGGCAACGACCCGACGAAGGCATATGGGAAGTACGCGGAGGACGACAGCAATTTACCTATTCAAAACTCATGTGCTGGGTCGCGGTCGATCGTGCGTTGCGACTCGCTGACAAACGATCCTTTCCGGCGGATCGAGAACGTTGGCTGAGCGTTCGCGATGAGATTTACGAAGAAGTGATGAGCAAGGGATGGAACCAAGACCGGCAAGCATTCGTTCAACACTACGGGAGTGAGTCCTTGGACGCGTCAAACTTATTGATGCCGCTGGTCTTCTTTCTTTCCCCAAATGATCCTCGGATGATGAAGACGCTGGATGCCATTCTCAAGTCACCGGAAGAGGGTGGCTTGGTGGCAGATAGCCTCGTCTATCGGTATAACATCTATGAAACTGAAGATGGTCTCGCGGGTGAAGAAGGCACCTTTAATATTTGCACGTTCTGGCTGGTTGAAGCATTGACCCGTGCCGGTCGACATGACCCTAAATATCTGCGGCAGGCACGCTATATGTTTGAACAGATTCTAGGCTACGCCAACCACGTAGGCTTGTATGCCGAAGAGACGGGAACCCGTGGTGAGGCGCTTGGGAACTTCCCTCAAGCATTAACCCACCTGGGATTGATCAGCGCGGCGTTTAACCTTGACCGTGCGTTGGGTAAAAAGGGCTGAGGAGGATCCCAAAACATCACTTAGCCACTAGCACGTCTGCAAGTAATTCCGCTTCAATTGCGTATACCTTGATCATCGACTGGATATTGCAGGCCTCCAGTGCCGTTTTGACCGAACCCTGTGGTCGCAGAAAACGACGTGCCCCGCCCTTCAAGCCACGCTTTTACTCGCTGGATGGCCTTCTGATCGATGGTCGATGACCGTCCGCCACCAGTTCAATCGCTTGCGCTAATCGTTCCGGACTGATTTCTTTGAGCAGATATCCGGAAGCACCAGCCATCACAGCCGACAACATGGACTCATCATTTCCATACGAGGTCAGAAACAATACCCGTGCAGTCTCATGGTTTTGCAGCACTTCTCGGCACAGTTCCACGCCGCTACCGTCAGGCAACCGGTTTGTTCGTCAAACAACATGATGGAACATACCGACGGCGACACCGTCAGTTCTACCTGAAGACAAAGGGTGTTCAGAATGTTCGAGATCGGCTCCCCATCAATAACTTTCTCCAAGGAGATTCTCTGGATATCATGTAAGGACTCCACAACTTTTCGTTCGGTCATATCAAGCACAATTCCCTCCGGTGGCGTAGAGAGCTCCGCGTATGATTTCTTAATGGGTTCCAGAATTATGTCACTAGGGAAAATTTTAGCAATAGGTGCAAGTGTCCCTATCGATGGGTAGAATTTTGGAAGGTAGCGTGCTTTATCGTGTCCAGGTGAGCCAACGATTGAAGATTGATTTGACGCGTGGCGTGAGCCGTGTTTTGTTGTATGTGTCGCCTAGACGTTTGATGGCTTCCGCTTGGGTGGGATAGGGGTGAATGGTCTTCGCAATGGCGCTCAGGCCAAGTCCATTGGTCATGGCTAAGGTAATTTCGCTGATCATATCCCCGGCATGTGCGGCAACGATTGTCGCGCCGAGGATTTTGTCTGTTCCCTCCTGAACATGAAGGCGTGCGAACCCTTCGGTTTCACCATCTAAGATCGCACGGTCATTCTCTTCGAGATTCCAGGTAAAGGTGTTGATTTTGTAGCCTTTCGCTTGAGCGTCTTCCGCGCGAAGTCCAACATGTGCGATTTCTGGTTCGGTATAGGTGCACCATGGAATGGTGAGGGCGCTGGTTTTCTGACGGCCGTGAAACAGCGTATTGGCGATGACGATGCGGGCCATCGCATCTGCAGAATGGGTGAACTTGTATGGGAAGCAGATATCCCCTGCTGCGAAAATTCGTGGGTTGGTGGTCTGCAAGCGTTCGTCAACGGTGACGCCGACCTGAGGATTGTACGACACGCCGACAGCGTCGAGATTCATGTCTTCAACATTGGGAGCGCGTCCGATGCTCATCAAGATCTCGTCCACCACCAGTTCCGTCGTCTTTCCCGCCGTTTCGCAATGGATCACTTTTTCAGATCCGTGAGATTCAATCTTGAGAATATTGGCGTTGCAGGTGAAGTGAACGCCGTCTCGGCTAATCGAGGCTTTTACAATTTCTGCGCCATCGTAATCATCGCGAGGCAGGATGCGGCATTCTTTCTCGAACACAGTCACCGTGCTTCCAAAGCGGGCAAATGCTTGGGCC
>JYMV01017077.1_pt1 | contig 10824 bp, 11 predicted proteins | sample 338911 | NCBI WGS metagenome assembly JYMV01 (sample SAMN03354496, study PRJNA234377) | hydrothermal vent metagenome | biome: Deep sea; feature: Hydrothermal plumes at the Eastern Lau Spreading Center, Western Pacific Ocean; material: Seawater | place: Tonga | collected 2009 | depth 2000 m m
CACCTCAGACGTTTTATTTTTAGTAATCAAACTTTCAATATCATTTGACGAAGAAATTTCAACACCACTAATAGACCGTTTTTGCAACTCACTTTTATCATCTATGAATGCTACTGGATTATATTCATCAGACTGCTGTAGAGCAGTCAATAATTGCCTACCAGCAGATCCTGCCCCATAAATAATCACATTGCTTCTAGAAGATTGTTTAAATCTATTTGCATTTGACAACAACCAACGAGCCGTTATGCGCAAGCCACCGATTACGAATATAGTCAAGATCCAGTTAATCAGTATAACCGAACGCGGAATACCTTCCACAGCAGCCATAAAGCCAACTATGCCCCATATTAATGCATACAAAGATACTGACTGGACCACAGCCCACAATGCCTTAAGGCCAATATAACGAATTATCGCACGATACAAACCAAAATGAATAAAAATAGGAACTGCAACAATAGGTGCGCCGAATATCACCCAAATAAAATCACTTTCTGGGAAATACCAATAACCTAAACGAATTGAGAATGATATTAGCAAAGTTGCTACCAACAACACAGAATCAATAAACAACATAATTAATTGCTTCTTAACTCTGGATATTTGTATTATTCTATCTAACATGTGCTAATTTAGTTTAGTTTAAAAGAAAAAAGTTATTAGCCCATCTTCTAATAAGCAATTCAACATTAATAATCAAAAGAAATCAATGACTCACGCCATCACGATTAACAACTTTCAAGAAGGTCATCCATAATATTTTTATATCAAACCAAAACGATCGATAATGCATGTATTCCACATCCAATGCAACTTTATTTAGAATAGATAGTTTATCTCGACCATTAACCTGTGCCCACCCTGTAATACCAGGTAATAATTTATCTACACCCTCCTCAGTACGTAAAGCAATCAAATCGTCTTGGTTAAACAGTGCAGGACGCGGCCCTACAAAGCTCATATCACCTTTTAAAATTGAATACAATTGTGGCAATTCATCTAAACTAGAACGACGTAAGAAACCGCCAATAGGAGATAAATGAGAATCTGGATTATCTAATAGATGAGTTGCTACAGCAGGTGTATCTATTATCATAGAACGAAACTTAGGCATCTTGAATACTATATTATTTTTTCCAATTCGATCCGACCAGTAAAGTGACGAGCCTTTTGAAGTCAAACGTACAGAAAAAAAAATTAATAGCATGGGTCCAATAAGTAAAGCTAGTACTAACAACACTAAAATAAAGTCAAACGTCCGTTTCACAAACTATGCACGATGTTATTAAATGCAACCTATTTTATAATACATACTGTCAATATATTGAACTATAGTTATGTTATCGTCGACACTAGAATGAAAAAACTACTTCTTCACTATAGTAGACACTTCTAAACTTAATTTTTGTCTACTGCTTATGAGCAAGATAATACTTAACCGCCTCTTCCAATCCATCTTCTGGTAACTGCACTGGAGACCAGTTTAATATTTTTGCAGTTTTAGATCCATCCACCTGAAGTGGCGCTGCTAATTTTCGAACCTCTTGTTTTTTACCTACTAAAGAAGCAAGATTCATTAACATTGGTACAGTCATTGAAAACAATGGTCGCTTATTATCCATATACTTTGCGATCAGGGTTACAAGTTCAGCAGTTGACCAGTCAGAACCATCTGTAGCCACAAATGCACTAAACTTAGGCAGAGGCACTGTAATGGTTTTTATTATTAAATCACACAAATTGTCTAATGATATCATGCTTTTTTTTGCATTCATCCCACCTAATGGTAAAGGGAGCCCCAAATCCACCAGCTTCAGTAAACGATGAAAATTCCCCGGTGTATTAGCCCCATAAACAAGAGGGGGTCGAACTATAACAACTTCCATTCCTGTTGATTTAGATATTTTTTTCAGGCCAATCTCTGCCTTCATTTTTGAGATTGAGTACATGTCTTTAGGATCATACTCAGAATCATTATTAAAAATATTTCCATTTATATTTGAGTTTCCCAAAACCCCAATACTACTAATATAAATAAATCGCTTTACTCTTAAATTTGCTGCATTTAACGCCAAACTAAGCGTGGTATCACAATTCATTTTGATAAAATCATCCAAGGGGTTGTTAGATGATTCTTTCAAAATATGTGCTCGAGCAGCCAGATGAATAATACAGTCTGTATCATGTAGAAATACTGACCAATCTAAAATATCACAAAAATCACCAATGTCTTTACATGTAATATTTTTTCCATAATTAGTATTACATTTGCTTTTGACGAGTAATAAAACAATGAATCCCGCATCAGACAACATGCATGCTAACCTAGAGCCTATATATCCACCGCCACCTGTCAAAATTACTTTGGTCACCATTTAAATACCGCTAATTTGTTTCCATATAGATAGAAAAAATTCCTGCCAGAATTAAAGCTAACCCTACTATGGATTGAACAGAAATATTTTCGTTTAGGAAAACATACCCCATAATGGTAGCAGTTATCAAAGACAAAGGCATCATAATCGAAACAGCCACCCCCAAGGGGAATTTATGTAGGATTACTAAAGATAATAAAAAAGCAATCACATAAAGAGACAAACCTAGCAATAATTTTAGTGTGAATATACTAGCAAAACTCTCAATAGAAAATTTCTCCAATTCACTAACAGAAGTCTTTAGAATAAGTAATCCAACAACAGTAAACAGAGAGTGTGATATAAATAGTATCACGCCTCCTATATCATTAAAGCTCATTTTATAATCCACCAAACTCATTCACTATATATCTAGGCCTTCTTTTAGATTCTATAAAGTTTTTACCAACATATATCCCCAAAATACCAACAGTAATTAATTGAATTCCTCCAAAAAATATTACTAGAAGCACAACAGATGTCCAGCCCTCAATTACAGTATTAACAAATAGCATCTTATTTATTAAAATAAATACTGCATAAATAAATGCACTCATTACAGATATCAGGCCGGTGTATAACGATAAATACAAAGGTCTATTTGAAAAAGAGGTTATTCCGATAAGTGCCAATCCAACTTGTTTTATGAGGCTATATTTAGTTTTTCCAGCCCTCCTCTCATCTTCAATATAGGCAAGGGTTGCATGGTTATACCCAACCAACGAAATAATCCCCCGAAGAAAAGGCTCATACTCTTGAAAAGTTTTAATACTTGTGACAACTTTTTTATCTAAAAGAGAAAAACCAGAAAAACGAAAATATATATTTTCATCAGAAATCCAATTCAAGACTTTATAAAATGCAACCTCCATAGTTTCTTTCAACCAGCTTGAATGTCCTGCACTTTCTCTTTGCATTACAACAACATCCGCCCCCTCGCGCCATTTCGACACCATTTCTGGTATATATTTCGGTGGATGTTGAAGATCGGAATCCATAATTATCGCAGCATCGCCAGAAGCATAATCTAGACCAGCCATCAAGCACACTTGATCCCCAAATCGTTTCGACATCAGTAAATATTTTACATTATCATCCATGGATGATAATGCTCTTACTCTATCGATTGTGCCATCTGAACTATTATCATCTACAAATATAATTTCATAATCCATACTGGAAGCCCGGAATTCAATCATTAGAGCGTCGTACATTAACTGTACATTATCACACTCATTAAGTGTTGGTAAGATGACTGAAATTTTTTTCTTTTCGGTATCTGATCGCATAGTATCAGGTATTAATTGTTTCATTTTTTATTGTTGCCTAAATTTTTACAATAGTTATTAATAACAGAAATTATATGATCTACGGTATTTAATTCGATTTCTGGATACAATGGTAGTGCAATTACATTAGTTGATAATTTTTCCGACACGGGGAAATCGCCGACTGAATATCCAAGATAAGACAATGATTTCTGCAAATGATGAGGAAATAGATAATAAATATTCGCCTGTATATTATTTTCTTCCAGGTAATCCATCAGAGCATTTCTGTCCCCCGCATATCTTGATTGAAAGACATGGTAATTAGAAAAAGTATTTTTTAAAATCCTTTGATGTGAAAATAACTCATTACTTAACCCGCTAATATATTTTTTGGCAATTAAATTTCGTTGATGATTAAATTTATCTAAATAACGCAACTTGACACTCAAAATAGTTGCTTGAATTTCATCTAAACGACTATTCATGCCATGGATTTCTACATGATCCTTATCACGCATGCCATACATTCTCATTAATTTAATTTTTTTATACAAATCATGGTTATTTGTAATAATTGCACCACCATCACCATAACCGCCAAGATTTTTAGTTGGATAAAAGCTGAAACAACCAATATCGCCAAAAGACCCTGACTTTCTTTTGTTCATTGAAGAGCCATGAGCTTGACAGGCGTCCTCTATGATATATATATTTCGCCCGACTATCGCTCTCAATCTTTCTATATCAACAACATTACCAAACAGATGGACAGGCACTATGGCTTTTGTCTTTGGACCTATAGCCGACAACACCTTTTCAAGGTCAATAAGGTATGAATCTTCACAAACATCTACAAAAACAGGTACTGCTCCAGCAGATATTATTGCAGAAATAGTTGCATATGCAGTATATGGTGTTGTAATCACTTCATCACCACCCCCAATACCGCACGCTCTTAATGCAAGAATGATTGCATCTGTGCCACTAGCTACACCCAAACAATAACTTATATCATTATATGAAGCAAATTCATTCTCAAAAGCACTTACTTTTTCGAATAAAGTGTACCTTCCGGACTTCAGAACATTAAATATAGCGTTATCAATTTCTAGCTGATACTTCAAATATTCTGGAACAAGATTATTTCTTAAAATCATATAATTTTATCTCTAAAATATTGTATTGTAAAATTCAAAGACTGCTCAAGATTGTGCATCTCATATCTAGGAATTTTATTATCTATTTTGGTGAAATCAACCTTATAATTATTTACATCAATTTTTTTAATATTTTCTGGAATATTTTTAAAGGACACGGTGCATTGATCGATTAGATAAGATATCTGTTTTGCGATCTCTTGAATGCCAATATGATTACACGGAATATTGTACGATTGAAAAGAATTGTTAGTTAGCAGGGTGACGTTATAAATAATATCTACAAGATCTTTAACATAAATTATATTTCTTTTTCTTTCATGCCCATAAACTTCAATCTTCTTATTCAGAAGCGCACTCCTGACAAATCCGCCAATTAATCCAATATCCTCACCCGTATAAGGCTGATGCTCACCATAGCAGTTTGGTATCCTAAAACTAACAACATTTATGCCGTATAAATTTGAATAAACTCTAAAATAGTTTTCTGCAGATACTTTATTTATACCTTGTATATCAATGGGGAGCATTTGGGTAGATTCATCAACGAAATTAAAGATACTACTCCCATACTGCCCTATAGATCCTAAATTAATCACCAGGCTATTTTTATTTAAATTATCCTTTAAACAATCCAAGAGATATAAATGCGAATGTAAATTTAATCTTAAATCTAACATAGGGTCGCTAATCGCACCTAAGTGTGATGTCCACCCCATAGAATCGATAATAATATCCTGCTCAGAGACTATTTTTGACAAGTCGGAAACATTCTCAATACATTCTTCAATAAATGTTATATTTTTAATGTCACAAATATTCTCAACCCTACCTCCAGTTCCATCCACTAGCCCATCTATAATTGTTACAATCCCAATCTTAGAAAATTTATCAGCGAGCTGACTACCTATAAAGCCCGCTCCTCCCAATATTAAAATCTTCTTCACCTTTAGTCGGCCTTACTAAAATGAGCTTTGTAGTCACCCTCAGCCTTTTCATAGTCATCGTATCTTCCAATATCAAGCCAGTATTCTGAAATTTCATATTTTAAAACTTTCATCTTGTTGGTAATTAGTTGATTTATTAGAAGATCCATGCCATAGTATTCGTTGTTTGGTATCGTGTCGAGTATTCTCGGGTTAACCACATAAATTCCAGCAAGGATATACTTGACAATATCAGGCTTTTCTTGCATTTCAAGCACATCATCCCCATCAAACAATATATTCCCAAATTCATAAGGAGTTATTTCCTTCTTAATAGCAAGACAAATATCTGAATCCTTATCAACAGCAAATTTATAAAGATTTTTAAAGTTTACAGAACTCAAAATATCGCCATTCATTACAATAAATGGGTCTTTAAGGTATTTCTTTAAGAGCGTCAATGGGCCAGCTGTACCAAGCCGCTTATCTTCTTTACTCACAATAATAGATACACCATACCTACTGCCATCCCCTATAAAATCTTCTATATAATCCGATTTGTAATTAGTACATATATATATTTCTTTGAATCCATTATCCCTTAGTCTCTCGATTTGGATTTGCAAGATAGATTTGCCTCCAATAGGCAATAATGGCTTTGGTATTACTTCTGTGAATGGTCTCAATCTAGTTCCTAGACCACCTGCTAATATAACAGCTTTCATATAATTATCCTAATGTGTTGTACTAATCTTATGTAAATCACCACTAACTGCAACATTTAATACATAAAATAAATCATGCAAATTCATGAAGCGTACACCCTTAACTTTCAATACTGACATCCCTTCTTTGGTTGGATGAGAATACTCACGGAAAGAGCCTAGCTGCTCTTGAGCGGGCGCCACAGTCCCAGAAATTAAAAAAGGAATCATGAACTCCCACACGCTATCATAAGATAACAACATTTTCTTCCATAATGAAAACACTGTATCAGCATCAGAGACCTTCACATCTAGTCCCGTAGTAATTATATCTCCAGCATCTAGCGCTTCAACTAAATAATGCGCAGTAACATGTGCCAACTCTTCTTCATTAACAAAAAACCAAAAATAAGCAGCTGACCCCCGATATTTCGGCAGAGGAGCTTCATGCATATTTAGAACACCACATTTTGCTAACACTATCAGATCTCTTGGTAAAAGTGATGAGCTACTACTAATAATCCATGATGGTTCTCTAGTACGAATAAAATTTATCATCTCTTCATCAAACTGATCAAAATAATGGTGTTCAATCTTATTATTATTGCAAATATGTTTGATACTCTTATGGAACAATCTCGAGACAAATGAAAATACTTTAACAGTTACAAAAGTCATTATGAAGTAATTAGGTGCATTTTTTAAAATTTTAAATATTGACAACCAATTTCTTTTTTTTGACTTTCTAGAATATGGAATGGCTGGCATTTCTATAACACACTCATACATTTCACTATAATTATTTAAAACTTCACTATGAATCATATACGAACGCAAGCTTGGGTAATATAATAAAATCACTTTGTTATTTCTATTAAAATTACTAGACATGATTCAAGAATAGATCAAAGATTATAAATATCGCACTTGTATTTTGTGATATTTTCATTATCAGAAAACCACTCAATAGTCCTTTGAATCCCGTCCCGTATACTAACGCTTGAATTGAAATCTGTTAGATTCTTAATTTTAGTGTTGTCACACCACAACCTGTAAACTTCAGACTTTTTAGGCCTAATGCGCTGTTTTTCAACAATGAACTCTACGTCGCTATTCATTAACTCCTTTATAAGATTCAATGTATCGCCTATACTTATTTCAGAATTGGAACCAATGTTTATTGCCTCCCCAATCGTTTTATCTGATTCTGCTATTGCAATTAGGCCGCCACATGTATCTGTAACATAGTTGAAGTCTCGAGTTGGGCTGACATCGCCTAATTTTATTTTTTTCGCTCCATTTAAAATTTGTGTGATGATCGTAGGAATTACTGCGCGAGCCGATTGTCTAGGGCCGTAAGTGTTAAATGGTCTTGCAATAGTAACTGGTAAATCAAAAGTATTAAAGAAACTTATTGCCATAGCATCAGCGGCGATTTTAGTTGCACTATACGGCGACTGAGCTTGCAATGGATGTTTTTCATCTATTGGGACATATTGAGCTGTACCGTACACTTCGCTTGTTGAAGTATGTATCACTCTTATACCGCCATTTTCATATGCTGCTTGGCATATATTTAGTGTGCCTTTTATATTAGTATCTACATAACTATCTGGTGCCACATAAGAATAAGGGATGCCAATTAATGATGCTAAGTGAAAAATTATATCGACACCCTGCGTAATACTTTTACAGTAATGAGGGTCTCTTATATCTCCAGTCAGTATATTCACTCGATCAATACAATCTAAATTTTCTAACCAACCCCAATTATTGAAAGAATTATATTGAACTAATGCATAAACAGTTGCCCCTTTAGAAACTAATATTTCTACTAAGTGAGACCCTATGAAGCCATCTGCCCCTGTAACTAAAATTATTTTATTTTTAAGTTCCATATCAACTTTTATATTCAAAAATATTATCTACCATTGTAGACATAGATTATGTTATTTTTACACATCTTACTATCATCATTTTTACTAATATTAATCAAAATACATTCAAAATTATTGACCTTAAGGTTGTCAATGGATTCATACCCCAATTGTAAAACATTATTATTAGGAACCCAATCTGGATTCGCTTTAAGGCCACCACCTTTGCTAATATCGACCAATCTTTCAACAAACATTCGCTCTACACTAGATTCATAATCTGAGATAACATAATTCAATTTTAAATAGAGAGGGTTAGTTACATTATTTGCTCTAAGAAATTTATAAAAAGACGCTATCAATTCAAAATCCCAAACATTAAAACTATTTACAATCACCGCTTGTGTGGGATTAGTGTTTGATAGTAATTTGATCTTTTCAATTGTAGAATAGTAATGCTCAGTATGAGAAACATGCGCCCTGGTCATTTCACTTGTTCTAATAATGTTTGGCACTGCACTTTTTGATATGAAAATCATAACTAATGTTATTAGCACCAACCTTTTTACATATTTTTTTTCTAACACTATTCCCAACATCTTCTTTGCATAAAATACCAATATCAGCAAATAAGTCGAATAGAAAATTATCATAGGAAAGTCATAGCGAGTTCCTGAAGGGAGGCCGCCAGCATAATAAACAACTTGAAAAAGAAGAAACAAAGATAAAATAAATAAATAAATAAACATTCTAAACATGTGTTTACATAACTTACTATATTGTTGTTTTTGTATTAGATTTTCTTTAAATTTCCATAAAAGAGCTACTGGAAATAATAATAAAACACCTCCCCATTCAATAAAAATAATTTTAAAAAACTTAAAAATAATTCTTAGAAAACTATTATCAAAAAAACCATACCCTGATATATCTTCGCTCGTATTTATAAAATACCAACCTATAACAAATGCAATAAATAATCCATACAAAATCAAAATAACACTTAGTAAGCCAATAAGATTCTTAAAAATATCTCGGTCAGTCGATCTGTGAAGAAAAAATAACATAATTGCTGGAACTATAACTAAAAATGTGAAATTTTCTTTCGATCCAATTGATATTAAACCAGATACAAAGTATGCAATTAAAACAACAGTTCTCATTCTTAATTTACTTTCGCCACCTGATTTTAAAAAATTGTATATTAGAATAGACACTGGTATGAAAACAACTAAACCATAAAGAGTATAAATTTCAGATGTTATGATTCTAGTAAAAATATCAGACCACGCACCTTCAGAGACTAAAATCAATGAAATTATTGAGCCAGAAATCATGTCTGTTTTTGAGAAAATGAATTTAGAGAGTACATACATCAGAAGAATAAATAGCAATAATCTAGCAATCTGATAGTAAATCACATTATTTTTAAATAAGTACATTTCTACTGTTCTGGCAACTTGGAAGGATGGTCTAAACCTTCCATACTCACCTAGGTCAAAATCTTTCTCATTCTTGATAACATTAATTCCATCAGTCAAGGTAAATCTATTGTCTGAGCCTACTTCTGCTACAATATGATGATCGTCTATTATCGAAAACTTTGATTGAAGAACTTCGCCAAACATAAAATAGGCTAATAAAACAATTACACTTAATAAGATTGCATTAAATTTGAAACTATCATTCATAATATAAAACCTTAAAGTAAAAATGATTAATTATTAGAATCACTTTTAGACACAGAATCATATATTTTATCGACTTCAAGACAATGAGACTCCCAATTATGATTTTTAATTACATACTCCCTTGCACTTTGAGATAAAGATATATATTTTTTTGGTGATAATAATATATCAATAACATAATTAGAAAATTTTTCAGAATCATCAGCTATAAGGATGTCTTCCATGTGTTGCGCTTTTATGTCTCCAAGTCCATATGATGTTGCTACAACAGGTACAGCACATGACATAGCCTCAAGTAATTTATTCTGCATTCCTGACCCTGATACCATTGGAACAACCGATACACTCGATTCTGATATTAGTTCAGCTATAGAATCAACGTAACCAGTAACAACAACGTTACTAGAAGCCATTTTTTTTATCTGGGAAGTAGGGTCTTTCCCAGCCACAATAAATACAGCACCCTTAACCGACTCTAAAATCTTATTAAGACAATTTTCAACAAACCACATAACAGCTTGTATGTTTGGCTCATAAGACATATTTCCACTAAAAATAATATTTTTTTTTGAGGGTGTTCGAAGGTTTAAATATCTCAGTATTAACCCCTAAAGGGATGGCATTCGACTTGATTGGAACCAAAGAACTGTCCCTTTCAGAGACAAATAATACTCTTTTAACATTATTTGGAATTTTTGATTCAAATTTAACTAATCTATCATATTCATATTGATAGAAAAACCTTCTGAAAAAACCTTTAGAATTATTTAACCTTTTCAAA
>JYMV01002582.1_pt1 | contig 10823 bp, 7 predicted proteins | sample 338911 | NCBI WGS metagenome assembly JYMV01 (sample SAMN03354496, study PRJNA234377) | hydrothermal vent metagenome | biome: Deep sea; feature: Hydrothermal plumes at the Eastern Lau Spreading Center, Western Pacific Ocean; material: Seawater | place: Tonga | collected 2009 | depth 2000 m m
AACCGATGACCCGGACTTTCAGGAGAAGCAAGACACGCTCAAACTGATTGACTTGATTCAGATCACTGGAGAAATGTTCCGCCAAAGGTTCAAGGGAAGCCCAATTAAACGGATAAAACGAAGGGGGCTGCTTCGAAATGTTGCTGTTGCCCTGGGTAATTCCGGCAATCCTCAAGCCATACCTCCTCTGATAAAGGTGCTGGATGACGATGAACCCTTGATCCGGGCACATGCGGTCTGGGCTCTAGGCGAACTTTCAGGGCTCGAGGTCCTTCCTGTTCTTCGGGCAAAATTAAATAACGAGAAGGAAGACATTGTCCTCGAAGAGTTGGAAAGGGTGGTGGCCCGATTTGCTTAGAGGTTGCGGGAACATTTAAAGGGGATTTCTTATGGAGGTCTCTATTTATTCGGTAATTTTCTCCAAGGTAATGGCCCTTGCAGCAGAGGGAAAGTTGGTGAACTATAGTAAAAAGCGCAATTGCATTTGCTTGCTTGATCAGTATTGACTCGTTGCCTCCGGTGGCTAGCTGGCCCGTAGGCATTTTTTAATTTCATCATAGGTTTGGCGTTCCCAATTATGGAACAAACTCACCCTCGACCTCTTTTGGTTCTTTCCGGACTTTTCCTGATCGCTCTGGTGGTTCGCGTTATTTATTTTATCGAACTCTCTCAAATCCCTTATTTTGATATCGTCCTTCCTGTTTATGATCATTTTAACTTTGACCAGGGTGGGTTGAATTTTGCGGCCGGTGACGTATTGGCACGATCGCCCAATAACAGCTATTCCCCCCTTTACAAGTATTTTCTGGGAAGCCTTTATTTTTTATTTGGCAGGAATTTTTATGTGGTTTACGGCCTACAATTTGTGCTGGGAGCCTTTGGCGCGGTTTTAATATTCCTAATAGGTAAAAGGTTATTTGATGTCCGTGTAGGTCTTTTGGCCTTTATTGGATTTGCCTTTTACTCCACGGAAATTATATATGAAGGGATCATTCTTCGTGCCGCCTTCATCACCTTTTTAGGAATTTTTTCGTTCTACGTTCTGCTCCGCTTGCTGTGCCCTGATTCTGTCTCTGTTTTTTCAGTCGCGTCCTAATACCTTTCTGTGTCTGCCTTTTGTTATTTTTTATATTCATAAATTTGTCTTTAAAGACTGGGAACCAGCGAAGAGAGTGAGGGGCTGGGGGATATTTTTGATCCCCTTGTTTCTTTCATTCATTCCGTTGCTGGTCCAGTGTTATCTCGTTCATGGAAGGTTTGTGTTTTTTGATTCCAGTGGACCCACCGCGTTTCTGGCCGGAAATTTTATTGATTATCCCGGTGTGGGATTTGATCCGAATATTTTAACCCACTTCCAGAAAAAGCATCAGATGGAAAACCTTTCTCCAGTGTCTTTTGTTTTTCAACAGGTCATGAGCGATCCTATCGGGTTTTTGAAAATGATCGGGCGAAAGCTGTATTTTTATTTCAATGATCTGGAGGGGGCATCCAACCTTTCCATTTATCTTTACCTGGAAAACTCCAGGATATTGCCTTTTTTGCTTAGCCATTTTTCCCTGTTTTCCGCTTTAGGGATGATGGGGGTCGTATTGGCAATCAGGAACAGGGAAAAAATTTTTCTCCTGTATGCTTATCTGGCATGCCTTATTCTTTCAGTGGTTCTTTTTCATGTGGTGGCCCGTTTTCGAATTCCTTCCGCGCCGTTTTTAATTCTTTTTTCCGCCTATGCGGTAGGCAGAGCCTGCACCTGGTGGAGCCAGAGGCAATTCAAGCAATTTGCAGTATTTGTTTTGGTCTTTCTTTTTTTGTTCTATGGGTTGCGGGCTCCGAAGAGTCAAACCAAAATTCGTTATGTAGATTATTGCAATTGGAGTTATGTCTATACGCTGGAAGAGAAATGGTTTGATGTGGATAAAGCAGAAACTTATGGAATTAAATGCTTGGAATCAGAGAGAAAAATAAATTCCGCTTGGGGGGTGCCCAATGCCACGCTGGCTTCTATTTATAAAATTTATGGTTTTTATTTAATTCGGCAGCAGGATGAAACAGCAGGCAAGATTTTGAGGTATGCTTTCTCCATCGATCCGTTCGATTCCCAGTTATACCGGATGTATTCCGATTTCGAAGTGGGACGCAATAATACCAGGTCGGCAATCCGGAATCTTCTAATCAGCCGGGTTGCGGATAAAATGGATGCAGTACCGCTGCAGACCCTTATCCGGATTTATTATAAAAACAACAGTGACCCAGGGAGGCTATTGGCCGCCTTGAAGGCGGTGCTGCCCATGGAAAAGGATCCGGGCACTGCTCAACATGTGCAGAATGAGATTCGCCGGCTTGAAGGTCTGCTTGCTAATAAAATTAATTGGGTAAAAGCTTCTACTGAAAAGGCCCGAAAATTCCTTTTTGCAGGTAAATGGTTGGCGGCCCTGGAGGAGTATAAAAAGCTGAACGCTTTCAATGCTTCCGATGCCCGTCTCCTCGTTGAACAGGGGGTGGCCTACGAGAATTTAAACGATGAAGAAAAAGCGCTGGATTCCTTTTACGATGCTTTACTGGTCAAAGAGGAAAATCCAGAATTGAATAAGAACCTGGGGAATTTTTACTTGTCTGTAGGAAACCTGGTTTTGGCAGTGCTTCACTGGAAGCGATATCTGGAAACCTCAACACAAGAGGGCGAATATTTTCTGATCCAGGAACAGTTTCAGTTTTTTTCTCGGCAGTTGAGGATGAAGAACCTGAAGAAACAGATTTTTGACCTTTCCGGAGAGCAAACCCGAGCCCTTTATAAAATCTACAGGAATATGAAAGTGGAATTAGGCCCATAAAGCGGATTGGGGCTAAACAGTCAAAACAAACCGTTGATCCGGCATGGGTTCCCGTCCTATAATCAATAAAATTTTAACTGCCCATTTTCCGTGGAGGCAATTTGCAAGGGCTTATTGCGCCGAGAATACGGTTGCTAGCAGATAAAGGCATTGCAATTTTCCTGCGGAGGTACTCCGCTAGCCGTGGAGGCAAATAGTAAGGGCTTTTTGAGCCGAGAAAACTCTTTGCTCGCCAGAGAGAGCTACGGCTCACTGGGTCCAGCGTCGCGCTGGTGGAAAGGTTTATGGAAAACTCACGTTTTATAAAAGCCTGCCGAGGAGAACCCGTCGATAAAACTCCGGTATGGTTCATGCGCCAGGCGGGCCGGTATATGAGAGTTTACCGGGACCTCAAAGAAAAACACACTTTTCTGGAAATGTGCAAGACCCCGGAATTGGCATGTGAAGTTACATTGCAACCTCTGGATGTGCTGGGGGTGGATGCCGCCATTATTTTTGCTGATATTCTCCTTCCTTTGGAACCGATGGGGACGGGTTTAGAATTTTCGGCGGGTGATGGTCCCGTGATCCCGCGGCCGGTGAAGGACCGGAAAGCCGTTCAAAAACTTTTACCGGTAAATGCGGAAGAGCAGTTGGGTTTTGTTGCCGACGCAATTCGTTTAGTTAGGCGGGAGATCAATATTCCTTTGGTCGGTTTTGCGGGGGCTCCTTTTACCTTATGCAGTTATATGGTGGAGGGAGGAAAGTCCCGAGAATTCAAAACCACTAAACTGATGATGTACGAGGCCACCGATGTGTGGGAACTTTTGATGGACAAGGTGTGCACCATGCTGGTGGATTATTTAAAGATGCAGGTCTCGGCAGGGGCTCAGGCCTTGCAGATATTCGACAGTTGGGTGGGGTGCCTCAGCCCCAGCGATTACGAGAAATATATTCTTCCTTATTCCCGGCGTGTTTTTGAGGGCCTCAAAGATGTCGGAGTTCCTGTCATTAATTTCAGCACCGGAACCTCCACGATGCTGGACCTGGTGCAAAAGGCCGGCGGAGATGTGCTCAGTTTTGACTGGCGAATCCAAATGGATTCTGCGCGGACCCTGTTGGGAAAAGAACAGCCGGTTCAGGGCAATCTCGATCCGGTAACGCTTTTTGCCCCTATACCGGTAATTCGCGAAGGGGTTTATGACATCCTCAAACGTGCAGGAGGAAGAGGCCATATCTTCAATTTGGGGCATGGCATTTTGCAACATACTCCAGTAGAGCATGTAAAAGCCGTGGTGGAAATGGTCCATGAATACCAGCATGAATGATTCTTCCGGCACCGAGCCGCTGACCGGTGTTTTCCTTATGGCGCATGGGGCCCCCGAGTCAACCGATGATATCCCGGAATATTTGAAGAACATCCGCGGCGGAATAGAATCCACTCCAGAGACTATCCAAATCATTCGACACCGCTATGAGCAGATCGGCGGGAAATCTCCTCTGCGGGAGATTTCCCAGGAACTTTGCGTCCGGTTGGAAACTTTTCTCAACCAGCAAGGACCGCAGTTCAAAGTCTATTGCGGAATGCGTAACTGGAGTCCCTATATCCGTGACGAAGTAAAAAGGATGAAGGGAGACGGTATAAAAAGGGTAGTGGCACTTTGCCTGGCCCCACAATTCAGTACTTGGAGTACAAGCTTGTACTTCAAGGTTTTTAAGGAAGCGTTGACAACCTGTGGCGCTGAGGATATGGATGTGCGTTACATCGGCAGTTGGGCGGACCACCCGCTTCTGATTGACGCGTTTGAAGAAAAATATAGGACGGCCCTTGAAAGACTGGGGCCAAATGCGAAGGATTCGGTTTGCACGATTTTTACGGCGCACAGCATCCCTTCTGAATCTTTAGAGTTTGGGGATCCTTATGCAGAGGAGTTTGACAAAACCATTAAAAAACTCGTGGAACGTGTGCAACCGCGATACTGGTTCAAAGCTTACCAGAGCCAGGGCATGATACCGATTCCCTGGTTGGGGCCCACTGTAGAATCAGTTTTGGATAAGATTGCAAAGCAAGGCTCGAAAACGGTTTTAATCATTCCGGTCGGTTTTGTTTGTGATCATGTAGAAATTTTATTTGATATTGATATAGAATTTAATAAATATGCCAAAGAGCACAAATTAAGTTTGCACCGCACCGAATCGTTAAACCTTTCTCCGACATTTATCGAAGCACTGGCTTCTTTGACCTGGGAAAACCTGGTTTAAGCCTACTAGGTTCCAGGATGACGCGGGACCCAATGGACAATAGCTTTCTCTGGCGAGTAAAAAGTTGCCTAGGCTTGATGAGCTCCTATCCAGCTGCCGCCATTTTATAGAAAATCATGGATCTTGAAAATTTAAACCCTCAGCAGTTGCAGGCGGTGCGCCATAGTGAGGGACCGCTAATAGTGGTGGCGGGAGCAGGCTCCGGTAAAACACGTGTCATTACCTGCCGAATTATCCATCTCATTAAGGAGAAGGGTATTCCTCCGGAAAGCATCCTGGCTATCACATTTACCAACAAGGCGGCAGGGGAAATGAAGGAACGTGTCCGGAACATGCTGGATCTTCGCGGGGCATTCCCCTGGATCAGCACCTTTCATTCTTTTTGCTTGAGAATCCTGCGTAGGCATATTTCGGAACTGGGTTTTTCCAATGATTTTGCTATCTATGATGCTCAGGACCAGTTGACTCTGGTCAAGCAGTGTATGAAGGTGGCACAAATCAGTGCGGACGCGTTTCCTCCCAAAACCCTCCTTCATCACATCAGTGGATTCAAAAATGATTTTCTTTTGCCGGAAGATATGCAACCAGAGACGATGTCTTATGGGCACCAACTGAAGGCGGCGGGTCTTTATTCTGTTTACCAGTCTGCCCTGAAAAAAAATAACGCTTTGGATTTTGACGATTTGCTGGTTTTTACGGTCCGGCTTTTTCAGGAGTATCCTTCTCTCCGCACACATTATAACGATATGTTTCGGTACATTCTGGTGGATGAGTTTCAGGACACCAACGCGGCGCAGTATAAGCTGGTGCGCTTGTTGTCGCAGTCCCATAACAACATTTGCGTTGTGGGTGATGATGACCAGAGCATTTACCGGTGGAGAGGAGCAAATATAGAAAATATTTTGAAGTTTGAAAATGATTTTCCCGGAACCACGGTGATCAAGCTTGAGGAAAATTACCGTTCCACACAAAATATTTTAAACGCGGCGGGAGGCGTTGTGAGAGAAAACAGGAACCGGAGAGATAAAACATTATGGACGAAAAATGAAAAGGGCTCGCCGGTGTTGTGCTACAAGGCTGGGGACGAAAATGATGAGGCGGATTTTGTTTGCGAAAAAATCCTGGCATTGAACCGTGATGAAGGTTTTAGCTTTAATGAAATGGCGATTCTTTACCGTACCAACGCCCAGTCCCGTGTCATGGAAGATATGTTGAGAAGAAAAGGGCTGCCCTATCAGGTGATAGGAGGACTGCGTTTTTATGAGAGAAGAGAAATCAAGGATGTGCTGGCATACATGCGGGTTGTTTTGAACCCGAGTGACTCGGTTTCTTTAAAACGAATCCTTAATGTTCCCGCCCGGGGAATCGGTAAGACATCGGTTGAAAAAGTAGAGGCCTATTGCAGGGAGAAGGGTTTAACGCTCCTGGAGGGGTTGCGCGATAACGAGCAGGGAAAAATGACAGCCCCTGCCGCCGGCAGGAAGATTTCTCAGTTTTTGGAAATCATTGCCCATCTGGATGCTACCTTTCAACAGGGTAATCCGCTAGATCTTTTGAGAGAGGTGATAGATCGATCGGGTTATGGGGAGATGTTGGAGGCGGAGAATACTCACGAGAGTAAGGGGCGCATCGAAAACCTGAACGAATTATTTTCTGCAGTGGAGCAGTCTGTGGAAAATGGGGAAGGCTCCTTGCAGGAGTTCCTGGACTCGGCCTCCCTTGTGGCCGACCTGGATAACCTGGATGACGAGCGGGGGGTTCTTCCGTTAATGACTCTGCATACCTGCAAAGGGCTGGAGTTTTCTTCTGTATTTTTGGTGGGTATGGAAAATGGACTCCTCCCTCACGCCAGTTCCATGTCAGACCCTGAGGAATATGAAGAAGAGAGAAGGTTGTGCTATGTGGGTTTCACACGAGCCCGGAAAAAACTATTTGTCACCCATGCCAGGCAGAGGAGAATCTTTGGCAATATCTTTAATTACCCGCCTTCAGACTTTCTGCTTTCTATTCCCGATGAAGTCATGATCCGGGAATCCAGTGGATTTAACAATGAACCTGAATTTAACGACAACTTTGGGCAATCCATTTCCATTCCCTGTCAGGAAAAAAGGGATGGCATATATTCGATCGGAACAAAAGTTTTGCACGCGAAGTTTGGCTCGGGAATTGTACTCAACCTTTCAGGAAGGGAAGAAGATTTAAAACTGGAAGTATTTTTCAAAGCTCCGCATGGGAAAAAGAAGCTCTCCGCCAGCCACGCGAAACTGATTGTTCTTTAAAGAATAGTGCCCGGTTCGGCGAGAATGGGTGTTACCCCGCTGCGGTCTTTAGAGATCGTTTCAAAATGAATTCTAGTTTAGCTTTTGCCCCCAGAGAAAGTCTCAAGTTCAATACGATCCCATTGGGGTTGTAATCCTCTTTTAATACCAGGGCGAATTTCCGTATTTCCTGAACGAGGATGGCCTGAGAGTGGTCGAGTTCGAGGCGGTAAGGGACTAGTTTTTTCTCATAGTGGTAGATAATTTTCTGGCGGAGCGATTCAACGCCTTGTCCTGTTTGGCAGGAAATGCCAACTGAAGAGGGAAAAGCATGAAGAGCCCGATCCAGAATTTCCATATCTGGCAAGGCGTCAATTTTATTAAAGGCGATGACAATGTCGATATCGTCTGCACCCATTTGCTGGAGAAGATCATTGGCGGTGCGCATTTGTTCGGTATATTCAGGATGGCTGAGGTCCACGACATGGATCAACAAGTTGGCATCGCGGACCTCGTCCAGGGTACTCTTAAACGAAGCGACTAGATCATGAGGTAGTTTGTTGATCAGTCCTACCGTGTCGGATAGTAATACTGGGTAGGGAAAATTTTTCTTAATCTTGCGCACGGTCGCATCCAGGGTTGCGAAGAGTTTATCCTCGACCAGCGTATCGGCACCTGTCAGGCAATTCATCAAGCTGGATTTCCCTGCGTTGGTGTAACCGACTAATGCCACTTTATAAGTTTCTGCTCGATTTTTTCGCTGGGTCTTTTTTTCCTTGTCGATTTGAACGAGCTTTTTTTCCAGCTTGTTGATTTGACTGCGGATCATTCGGCGGTCCAGCTGGATCTGTGTTTCCCCCACGTCTTTCATGCCAATTCCGCCGCGTTGCCGGGAAAGATGTCCCCACATCCGGGTAAGACGGGGGAGCTCATATTTCAGACTGGCTAGTTCAACCTGAGTTTTCGCTTCCCGGGTCCGGGCGTGATCTCTAAAAATTTCCAGGATAATCCAGGGCCGGTCCATTACCCTGCACTTAAGGATTTTTTCCAGCTCCCGGTTCTGGCGGGGCGAAAGTTCCTCGTCAAAGATGACCGTTTCGGGATTATGGTGCTCGACAGCCTGCTTGATCTCTTCCACTTTTCCGCTACCCACAAAAGTTTTAGGATTGATCTCTGTCAAGCGCTGGGTAAATGTGGCAACCGGACTATACTGAGCGGTGGTGGCGAGCCCTTTCAGTTCCTCCAGTGAAATTCCAGCAGGAGGAGATGAAACGCCTGGCATACTAACCCCTACTAATATGGCTTTCGGTTTTAAAGGTCGGGTATTTATGTGATTTGGTGATTTAGATTTCATGAGTTAAGCGGATTATAACGTATATCGGGAAGTGACAGGGATGGATTTTATGGTTATGAAATGGGAGGAAAATCCGGGAAAAGGAAGATGCGTAGCCAGACTGGAGTGTTTTCAGTCTTTTTGGATGCTGGCCTTTAATTTAATATATTTGCTATTCATATCATCCAATCTCTGGACGAGGGTCAGAATCAACTGTGTTTGAAATTTCTTTTGGATCACCAGGTTAAATTTTTCTATGATTTCCGTGGTGATTTTCATGACCACAACTTGTGGGGGAGTTGGCAAGGGCGTTGGTATTTCTGGGACGATTGCTGATCAAAGAAACTTCGCCGAAAATCGACCCGGCTTTTAGTTCTGCGATGGTAATCTCTTCTGGTTCCTGAAGAGAGATGTGTCCTTCCTGAACGGGGGCCAAAGTTGATTTAGTAATTCGAATGGATCCCGTCAGAACCACGAATAGGGCGGACCCACTTTCCCCTTCTGCAATGATGGTTTCTCCTTCCTTGTATTTTTCAAAAATTCCGGAGGTGTTTACCAGCTTGGATTTTTCATCGTCTGACAATTCCTGGAAAAAGGGCAATCGTTCAATGAATTCCAGAATAGGATTTTTATCCAAATCACACCTCTAGGTCAATAATATCAATGGAAACAACTGAAAAGGTCACAACCACTTATAGAAAGTACATTATCCGTCATGCACCCTTTTTCCCCAGATTTGTTTTCATATTTTGTGGTCAGCAAATCAATGAAGGACTGCGTTGCTTCCATTTGTCTTGAATTATGGTTCCTTTTGAAGATCTGGTGTGCCAATTTTGTGTACATGAGTGCGTTTCGTCCATCCTCCATTTCGTCATAAATTTTCCGATTTTGAGGTGGGTTTCGGCATTTTTGCGATTGAAAGTCAGAACCAGCTTATAGGCCCAAGCGGCTTGTTCGTAACTTCCTAAAAGCAGATCCCCGTTATCGGAGAGATCGAGTAGGTTCTGCCTTTCCTCAGTATCCGTTTGCGAATTCATGAAACGCTGGGCTTCCAGGTAGGCATCCCCCAGTTTTGCCAGTAAAGCCTCCGGGTTGCCGTTTGTATTTTTTAAATTGTTTTTCAAACTTGAAATATTTTTACTGAACCGGGAGAGTTTTGCTTGTGGAGATTCTTCGGAAGATTTGACAGGAGCATCTGGCAAGGAAGCCACAACTAATTCGGCTTCATCTTCCACAGCTTTCTCTTGCTTCGGTTTTTTTTCAATCTCTTTTATCTTAATTGTTTTGCGGTCCACGACCTCAGGTTTAGGTTTCTGGATTCGTTTGCGTTTGGGTCGGAGGGCCTTTTTCTTTGACAATTTTTTTCTAACCGAACCTCGTTTTAATTCGGCGAGCCTTTTATTTTTGGCTTTGTTCAGGGCGGCCAGAACATCCCGACGGGAGTTTTTAGAATCCCGTTTTTGACCTTTCTGCATTCTTTTCATGCTATCCCGGGTTTCTTTTATCCCAGCCTTAAGGTTCTGGGCGATAATTTTGGAATCTTGTTTGTAGTCCTGTTGGCTTATCTCGAAAGTGTTACTGGCTTCGAGCATCGCCGCATTTGATTTGGCCTGAGAATCAGCCATGGTTACGATCTTTTCCTGTTGAAAAACCTTGAAGGCTGAACGGCTCGATTGCAGTACTGCATCCGAGTCCACTTTGGCAGAGTCCATTTCTGCCCGTGCCTCTACCAGAGAATCTTTAAGCGCTGCAGTTTCCTGTTTCCAGATTTCCTTTTGGTCATCAAGGACCTGTTTTATCTCTTTTGTCATTGCTTGGGCTTCTACGCGCATCTTTTCCAGTTCCCTCTGCATTTCTTCTTTGCCTTCGAGAAAATCATTTTTGGACTTTTCCAGGATCCCCAGAAGTTCTTTCTGAATGGCTTTGGTTTCCAGTTGCAGCCCCTACAGTTCGGCCCTCAATTTCAGGGCTTCTTCTTTCATCTCTCGCTTTATTTCTTCCATGATGCGTTGCATCTCCAGGCGAATTTGCTCCATTTCTTCTCGCAAGATTTCCTGCTCTACCAAAGAATCGTCAAGGAGGCTTTTGTCAAATTTTTCGGGTTTGAAATCATGGGCCTGGACAGGAGAAAAGAGAAGGAAACGTGGCAAAAGCAAGATTCCG
>JYMV01033715.1_pt1 | contig 10822 bp, 11 predicted proteins | sample 338911 | NCBI WGS metagenome assembly JYMV01 (sample SAMN03354496, study PRJNA234377) | hydrothermal vent metagenome | biome: Deep sea; feature: Hydrothermal plumes at the Eastern Lau Spreading Center, Western Pacific Ocean; material: Seawater | place: Tonga | collected 2009 | depth 2000 m m
GGCCCTCTGTTCGGCGTGAACGGAATGGTCATGTTGGGACATGGATCTTGCCGGGCCAGCGGTATCGAAGGCGCGATCGATACCGGCGTGCGTTGCGCCCAGATCGGTATGGTTGACAGTATGAGACAAGAATTGGCTCAGCTTTCCAGCACGGAAGTCCTGAAGAACTAGGAAATGGCATGTAAAACAGCGTTACCAACTCCCGTTCGTGGTAAGCCTGTCGAACCATCCTGCTGCGGAAGGACCCTTCGACAAGCTCAGGGCGAACGGAGGATTCTAACGGGAGACTACGACACTAAGTGCTAGCATATGCCGGGCATTGACTTAAGTGGGTCCGTCGCTCTGGTGACCGGCGCCTCTCGTGGCATCGGCGCGGTGATTGCCTGCCGCTTGGCCGAGGCCGGGGCCAAAGTTGGAGTCAACTACCTTTCAAGCCCGGAGTCGGCTGGAGAAGTAGTATCCTCCATCATCAGCGCGGGCGGGGAAGCCTTGCTGGTAGAAGGGGACGTAGCCCAAGAGGAACCCGCCAAGTCGACCGTACGGCAGGTGGTGGACCATTGGGGACGCATCGATATTCTCGTCAATAACGCCGGCATCAACCGTGACCGCCTACTCCTCAGGATGAATACGGATGACTGGGACCAAGTCCTCCAAGTCGATCTAAGGGGAGCCTTCCTTTGCACCCGGTTCGTTATGCCTCATCTGATAAAACAGCGTAGCGGCCGAGTCGTAAACATCTCATCTGTGGTGGGCATCAGCGGCAACCCAGGGCAAGCCAACTACGCCGCCGCCAAGGCCGGTCTGATTGGGTTCACTAAATCGGTGGCCCGGGAAGTGGCCTCCCGCAACGTGACGGTCAATGCCCTGGCTCCTGGCTACATAACCACCGGCATGGTGGAGAAATTATCGGAGGACGCCCGGGAGAAGATACTAAGCCGCATCCCCATGGGCCGTTTCGGCGTTGCCGAGGACGTCTCGGAAGCGGTAGTCTTCCTTTGCAGCAAGGGCGCTTCCTACATCACCGGCGAGGTGCTGACCATAGACGGAGGTTTGATCGCTTAGGCAGTCCGTCCTCCAATCTGCCCGGAGGCCACAATGAACACACGCGAGACACCCGCCAGCCGTTTGCGCCGATTGCTGCGTGAGCCCGGCATCATCGTCGCGCCGGGCGCCTACGATTGCCTCACCGCCAGAATCGTCCAGCAGGCGGGATTCCCGGCCGTTTACATGACGGGCGCCGGCACCTCCGTCGCCGCCCTGGGCTACCCCGATCTGGGATTAGCTACGATGACGGAAATGGTCGCCAACGCGGCAGGTATCGCCGATACGGTTGACGTGCCGGTCATCGCCGACGCCGACACCGGATACGGCGGCATCTTGAACGTGCAGCGAACGGTGCGCCAGTACGAGAGGGCGGGGGTAGCCGCCATCCATATCGAGGACCAGGACATCCCCAAGCGGTGCGGGCACTTGGACGACAAGCGGATCATTCCCACCGGGGACATGGTTCAGAAAGTCCGGGCCGCGGTGGACGCCCGCAACGACCCAGACTTCGTGATCATCGTCCGCACCGACGCTTTGGCGGTCTCCGGTTGGGACGACACCATGCGCCGTTGCAACGCATACGTCGAGGCAGGCGCCGACGTCCTGTTCGTCGAAGCACTACGGACGCCCGAAGAAGCGGAGAGGGTCACCAGCAACTTCAACGTTCCGTTGCTGTACAACTTCGTGGAATCCGGCAAATCACCCTTGATTCCCGCCGATGAACTGGAGCGATTGGGCTTCAAGTTGGTTATCTTCCCGGGAAGCGCCTTCATGGTGGTCTGCCAGGCCGTCTCCGAGTTGATGAGTGAGCTAAAAAATACGGGAACGACGGCATCCATGATGGACCGAATGGCGACCCTTCATCAATGTTTTGAAACGGTGGGCCTTTCCCACATGCTGGCGCTGGACTCACGCTACGCTAATGTGGAGCCGGTAGCTGGAGGAAATGATTAGGCTTCAAACCGCATCATCCCGATGGCTGGCCGGTGTGGCCGTGGTGGTTGTGATTGTGGCCGCTGTCGGAGTTACCGTGGCTTTCCTATACCGGTCCGGCGAGCTACCCTTGCTCCCCGAGGGCACCCCCGAGGGAACAGTGCACCGGTTTCTGGTGGCTATCGAACAGGGTGATAGACGCCAGGCTTACGACTTCTTAAGCCCCGATCTGCGGGATGACTGCACCTACGACCATTTTCGGGAATCCATCCGTTGGTTTGAAAACAAGGATATCCGTAATCCAAATGACCTTAGGGTTACGCTTGAGGGGACCGAGACCGATAACGGCGTGGTGGATGTGCGAGTGAGGATTACCAGGTTCCACCTCTCTCCTCCATCCCCTTTTTCGCCGCCTTTCGACGGTGGTGAGTCGTCCTACGGCGAGCGCTTCACACTGGAGATGACCGAGGGAAACTGGCTGTTTGTTGACCCTCCTTGGCCCATGAGATGGTGCCCAGAGGCGGTGGGAAAGCCATCTCCGGGGGGACAGCCACGGCGGGTACCGCGCTGAGCGGGAAGCAGGTGCTGGGACGTTGAATTTCTTGTTAAGCTTCTTGCCGCTTCTTGTGATCGTCGCGATCATAGCTGCCATTGTGGTCTTGGTACGGCGCCACAGCGGTGTGGAGGATGAACCGGGCATAGGGACCCTGCGGCGCCTGTATTACTACGGGCTCGCCTTCGTGGCCCTCATGGTATCGGCCAGTGGCGCCGTAATGCTGGTGGATTACGTGAGCGACAGCTTCGGCGGGCCGGAGATACTGTCGCGGGGTGCGACTCAACTGGCCATGGCCATCGCGCTGACTGTGGTAGCCACGCCCATATGGCTCTTCCACTGGATTCTGGCTCAGAGAGCCATCAGCCGATTCCCTTCAGAAATACGCGCGGTCAGCCGGAAAGTATACCTGACTGTGGTGCTCGGAGTTTCCGCCGCGCTGGGGGCCTTCGGGCTGATCTCGTTACTACGCTGGCTGTTCGGCGGCGATAGCTTCAACGGGCTTCATCTAGCCTTCCCTTTGGTGTGGGGCGCGGTTTGGGGTTTCCATTGGTATGTTGCGATCCGGGAAGTGCCTAGGACCGAGTTTGGCGACTCCATCCACCGGGCCTACATTTACGCCACATCCTTATATGGCCTGGTGCTAATGTTGGTTGGCACGGGCATCATCCTGAGGCACCTGTTTGCCCAAGCCTACGATGCCCTCTCTTCTACTCAAGTCCTCCTACCGGGGGAGGGAGCGCTGTGGAACGGCGCCACCCAAACCGCCTTGGCGATTTTTCTCGTCGGCGGCGCATACTGGTACTGGCACTGGCATCGAGTTGCCCGGGATGACATAAATTCAGTTCTGCGCCAGGTGTATCTGCATCTCTTTGCCATCTTGGGTGGCGCCGCCACTGTGTTAGTTACTCTCAATATTCTCCTGTTTCGAGCGCTCCAGTTGGCCTTCGGTGAGCCGGGCACGGCGGACCAGTTTCAATTCCTACCGGGTGCGCTGGCAGCTTTGATTATCGGCGGGGGACTGTGGGGCTATCATCGAGCCGTCGCCAAACAGGAGTCTCCTAAAGCTTTAGTGGGGTTGCCGGCGGCCCAGCGGGTGTACGGCTATCTGCTGGCGGCCTTGGGTCTAGGCACCCTTGCCACGGCGTTGGTAATGTTGTTTGGTGTAATGATCGGGGTGATAGTACCCCAAGCAGGAGAAAGCCTGGTCCGCGGCGACTGGTGGAGGAACCCATTAGCTCTCGCAGTGTCCCTGGCGCTGGTGGGAGCGCCCTTGTGGGGCTTTTACTGGGTTGGCGTGCAGCGGGCTGCCGGCACTAGCATGGCGGAACGTTCCGCCTTCTCCCGGCGCACCTTCATCTATCTCGTTCTCGGCGCCGCCGTTCTCGCCGCTCTGGGGAACCTAAGCGCCATTCTGTTCATGTTCCTTCGCGACCTGCTGGAGGGGCAGCTTTCGGCACAAACAGCCCAGAATATCAAGTGGAGTGTAGGCGTGCTGCTGACGGCGGGAGCCATCAGCATGTACTATTGGCTGATACTTAGGGAGGACCGGCGGGCATTGCCACAGCCGGAGGAGCCGTCTGCTGGGGCGATTCCGGTGGGGAAGGCGGTTATCGCCATGGCCACAGAGGCAGCCCAGCCCTTGGTGCGGCGGTTGGAGGCCCAGTTGGGTATTAACGTGCGCCTTTGGCAAACACTGGACCCCGATGCCGAAGTGCCTACAGTGACTGACGAAGAGCTCAGGGCAATTCACGAGCGAATCGCCGAAGCTCCGGGAGACCGGGTGCTTTTGACAATCGACGCTTCCGGCGTTCGTGTTGTCCCCTACCGGGAAGTGTGAGAGCCTGGCCGGGCCTACATCTGTCCCCGGTAATCGGGAAAGGATGACCAGATTATGAAATCGCAAGACACCCTCAAGGTTTTCCTGGCGTTGGCGGTCTTGGTGTTGGTATCGGCAGTCTGCTACGGTATCTATCTCGTGGTTCGGTAAGCCGGCCGGTCCGGTTGACGCCACGGCCCTGAAAAGAGGAACAATATGGCAAACGTCGTACTGGTTATAGACATGGTTAAGGGATTCCTAGAGCCAGGCCACAACCTGTACTGCGGCGACGAGGCCAGGGAAATCATCCCCAACGTGCTGGGTTTGTTGCAGCGGGAACAGGCCGCCGGTTCTGAAATCCTATTTATCTCGGACCACCACGACCCCGACGACCTGGAGTTCCAAGTATTTCCGGTGCATTGTGTCAAGGGGACCGAGGAGCCGAACGTCATCCCTGAGTTGGAGTCCTTCGTCACCACAGGCAACGTGGTGCCCAAGAACCGTTACAGCGGCTTTTTCAACACGGACCTGGCCAAAAGACTTGATGCATCCAAGCCTGAGAAAATCATTGTCTGCGGCGTTTGCACCGACATCTGCGTGCTCCACACCACCGCCGACGCCCGGAACCGGGATTACCAGGTGGAGGTACCCACGAACTGCGTGGCAACATTCGACCCCGGCGCCCACACGTGGGCTTTGGGACATCTTCAGAAGATTTTAGGGGCGAAGGTGGTCTAAGGGAAAAGCGAAATCTCCTCCCCCCTTGTGGTGGAGGATTAAGGTGGGGGGTATCACCCCCATCCTAACCTTCCCCCGTAAAGGGGGAAGGGACATGGTTGGTCTCCCCGGAATTACCTCACGCAATCGCCCCGGCAATCACCGCCTCGACCATTTCCTCGTCGGTCATCCCCAATAGCTCTTTCAGCACATACTCGGTGTGCTGCCCCAGGAGAGGGGCAGGAGAGCGGGGACCGCTGTCGTAGCCGCTGATGCGGAATTGGTGGCCGGGGTATGGGACGGTGCCCATTTCTTGATGGTCCAGGTTTCGGAAGAACCCTCTGTGTGCCAGCTGAGGGTCATGCTGAAGGTCGCTGCTCCGCTGCACCACGCCTGCTGGTACGCCTTCCGAAAGCAAAGCCTCCATCACCGCTTTTGGTGGCAGGGCGTGTGTCCACTCGCTCAACATGCTTTCTATCTCGTCTTGGTGTGCTAGGCGGCCTGCCGAGTTGTCAAATCGTTCGTCTTTGGCCCAATCCGGTTCCCCCAAAGCCCTGCGCAACCCGGCCCACTGTTGGTCGTTCTCCACGGCTATGGCACACCATTGGTCTTCTCCTTGGCAAGGAAATGCTCCATGGGGAGCCATAACGTCGGACCGGTTACCGTCTCGGGTAACCGGCCGGCCGCTTAGACCGTAATCGATCAATTGGGGCGCAAGAAATTGGAGGCCCATCTCCAATTGGGCAGCATCGATATATTGACCCTCGCCGGTTCTCCGGCGGTGGTCCAAGGCAGCCATTATGGTGGCAGCTAAAAATCGGGGGGAGAGGGTGTCGGTATAAGCGGTCCAAGGACCGTCAGGGGGAAGGTCTGGCCATCCAGTAATTTCGTAATAACCCGCAATAGCGCCAGCGTGAAATCCGAAACCTGCAAAACTGGCAGCGGGACCGGCTTGCCCCATCAGGCAAGTGCTCAGCATGATTACTGATGGATTCAGGGAACAAGCTGTTCCGTAGCCAATGCCTAAATCGTCCACGGTGCCGGGGGTAAAGCTCTCGGTAAAAACGTCGGCCCAGGCAATAAGGCGGTGAGCCACCTCAATGCCCGCTGGGTTTTTTAAGTCCAGAGTGATTCCGTATTTCGAGGTGTTATAGTCGGCGAAAAACTGGGTGCGGTCCGGGCCGGGCACACCGTCTTTGAATGGGCCGGCCACCCGCAGGATGTCCAGCGGGCTGTTGGCTTCCACCCGTACTACCGTTGCCCCGTGGTCGGCGAGGTATTTTGTGGTTGTAGGACCCACGGCGACCCAAGAAAAGTCGGCGACCTTGATTCCCTCAAAGGGCAGCGTATCTGGCATCTGAACCTCTATCCTAACGCCCGGCCCGAAGCGGCGGCGATTTGACTCGTTGACATTCCCAATAGGTCCCCCAAAACCTCCCCAGTGTGCTCTCCCAACCTGGGGGCCCACCGGCGAACCTTCATTGGCGTTTCACTCAGGTTGGCGAAAATGCCCGGCACCTGCGCCACCTGTCCATTGGGCAGTGGCGCGGTTAGCCAAAAACCCCGCTCCTGCAAGTGGCGAAATCGGGTCAAATCCTCCATATTGTTTACTGGAGCTATGGAGACTCCGTCGGCGATCCCTTGTTCAAGCAATTGGTTCTTGGTTTTATCCCGAACATATGCGCCAACAGCGTCCAATACTTCTTCAATCGTGTGGGCTACGGGTTGCTGCTGGAGCAACTTGACGTGATACATGGGCCAGTCTTCGGCCGTCATCCAATCCTCGGGAACGATTCCGTCTCGGACCCACCATTCAACCATCTTAGCCAGCGCTCCTCCGATGGGGAATACCACCACGTGGCCGTCGGCGCACTCGTGGACCAACTGCACGTTGATGGTTCCCAGCTGGACGATGCTGCCACCCCGGTTGAAATCCCGGCCCTGGACCGCATGAGCGACCATCCCTTGCAGCATGGTCCAGGTCATGGCCGTCTGGGCCGAAACGTCTACAAATTGGGCTTGGCCGGTGCGAAGCATGAGAGCGTGGGCGGTCAAGGCTCCCACCGCCGCCTCCACCGACGCATGCAGCCAAGCCTGAGGGAGGGATAGGCGGACTGGAGGACGGTCTGGATGCCCTTGCAGGCTCATGGGACCGCCCATGGCCGCCAGGGTCAAATCGCTGGCGGGAAAATCCGCGTGAGGCCCATCTTGGCCGAAAGGAGTTATCGCCACGTAAACGATGCGGGAATTGGCCTGCCGCATGGCTTCAAATCCCAGCCCCCTCCCGGCCATCTCGCCGGGCCGGGCCGACTCGACGATGAAGTCGGCTTTCCCCACCAAGGAGAACAAGGTTTTGCGTCCCGCCTCTGCCTCCAAGTCCAGACTGATGCCGCGTTTGTTGCGGTTGAATGCAAAATATTGGAGGCTCCGTTCCATCTCCGGAGCGTCGTCCAAAAACGGCCCCATCGCCCGGCTTGGCGAGCCGCTGGGCGGCTCCACCTTGATGACGTCGGCGCCCAAGTCGCCCAACACCATGCTGGCCAACTCGCCTTTCTCATCCGTCAGGTCTAAAACCGTGTAGGGGCTGAGCATCGTTTGGCCCTCCTGGGGGAGTGGCGGGATTATAGTACGGCATTTCCGCCTTGCGGTTTCTCAAATTACCGGGGTATGATGGTGTTTGTACAGGCCATGTTTTCCTAGTCCTGGCGCGGCCCAAATCCGGCGGAACGAGGTTAAAATGCTCTTCCGTAACTACCTCTACTCCCAGTGGGACGGCACTCAGCGCATCTTCGAATTAGGCGCTGAAGAGCTGATGGACCGGCTCTCCGATGAAATCATGAACCAGGGCGATGTCATGCGCGCCCTTAGGGAAATGCTTCGTCAAGGTTTCCAAGACCGGGACGGTCAGCAGATTCCCGGCCTCAGGGACATCATGGAGCAACTGAAGAACCGCCGCCGCCAGCAGATGCAACAATATAACATGGACTCGGTGGTAGACGATCTCAAGGAACGCCTGGATGACATTCTCCGCACGGAAAGAGAAGGCATCCAACGCCGTTTGGATCAGGCTCGGGAACAGGTCGATGCCACCCCGGAAGAAGAGCGGTCCGAACAAGAAAGCCTATACAAGCTTTTGGAGCAACGGGCGCGGCGCAACCAGGAGAAACTTGACCAATTACCGGAAGGGATCGGCGGGCAGATCCAAGAACTCATGGGATACGACTTCATGGACCCGGAAGCCCAGCAGAAATTCCAGGAGCTTCTGGACATGCTCAAAAGCCAGATGGCTCAAAACGTGTCCCAACAGATGCGTGACCAGATCCAGGGTATGACCCCGGACCAGATGTCGGCGATGCAGGAGATGCTGCGCCAACTGAATCAGATGATGAAAGACAAGCTGGAGGGCCTGGAACCCGACTTCCAGGGCTTCATGGACCAATTCGGCTCCGCCTTCGGCCCCAATCCTCCCCAGTCCTTCGACGAACTCATGGAGATGTTGCAACAGCAGCTTGGGCAGATGCAGTCCATGATGGACAGCATGTCCCCGGAGATGCGCCAGGAGATGGAAGACGCGCTGATGTCGGCCCTGGACCCTGAGACCCGGCAACAGATGTCCCAGTTCGCGTCGCTCATGGAGCAACTGATGCCCATGGACGAATTGCGGCGCCAATACCCCTTCCTGGGCGACGACAGCCTAACCATGGAACAGGCCATGGAGATGATGGCAAATCTACAGGACTTGGACCAACTGGAACAACAGCTACAGGAGGCCATGCGTACCGGGCAGTTGGACGACTTGGACCCGGATAAGCTGGCCGAGTTGCTGGGAGAAGAGGCCCGCAAGGCATGGGAGGAACTGGACCGCCTGCGCAAAATGTTACAGGAAGCGGGTTACGTCACCGCTGACGACAAGATGGATCTAACCGCTCGCGGCATCCGCCGTATCGGCCAGAAGGCCCTTAAGGAAGTTTTCGCCAACTTGAAGAAGGACCGGTTGGGCGATCACCGAATGGATGTTCGAGGCGCCAACGGCGACCGTTTGGGCGAGACAAAGATTTACGAGTTTGGTGACCCCTTCGACGTGGATCTGCAGACCACGGTGAAGAACGCGGTCATCCGGGGTGGTCCGGGCTTACCGGTCCAGTTGACTCCCCAGGACTTTGAAATTTACCGCAGCGAACACATGACTCGGTCGTCCACTGCGGTCCTGCTGGATCAAAGCCGGTCCATGGGCCTATTCAACAACTTCCAAGCGGCCAAAAAGGTAACCCTGGCCCTGATGTCTCTCATTCGGACCCAATACCCGCGTGACTCCCTATTTGTTATCGGCTTTTCCGACTACGCCCGGGAGATCAAAGAGGAAGACTTGGCCAAGTCCAGTTGGAATGCTTGGGTTTCCGGCACCAATCTGCACCACGCCTTGATGCTGGCCCGCAAGCTGCTGAACCAGGAAAAGGGGAGCACCCGCCAGGTATTGCTGATTACCGATGGCGAGCCCACGGCCCACCTGGAAGGGGACCGGGCCTACTTCAGCTACCCTCCCAGCTACCGTACTGAGCAGGAAACTCTGAAAGAAGTCAAGCGTTGCACTCAGGAAGATATCCTGATTAACACCTTTATGCTGGAGAATTCTTACCAGCTGGTGAACTTTATCGACCGTTTGACCCGGATCAACCGGGGTCGTGCTTTCTACTCCAGTTCCGCCAACCTGGGAGAATACGTTCTGGTGGACTATGTACAGAATCGCCGAAAAAAGGTTGTGGCGTAAGGGGACTCCCACCTAGAGTGCATACCAGTGGGCATGACCAGCGAGAATAGCATTGCGGACCACGCCGATAGAGCAGAAGTTAATAAGCGCACTGACACAGAGAGGCATCAATTGCGAGCCTCAAAAACCAGTGCTTTGGACCCCAGGCGTTTGCCGGTCATTATTCCACTGTAAATGCGGCATGCCTTGGCAAGACCCAGATTCCGGAGACTGGGACGATGGAGATGAAGGGGCTGAGCCTGATTATTGCGCTGGCGAGTGGTGGTCTGAAGGCTATTGGCGATATTACATTGATATCTATATCCCCTCTGGACCAGGACTCGCAATAGAAATTGACGACTTCGGTAGCCATCATACAAAGATTCAAGTTACCAATGACCGAGAACGTCAAGAAAAAATTCGCAAGCTCCTTAACTGCGAATTTGTGCATTTCGCAGCGACAACTGTATATAACCACACGACACGTTGCGCCAAGCAAATAGAAGATTGGGTTCATGCCAATACATCATCCCAGGCCAAACAGCAATTGCGTCTCGTGTAACCCGACTTGTGGTGCCTGGGCTTTCACCCCAAGCTCGCCCAACGTGGTTCAATATGTGCTGGTGCACAATGTACAGAACCGCCGGAAAATGTTATGGCGTAGGGGTCTGAACCTCTCTCAATAGCCGTGGTGCCACTGGATTTCAGCTTGCGCCGGAATAACGAGTATGAGCAAGGGAGACCAACACGGGGGAGGCGTTAATGATGTTGCCACATAACCTAGGTGATATTGATGCCATTAAAGGTGCCCTTACAGATGGACCACCCCTGCACTGTGCATATTGCGGGCAATCTGGAGCAGTTCCACAGGATTTGTTGGTTCACGGAGATCAGTGGATATCTGGAAATCGTCTCTCACTGCGATTTTATTTAGCTTGTTCTGATGAAGAGGCGTGCTCGAAGAATCGCCAGTCAAACTAAGACACTACTAGGCCTTGAAACCCCTCCC
>JYMV01037868.1_pt1 | contig 10822 bp, 5 predicted proteins | sample 338911 | NCBI WGS metagenome assembly JYMV01 (sample SAMN03354496, study PRJNA234377) | hydrothermal vent metagenome | biome: Deep sea; feature: Hydrothermal plumes at the Eastern Lau Spreading Center, Western Pacific Ocean; material: Seawater | place: Tonga | collected 2009 | depth 2000 m m
GTTTGCAAACATGGCTGCCAAAGGCAATTTTTGTTTCAGATTGGTCGATTTCTAAAAATCTTCTTCCCTGAAACTGCTTAGCCAATTGAACCGAAACTTGGTAGGAAGCATATATGGAAGGTCCTCTATAAATATTGCTAATTTCAATCCGATCTGTTAGCAAACATGGCTGCCATAGGCAATTCTTATTTCTGGTTGGTTGATTTCTAAAATTCTTCTTCTCTGAAACTGCTTGGGCAAATGAACCGAATCTTGGTGAGAAGCACCTATGGAAGGCTCTGTGCTAAGCTTCCTCAAAGCAGAATGAAAAGTGAGCGGCATAGGCTCCGCCCACTGAGCCTCTAGTGTTGTTGATCAACTAAATTATGGCTAGAAAAAGTTACATTCGATGAGAGGATAATTATGTACAGTTTGTACAATCCCAACAGCTTAATTAGATTTCCATAGTGCTAGCTCCCTGAAACAACAGTCCGCGAGTAGTCTTGTCGCTCCACTCAGTCTCATCATCACCATCAACATCCGAGGAACACTTGAAAGAAAATCCCTTGTACTCATGAATAGTTCACATCTAACTCTAATTGGATCCATTGCGTTTTCATTATGGGAGTTATTTGCACTTGTATTACATTCTGATGGGTTAGAAAATTATTTTCCGCTACTTTTATGCTTTAAGAAGACATTGAAGATACCAAAGGGGTAATCAGAATCCGTAAATCTACAGACAACACAATGGCCAAAAGAAAAGAACAAACAACGATCTACAAAATATTACACATGATAAAACTAAAGATCGAGTAATACGAACCCCATTAAAAATCGCGAGTGAACACAGGTGCTCCGGAAGTGTAGGCAGTTCCTGCTCCACTACTGGCATCCGTCGTGTTACTCTAGTTACAAATTGGGTGATAAGTCATGAATGAGGAAGGACCAGAACGTATTTCCTTGGACATTATTAGATTTATATAGTAAAGAAGATATGTGTATCAAATATTTTTGATATTTGTATGTTGCTATCACAACTTCTAAATACGCGATCAGTCATGGGACAATCGCATCGGTGGCGTAACGGTTAGCGTGTTACCCCGAGTGTGGTAGATCGTGGGTTCGAGCCCCGATCGGGGAAAACCAAAATACTATAAAATTTGTATTCGCTGCTTCTCCGCTAAGCACACAACATTGGGTACACAAGACGAAGACAAAACAAAAACCACAACAGGATATGTGTTGAACACCACTATACGCAAATAGATACAAATAATGTCAATAAGACATGAGCCCTACTAAAAACAACTGGAGGTAAAGATGAACCGAACATCGCTTTTAAGCGAAAATCGTAACGGACATCACAATGCGAAACTAAAAACGTAGGGACACACACTAGGACAACGCAAAAAACTAAAAAGATGAGCAACACGGAACCCACCAAAAACTGGAGTGAACTCGTGTTCTCTTGAAGGTTAAATCATGTGACATGAATTAACAAATCACTGTTTTAATAACAAAATATAATATGGTATCCCAAACATCCTTGCCTTCATTACGACACTACACTTGAATTAAACATATTTTTATTTACATAATATTAAAGCAAAATTACATCAGGCACATCGTATTACAACATAATATAAAGCCCCCTTCTCTACAATGTATGCAACATGCATTAAGATTACAGCAAAATAAAAATATATATTTAATGATATAATAATAATAGATTGAATTTATGATAGTCAGAATACAATGTAATAGGATAAAAAAGCACGATTTGGAAAACAAATCTATATAAAAACCTGCTGAAATCAGTCACAGCGGTGGACGTGTTGATCTAGTCATAGATTACACAAAAGACATTAACATTTTGCTCCTCGCTCAAATTATCTTACCATAAGGTTAGGGTTATGCTGTCTAACGTCACTTTCAACAATATTGCAGCTATATGGTGGTGGTCAGCTTTATTGCTGGAGGAAACCGGAGTACCCGGAGAAATCCACCGACCTGCCGCAAGTCAATGACAAACTTCATCACATAATGTTGTATCGAGTACACCTTACCTTGAGCTGGATTCGACCTCACAACGCTAGTGGTGATAGACACTGATTGCACAGGCAGTTATAAATCCAACTACTATATGATGACGACCACGACGATCCCTATTTGTTTTTACTATACACAATAGGTTCTATTGAAATATCTTTAAAAATTGTAAGCATTATAAAACGAATTATGTATAATTTTGCTCATAGTTATTACCAATGGACTATCAATTCTTGGTATGTTGTGATAGTTTGTTGTTCTGCCTTTTTGTTTAGTTTGTCTTCCTTTTTGTTTATTTATTTATCTTCATACACATCACGTTTATCCTTTACTTTTGCTTTGTTTATTTATTCATCTTCATACAGGTCACGTGTACCATTTACTTTCGTTTTGTTTATTTATTCATCTTCATACAGATCACGTGTATCATTTCCTTTCGTTTTATTTATTCATTCATCTTCATACAGATCACGTGTATCGTTTACTTTCGTTTTGTTTATTTATTCATCTTCATACAGATCACGTGTATCATATACTTTCATTTTAATTATTTAATCATCTTCATACAGATCACGTGCATCATTTATTTTCGTTTTGTTTATTTATTCATCTTCATATAGATCACGTGTATCCTTTACTTTCGCTTAGTTTATTTATTCATCTTCATACAGATCACGTGTATCATTTTCTGTCGCTTTGCTTATTTATTCATCTTCGTACAGATCACGTGTATCATTTACTTTTGCTTTGTTCATTTATTCATCTTCATACAGATCACGTGTATCATTTACTTTCGCTTTGTTTATTTATTCATCGTCATGTGTAATACCACTAAGCATGGGTACCAGTCGAAAAGAATGTATGAGAAAGTAGTACGTAAACACCAAATGGATTCCTACATTGTTGGATAAAAAATAAACCCTATTAAATACTGCAAAATACTGAATGTCAGCAGAAACCTACAGATTTTAGGATAATTTTAAGCCCATATTTGATGTCCTTGTAGTTTAAAATAAAAAAAAGTATTGCATTGGAAGGAAACCACCTGAATTCGTGTTAAATCGAAAGTGAAAGTAGGATATTTGACGGACTGTCTCTTTTTTCTTATATGCCATTAAATGTATGTTGATTTTCGGTGTTAATCTTCCAATTAGGTATCCCTTCCATGAGAAATGGGTGTCGCTTAGATTAAACTTAAGATGAATCCTGTATGAAAGCTCAAATATACTTTATTTAACCTAGACGGCAATGGAGAATTCTTTAGTGGTAATACTCCTTCATACAGATCACGTGTATCATTTACTTTCGTTTTATTTATTTATTCATCTTCATGCAGATCACGTGTGCCATTTACTTTCGCTTTGTTTATTTATTCATCTTCATACAGATCATGTGTATCATTTACTTTCGTTAATGTTGCTAGCAATCATATAGCAAAGGATTTATTTTCTTTAAAAAAATATTAAAAATGATGGAGTATTTTTGTATTTTGCGCATGCAATTATGATTACGCAATCCCGACCTTTCTAATTGTTAAAATGCCTGTGTAAATCCAGGAAAGTTAGCGATCATATATGCGTGTCATCGGAATAACAATTTTGTCTCTTTCTACGTTTTTCGGTTGGATTTTGGAACTGTTCCGACAGTGTGGTATTTTGTTTTTTATACATTTTTTCACGCTATCGTTAAAGAAAAATATGTTGGTATGCTTCTATTTATTTCTACATTTTAGACAACAACGACCATACAGTTTTTGACGAATTGATTTCAATCGCAAACACAGAATAATTGGATTAAAAGCATACAACATAAGATGTAGATGGCAAACGAACCATTTAACAATGACAAATATTTTCGCGTCATCTAGGCATGCGTAATACATAGAAATGTTCAAACCAATCAACCCAATGTAAACAATAGCGAAGAAAATGATAACAGTTGAGGCTAGTTTAGACTGATTGTGTTGAGAAGTAGACTGTAAATAAGATGATGCTATCTTCTTGCGAACCACAGATGTTAACACTGTCAGGAAAAACAGGATAGCACTAACTCCCAACAATGTTAGTTTATACAAAACAGGAGGGCTAATAAAACCTTCGAATACTTGTGTATCACAAGGGGTCATTTCAAATACAACAAAGGCTATTTCAAAGAGAAGACAAGAAATATATGTAAATATAATAACTCGACGCACATGTTTTGCACTTAGAATGGAATGAGCTTTTAAAGGAGAGATTGTTAAAAACATTCTTTGCAAAGCTAGGAAGCACAGATGGTATAGGATCATCTTTTCAGCAAATTCTCCATAAATGTTTCTTAATCTACAAAACAAAACCTTATCACCAGTCAACATATTCACCATTACTGTTATTTCACATAAAAAGTATGTGTGAACAACGACAATAACTGCATTTATTATAGAAATAATAGATAAACTTTTTAGAGTCACAAAGGTTGGTGAATTGAGTGATTTATCGAATAGTGTTATACACAGAATCAAGCTGTTCCCAAATAAAATCATCAGACACAAGATGGCTGACATAATCCAGGATATATATACCGCGGTGTCATTTAAATTGATACGCCCTTGGTTTGTACAAGCATACAAATTCTGTTGGTCTTTTTTCCGTTTAGTTGGTTGTCTCTTATTTGGCGGTTTTGCAAAAGAAAGTTCTTTAAAATCATTTCTGCAAAGTCACGAATATCAGAATTAATGCCATTGTCCAATTGTCCTGATACAGCAAACTTCTTAGAATCAGTACCATTGGACAGCTGTTGTGCTAAGTCAAGCATCGTAGAATTAGTATCTCATCCAATTAGTATCGCCTCAACATGCATGTGCATTCCTAAAGTAAGTATGGAAACCAGTGGCCAAGCTGTGCAAAAACTCCCATTGCCAATCTAAAAAAGAAATGTTTAAATGTGTGCCCTGAATTAAATTACTACGGAGCCCGTTTACTGACATGAGAAATATATTTTCTATTTCGTAAACGAAAAACAATTCTTATGTCGATAAAGCGGGCTCCGTAAATTATATACATATATATATATAATTAAACCAATCAGTGTTAGAATTCGATTTTTAAGCTGTCAAATTTTTGTTCTTCCCTCGACGGGATTTTAACTCACACTATTGATAAACTGCAGCACCAATCGCTTAGCCTTATGTCCAGCGCCCTAGACTACTCGACCACATCCGCTCCAAAAAATGGAGCTTCAATGATCGAAGTGTTACCTTGTCTCGTAAGGAAAATCTAGCATAAGACATGTGTCTAAGCGTGTGTAGATGGTACATATATACTTAATATTATAATTTGACAGCAATCTATCTCAGCAATTTTTAATATATTGTATAGGATAATGAAGAATTCATTATTATTATACAAACGTTTCAACAAGTGACAACCATACACTATATCTATCCTACTGGGTTAATACTAAATATTAAATATACGTCTGAAAATTAAACCAGTGTTAGAATTCGATTTTAGAGCTGTCAAATTGTTGTTCTTACCTCGACGGGATTTGAACTCACACCATTGATACATTGCAGCACCATTCGCTTAGCCTTACGTCCAGCGCCCTAGACCACTCGACCACATCCACTCCCTAAGAAAGGAACTTCAATAATCGAAGTGTTACCTTGTCTCGTAAGACCAATCTAGAGATAGACATAAGACAAGCCTCGTCCGATACGATTTAAATCTTGCCCTCGGGTTTCACAGATTTTACTATCTTGCACCTCTCCTGGTGTTAGACCCTATATATCTAATTTTCACGACGCGTTTCTGAAACGACAGCCTTCATCGGGTACGCTCAAAGTCAACAGATTAAAAGGCCAAATAGTTTAGAAGTCTTTAGGAGCAGGAAAACCAAAAGCAGAAAGTGTCAAGACGAGGTAAACAAAAATCAGCGAAGGTCAACTACGACTGCGAGAGAGAACTCAAGATTTAATAATAATTATAATATTTAGGAACTGTAAATTTCAATAATAAATATATCGCATAATAAAAACGGAGATGTCTAATTTAGTGGGCGAGACGCGTTTCTGGAATAACCTTCATCAGGTACGCTTTAATTCAAACGATTGGAAAGCCAAATAATTAAAATGTTTTGAAAGCAGGAATACCAAGGGATCTAAACATCTAAACAGAATAGACAAGATCCGCTAAGCTACAGAAGAACCTGAGTTTGAAGATACCAAATGAGTAATCAGAATCCGTATATCGCAGAAGAACACCATGGCCAAACGAAAAAGTACAAAAGGACAAATAACGATCCACAAAACATACACATAAAACTAAAGATCGAGTAACACGAACCCCACTAAAAACTGGGGGCGAACTCAAGTACTCCGAAAGTGTAAGCAGTTCCTGCTTCACTAGTGGCACGCGTCGTGTTAATCTAGTTACAAACCCGGTAACCAAAGTATTAATAATAATTACATTACTTAGGAACTGTAAATTTCAATGATAGATATATATCATAAACCATGTCAGTGTCGAAACACTACTTTACGGATGATACTCTTGGGGACTAATAATCTACCAGCAGAGGTATCGATCCAGTCATTGTAAGAAAACGTAGATATCTAGCCACGAATTTCTTCCACATAAAACATATGTTCGGTGTGTCTTTACTTCCAGTTGTTTGTACCTTTTCTTTTGGCCATTGTGTTGTCTGTTCCTCTTCGATATATGAATTATGATTACCCATTTGGTATCTTCAAACTCTTCTCATGCTGTATTTACATTATTTGTGTTTGTTTACGTATAGTGGTGTCCAACATATATTTTGTGTGTTTTCGTTTGGTCTGTTTTCGTCTTGTGTCTTGTACACTGTGTACCCAATGCTGCCAGTGTCTCTGGATTGTCCATCCTTAATTGTCCCTTTGGTTTACTCAACCGTTTATCGGAAATAGCTGTAGAAAGGGTTTTTGTTTTGGATTTCTTCGTCTTGTGTACCATATGTTGCCAGTTTCTCTTGATTACCCATTATTAATTGCCCCTTCGATATTCTCTAACCTTCATTTGTCCCATAATTTTGTATCGAGTACACCTCACCATGACCCACACGGAATTAAATATATCTACTAATGCAAATGCAAATATCAATTATATATTAATTAGTTTTGCTATGCTTACTTGAGTATAATCTTCTTGAACTAGAGTACCATTATGAGAGGAAACAACATCGGTACTCAAGAAAATGTCATTAAGTTCCATTGGTTTTATTGGTTTTGAAGCTACCTACAGAACGATATATAATTGAGGTATTAAACATTAATAATTATGTTGTTAGGGTTTGAAATATTTTCAGAACGGCTATATTCCATCATCCATGGGCCGTCGTGATCGTGATGGTATGGTAGTTGGATATATAACTACCTGTGTAACCAGTGCCTATCACCACTAACGTTGTGAGTTTGAACCCTGCTCAGGCGAGGTGTACTCGATACAGTATTATGTGATAAGGTTTATCAGTGACTTGCAACAGATCGGTGGTTTTCTCTGTGTACTCCGGTTTCCTTCACCAATAAAACTTACAGCCATAATATAACTGAAACATTGTTGAAAGTGTCGTTAAACACCATAACCCAACCGAACCATTCATCACCCATTATTCATATTGTAGACACAATTACAAACATGCTAACAGTATTGCTCGGTATTACATTTTCTCATATTGCTACATTCAATCAAGCCTGTCTTGTGTGCCCCTCCATGGGAGCATTGAAATAGGGTCACACAAGACAGTTGTTTTCTTATTACAGGTTTAATCACTAAAGGACCGTAGTACAATATAAAAGCATCACATACATTGTTTAAACTAGCACAACTTTTTCTTTTCTATCCGTTTTTAGAATATGTTTTAAAGCGCATACACAAACTCACAGACACATGAATTGTAGCACTACATTTTTTTGTAAGTGCAGATAACCTTTCAAGACAACGTGAACAACCATAAACATAGAGTGGAATGAAACACAGATGTGGCTTCTAACAACTGTATCATAGACTATAGATTCAATCTGAGTTCACCCCCTATTTTTAGTGGGGTTCGTGTTACTCGATCTCTCGTTTTATGTGTACGCTTTATAGATCGTTGTTTGTCCTTTTGTCCTTTTCCTTTTGACCATTGTGTTGTTTGTTTTACTTCGACTTACTGATTCTGATTACCCCTTTGGTATCTTCAAACTCTTCTCTCATTATCGAAATGCAGCAATTTTGCCAAATTTTTGCTTTTTCAACAATTTATTACGTAATAAATACCACATTACAAAGTAAAACACCAACAGATAACATTTGTTACATCAGTGTTTTAACGTAAAGATAAATAAACGTTGCAGAATACCGAAGGGGCAATTAAAATGGACAATTTAGAGAAACTGACAACATCAGGTACACAAGACTAAGGAAAACACAAGAAAAAATGTTTTATACTGGAGGCTGAGAAGAACCGAACATAGTTTTCATGCGGAAATCGTAACGAACATCACAACACGGAACTTAATACTAATGTTTACCTAGCATAGGTATATTTACTTATGGATTGTATGATTTGACGGGGGAATTTCAACAGATTATTGGCATGCAAATGGAAATAAATTTTCACTATGAGGCAGAGTTTATCTGAGTTTTCAAAGATAAGCTTATAGATCATACATATTGGTGACTGTTGACTTTGTCACCTTTGTCACGGCCCTTTGTTAATCCAGACAGATACAACTGTGTGCCTATTATTCATAGTATGAGCTGTGTACAATGAAAGGTCAATCTTCGGAAAATAAAAAAAGGTCGTCATTTTATTCATTAGGTTCGTGCTGCTCAATCATCAATTTTCCGTGTAGTGTTTTAACCATTCATTGTATTGTCTGTCAATACAAATAAACGCTAGAGAAAACCGAAGCGAAAATCAAGAATGTACAATCTAGAGATAAATGCAACATTGGGCAATAGACATAGAACAGAGACAAACGAAACGAAATAAAGACACAAAGCAAAACAAAACAAACAACAGCATCAACATAAAATACCAAACCAAAGCACTGAAAACTAAGAAGTTGAGAAGTACAGATCTTACGGAGGTGAACCATGTGGTCGCGAAGAAAAAGCATGTCCTGCTTTTTTAAAGACGCCTGTAATATGCATGTGGTCAAATTGAGTTGGGCACCACTATACTTAAATAAATATAAATAAGTACAAAATATTATCATTAAATAATTAGGGTAAATCTTACCTGTCTGTGTTTACTTTCTTACATAAAACTCAGACTAAGAAGTAAAAACTTGTCTTTGTATAAGGGAATTAAAAGTTAGCTATTTATCTGGTATATTTCCTCTCATCTCGTTCGTTGGGTAATATTATATCATTAAATATATAAATGTATTGGATCATGTATTATAGGTTTCCCTTATATAATCGATATATGCTTTGACAATTATCACTGACGACAATTCTTTCTTGTAGCAATAAAATATGTACTTTACATTATTTGGCTTTCCAATATCTTGATATTGAGAGTACCTGATGGAGGTTATTCCAGAAACGCGTTTTGCGCACTAAATTTGATAACTACGTTTTTATTTGTTTATTAAGCGTTTGTTCGTGACATTATTACATTCGTGTCTTTGTGATTTAATTTTCCAATTGACAAGTTATTTTTATATGATGATTTCAATTCTCAACAAAACAACAACTCATTTTTAAAAGGCGCAAGCATACATTTACTTCTGAACATGATTGTGAAGTCCATCATGGGAGACCTTCAGTGACTTTGAGATGAACATCATCATTATATCTCTATGTATTTGTTTTTAATTTATTTAATATCTAAGACGTGATGTCTAAGATGAGTTGATAATACTGAATTCACTGTTGATATAGTTGAAAGTAAGGGCCGTTGACTTGTACGTTAAATCAGTATAATTAGGTATATAAGTCCTTTGTCTAATTTGTGGTAAATGGCAGGCGTTTTTGTCGTCTCGTGCGGTAGTTTGAGCCCAGTATTGATATCTGCTGTTTCCCCGGTAGGCAAGCGGCATCTAGGAGTAAGAGCAAATACTTATGGTCTCTGAATCATGACAACATGTCCGATAGTAGTGATATGTTTACCTCTTGACTGTTGTTTCAGTGAGCTACCAAGATAAAAATCAAACTTGGCATGTTTGTCTAGCTGACTCCATCATCATCATCTTATCGAAAGTAACCCATTCTCGCCTAATTTCTGTTGGTTCTTGTGACTGCGATATTTTGTTCCTAATTTTTATCAGACGCAGTGGATCATTTTGCTTTTCACGACAACATCAAATACAATACAAATAAAAAGATGCCCAATATATATGCGCTACTGTATACCTGAAATGTGCACCGTACTAATTTACCTGTAGATTATTATTGTTCAATTATCCAATTTACTACTGGAGCAGAAATTGCTTACCCTTCCAGAGCACTTTAGTTCACCATCAGGTTTTTTATCAACCCAGCTGTGAGCGAAGCGAACATGATTGATACTTGTAAACACTTTGAAATCGGAAGCGGAAGCCATTTGCCTGTTTTCGTAATTGAACATCTTTGTCGTGCCAAAGGCGCGACCAACACGAAACAAATAAAATAAAATAATGACTTTAAAATTGTATTGAGAATTAAAACTTACGTTTCGTGCCGAAGGCACGACTATATCATTCAAATAGAAAACAGGGTTTTACTTTCGAACTTGAAGAAGGCAGAGTTGTCATTGAAGGTTTCGTAAATGAAATAAATAATAAACTTTGTGTCGTGCCGAAGGCACG
>JYMV01004886.1_pt1 | contig 10820 bp, 7 predicted proteins | sample 338911 | NCBI WGS metagenome assembly JYMV01 (sample SAMN03354496, study PRJNA234377) | hydrothermal vent metagenome | biome: Deep sea; feature: Hydrothermal plumes at the Eastern Lau Spreading Center, Western Pacific Ocean; material: Seawater | place: Tonga | collected 2009 | depth 2000 m m
AATGCGAAGCAATGGGTGGAGATGTCAGACTGAATTCCAATGAAAGTGGCAGCGAATTCCATGTGCGTGTGCCGATAGCTCAGCAATTGTGAGTTGTTTTAAAAGTGTGCTGCTTCTCGATGACAACGAGGACGATAACTTCATTCACAGACGTTATATCAAGCGGACTCAGTGGGCGGACGAGTTAGTTGTTTTTGAGGAGGCTGAGAGGGCATTGGACTATCTCATGACTCATGCCGACCTCCCCGAGTTAATGTTAATTGACGTCAACATGCCGGTCATGTCGGGCTTTCAACTTTTGGACAAGCTACAGGAAGCGGGCGTGGATCTTTCAAGTACAGGTGTAGTGATGGTGACATCATCCATTCATCCCGATGATTGTCGGCGAGCGGCCGATCATCCATTGGTTGATGACTACATCAATAAGCCGATCAATGCGGAGGTGCTGATTGCATTGGCTGAGCGCATTAAGGGCCGCAACAAATAACGATGTTCTCTAGTTTGGGGGCGTAAAGGAAACCTGGTCTTTGGCCCAGCTCTTCCATCCCGAGCGGTTGTAGGTGTCCCAAAAATCGAAGTTATCTACCGAAACCCCTGGTTTGAGAACCCTGTTTACCACGAGATTGACCGTACCCATGTTGGGGAAGGGGGAAATCCCCTTGATAGCCAGCAGGTTGGGGAAGGTGATGTCCATAGTCTCGGCCTCAATGACGTTCCACCAGACCGGAAAGCTGCCATTCCAGAGCATCTCAACAAAGTTGAAGGTGGGTAATACACTGGGTTTGACGGTCCAATTCAGGTGGTAGCTGAAGGTGGACACGTTGCCGGGGCCAACCATAATGGGGTCACCTATTTCGGGGAAACTCAACATGGGGCCTAATGAAACGACTTGTGTGCCGGCTGCAATAGAGGTGATTTCGCCGGTATTCTGGGTCCATATTGCGCGTAAATCGCCACCGTATTTGGGGGCGTTGGTTACAGTCCATCCCAAACCGTCAAAATGGAGAAGAGTCCCACGGGCACCCGCCGCAAAAACTTCTCCACTTTCGTGGACACTGACTGCGTGGAGATTTTCTTTGGTGGGTACGTCCAACTGTTCCCACCCGCTGTCTGGAGTCCACTGAAGGACTGTGCCGAGATCACCCACAACCCAAACGCTGTCGTTTTCTCCGGAAATGGCGCGTAGGGTGATGGCCGAATTGGCAATGGTCTGAGAGGACCAGTTGGCGCCGTCATAGGTGTGGAAGCGGCCTTTTTCGCCAACGGCCCAGAGTTCCGTGGGATTGGGTCCCCAAACTCCAAATAGGCTGCCGCCGGGATGGCCTTCTATAACATTCCAGCCCTGTGTGTCGCGATGCAACGCCACGCCTTGTCCCACCGCAAAAAGATTGTCCGGAGCGGTGCCCCAGATGTCGTAGAGCGGATTACTTACTCCCGTCTCGTCCAGAGTCCAGGTGGCACCATTGAATCGAACGGCTATACCGTTGTCTCCGACTGCGCATACTTCGTTGGCAGCGGTGCCCCAAACGGCATGGAGGTGACTATTGGTTGGAGAAAATTGTGGGAACCAACTGCCGACCTTTCCGTGAGCTATCAGGCCGTCTGCGCCGACTGCCCAGATGTTCGATTTGGAAGAGCCCCAAAGCGCGTGCACGTCTTTGGGAATGCCGGATTTGATTACCGACCAGTTACCATTTTCAAATGCGAACATGCGGTCGGTGTCCAGGACTTTGATCTTGTTCGCCTGGGTTCCACTTTCTGCGGTTAATCCGGCGCTAACAAGAGCCTTGAACGCATAACTGGCGCCTTCCAGGTCACCACTCAGCGTTGAAGGTTGCGCCGTGAGGGCAAAGTTGTCCTGGGCCATCTCAGTGTAATACGCAACTTGCCAATATCCTTCGGCACCAAAGTCCAGGGCGGCCTCGAGGGTAGTCAGTGTGGGCTCTTCAATTCCCGTGACCCCATTGGTGTGAGAGAGGGGGGCTCCGTCCAAACGTAAGGGCACAATATGGTTCAGCGGAATATTCAAGGTGATGTCGTTATTGGGCAGCTCTTCGCCCGGTATGGGCTCCACGTGACGCTTAATACCCATAACCATGGGAATGAATGAACCTACTTTGTCCTTGGGATCACGAATGACGCCGCCCACACAGATGACCGCAAGTTCACCCAGACGTGTTTTCATCCAATAGTCGTTGTTTTCGTCTGCCCAGGCACGCGTCCCGTCGTCTTCCGGACCTAAGAATGGATGCGGGGTCGGGGGCGCTTCCCATAGATTGTACGACGTGGTCTGACAGTAGGCCGCTTTTTCACCTGGATGAGGAAGGCAGCCTGTCTGGCTATTACCCACGCCGCCGCATAGATAGTTTTCACCACAGTCTGCAGTGGATCCACACGGTTGGACGCAGTGGAGTCCTTCGTTGGCTACGTTGACGCAAATATTGCCATCTGCCACGCATTCTTCGTCGCTCTGACAAGGCTTGCATTGGCTCGAAGCACCGCCTCCGATCATGCCTTTTTCCGCCAGTGATGCGCAGCCAACGGGAGGCAAGACTACGTATTTCCCCAGGCCGTGAATGCTGCCGGTGAGATGTCCAAAGGGAAGCCCTTCACCACCACCGCCGCCACCCGGGGAGGGGGGGTTGTAAGGGATAAGGTGCACAGTCACATTTTCGGTGTCGTATTGAACGACACTGAAGGCCGTGTACTGAAGTTTGGCAGCCGTGACCATTTGGGGACCGCTGATGTCGGGTGCACTAAAAGTGATCTGACCGCGATCATCGGTGAGACCCTGGTATGGGGTGGCAGGATCGCTGCCCAGCATGACGAACGCGTTTTCGATGGGTGAGGTTTCATAAATGTCGAGAACGGTGATGTTGACGGTGCCATCGATGGGGGGTCCCCATGAACCGCCGTAGGGCGAATAGGGGTCAAAATAGCTATAGACATCGGTCAGGAGAAGCTCAGTACCCGCCAGGATGAGGGCCACATCGACTACTCCAGCAGCGTCCGCCTTGGGTGCCCGGGCGGTGAACTCGGTGCTGGACTCGCGAATTACATTGTTTGAGTTATTGTTTCCAAAGCGTACGGTCCCATTGCCTTTGAAGCCGGCACCATAAAGATGAATGAGCGTATTGCCGGCGATTGCACCGTAGTTGGGAGTGATTGCATAGATTTGTGGACCATTGGCCGGCATATAGTTGTAGGCATCCTCCAGAATTGCGTGGCCGCCACTGCCGACTACCTTGATATCTGCGGCTCCCGGACTACCGGGCGGTGTCTTAATGGTGAGTGAATTGGGCGTGCTTTGAAGCACTGTCGCTGGGAGGGCACCGACAAAGACCTCGCTCATTTCGTTGAAGTTGGAACCAACAATCGTCATCTGTTGACCACCGGAGAGTGGACCTTCAGTGGGGGATATTTTGGTGAGTTTCGGCTTGAGTACGTAATTGAAGGCGCTGTTCAAAGTGTCGCTGCCAATTTCGTTTTCAAGTGTGATGTCCTGAACACCCTGGCCCGGAGGGCTGAACACCGTGATGCGATTTTCATCGAGATGGAGTTCTTTGAAGGGGGCCAGTTTGCCACCAATAAATATCTTGTTTCCAAAGGGTTGAAGATTGTAGGCGGTCACTTGCAGGATTTCGCCACCCTTTTCGGGTCCCTCTGAAGGAAATACGTTGAGGATCTCTAAACCATTGCTTCCGGTGAGTGAGTAAAAGGTGAATGCTGACGCCAATAGGGCTTCGCCGTCATCGTTTCCAATCCAAATATCAGCCGGGCCGCTTTGTGAGCTTTGTGCTTGGACAGAGAGCCAGCTATCTCCGTCTCCATCGATGCGAGGAGCATCTTTTCCACCTACCGTAACGACTGTGCTGTCTTTCAGGCCGCGGCCTGTCAACGTAATAACAGTGGGTGTATCAATGGCAGCGCTCACCGGATCGATTGTTGTGAGTTCCGGCGCCTGGGTATAGGTGAATCCTTTCTTGAGTTCGGCATTGGTCCAGTTAGTAGAGATCAAGATCTGACTCTTACCGTGCTTGCCGGGGGGCGTGACGGCGAGGATCGTCGTGCGATCAATAACTTGAATCCCAATTGCAAGCCGGCCGCCAATCAGGACCTTTGTGCCATTTGTAAATCCATCTCCCCGCAGCGTGACCGGGGTGCCGCCCTGAACGGGGCCCTCGTTGGGTTCAATCGATTTGACCAGGAGCATATCTCGAAACAAGAACGCGTCTTGCAGAACGAGGCTGTCGCCGTTTTCCTTTAGGATTGAGACATTAACCGGGCCGGGTTTGTGGGCCGGTGTGCGGACATGAGCCACAATGGCTGAAAGCACCGACACCTCCGGCGCCGGCAGGGAACCAAACAAGACATCCATGCCCTGTTCGAATCCGCTTCCTTTTAGAACGACCAATTCGCCGCCTGCGGTCTTACCTTCGCTGGGTTCTACAGACTTGAGAGTGAGATCTGTGGGTGGAACTGTGATCTCCGTGTCAGGGAGAGGCTCAGTAATCTCTGTTTTGTCGGATACTTCGGGCTCTTCGTGGATGTCGTCAACCGGAACAGGTTGATCCGTACTGCCGCATCCAAAGATCAAAGCAGCACAAAAAATCAAACAAACAACCCTAACTGTGTTCATACTACGCAACATAGTTCTCAGCCTCAGCATACCCTGCACCTACTCTCACAGCCAAGTGCTACGTTGTTCAACGTAATGGCTGTTAACCGCCCTACTATGTTCTTGCAAAGAGTGATCCAATCATTGATGAGCATTGGGATGGCCACGGAAAGGGTTGCAGTGCACGCTTTTGGCTCCGATGCCGAAGCTCTTAGCAATTGAGAATTGTGTGGAAAATTTACGCAGGGTGGTGGGATATTTACGGTGAAAGTCAAACTCTAGAAGGGGTTGACCGAGAAGGTCATCTCACCTTTCATCGTTACATTATCCATTGGAACCACTCCGGCAGGGCCTACTTTCAGAGAAAATCCGACTGCCGCGTAGTCGCTCAGGTCGACCTCTGAATTCACTTCCATGTCCATGACCATTGTGCCTGTTTCGGCGGGGCCATTCCAACTGGCGATCTTTATAGTGGGAAGGCTTGAGTTCGGGTTGGTGGGGGTTACAAAAACGTCCATTGCAGTCATGAATTCCAACCCGTCTTCATCGTGTATTGATGACATACCCGTCTCAGTTACATAGAAGATGAGGCTGCTGAGGTGAATTGTTCCCTGATTCATTCCGGTCATAGGCATTGCAATTGCGGGCACAACGGATGCGTCGAGGGGGATATGCTGTTGGTGCAAAGTCGAGTCGCCGTAGACCACAAATTCGGTTACCTGTGCGTTCAAGTCAAAGGTCAAAAGGTCTGCACAACCAACATTCATCGTCAGGAAGGCTACTGTTGCTGCTAATGTCAATTTGTGTCGTAGGTTCATTTTGGCTCTCCATTTGCTGCCTGTCATATTGGATCGGCCGTTTGAATGAAGAGCTTTAGATCTAATTGGAAATTCTATTGGATAGATAGGTCAATCTTGCATGGAGTCTTGTCGTCGGATTCTTCTAATTGCACCGCTCCACAGTAATTGGGCGTGTGTGTGTTTGCGGTTTCAAGTCCCAGATAGGTTGTCTTTCCGTCCGTGTCCACGTCTACATAAGCAGCCAAATCTTTTTCTGATGGAGATTGCCCGATAAAACTCTCATCCACTGCGAGAGCAACACCCAGAGTCATCCAACATGAGCTGGACACCTGGCAGGGGGGGGTGTTCTTGCTGTCGGGAGACACCGCACACAGTGTGGCAATGCCGACCGCTGGCTTCTTTGGGAAGCGAATGCACAGTTCGGGCGGGCTAAACGCGTTGCCGCCAAACTCGTACTTATTGTTCTCCGGCATGAGTTGCTGTGTTGCCAGCACTTGAAGGTTGTCCATCTTGTTACGGGACGACGACCATGCAAAGTGACCCGCTTGCTCTTTTTTGCTGTGGAATTGCAGGCTCATTGCTCCGGTCGAAACAGAATCGTCTCTGCCGCCGCTATCTTGAGGGCTCTCAAAAAGCACTCCACGCATGCCTGCGCCAATGGTTGGACTGGCAACCATTCCCACAACGGCCATTGCACTTGAATTGACGGAATTAGAGATGCTGCCTGTCCATTCCTCGTTGAGTGACATGAGGACAATGTTTTTAGCTGTTCCCTGGTCTGTTGCAGCGGGGCCCAAGATCGCAAACTTACGGCGGAAACTGAGAAATCCCTTCATCTCCATTGTGCCCTTATCGGTGGTTAGATTGAGCCAAAACCCACTGGCATCCTCCCTAACAGAACCGGAGAGCTTATTGAACACGTCAGTCGTGGCATCAGCTGTGGCTGGAGGCAACGGCGCAAACATGAGTTGAGATTCGCCGTTGGTGTCTAGAGGGCTATCTACGATGTCCAGGCTTGCGGCATTGTCCGCGCTTGCCTGGAGTCCTAACCGTCCTTGAATTGCGTAAACGTCTTTGGGTGAGGAATCGAATTTGAGACCGCTCATGTGCCATGACTGAATCTCATTGGGATTAGATAAGTTGGCGATTTCCGGCAGGGTTCCACTGACACTGCCGTATTTCCGTTGCCTTAGTAGCACCACAAAGCTGGGCAGTGCGGCGGATGACGTGTTGCCGTTGTTACTGGGGAAAAGATGGCCCACTGCAATCTCTCTGTGTTTATCAACCAGCAATTGCGCCTGCATGGTCAACGTTGTTGATAGTGAGAGATCCGGGATGCGCCAATGTCCTTTAGCAGAAAGGTATTCGCTGCTAATGATATTGCGTTCGATGGGAGCCATTTCGAATTTGCCGTCAGCATCTTCAAGGACGGCAAAGCCACGCCATAGACCTGTGAGTCCGTTTTGCTCATATAGCGATTCACAAGTTGAGTTCCCTTCGTCAAAGGGGCAGTTGTCACATTCGTCTCCGTGCTCGTCGCCGTCATAATTGAGTTGGGAGGGATTCGGGATCTTGATGCAGTTGTCCACGTTATTGAGGACACCGTCATTGTCGTCGTCATTCGGCGGCTCGATTTCGTCTTCAGTGGCATCGACCTCAGTCGTTCCTTCCGTTGTGCTCCCGGCGTCGTCTGTGCTGCCAAGATCATCGGTACTGCCTTCAGTGCTGCTGTCGGTGTCGTCCGTGCTTCCTTCGGTCGTGGTGCCGCTTCCTTCGCATTGCTCACCGGAAAAACAAAAGTCATCGGGATCAAAATTGAAGCTGCAGCCGCCTGTGGTGGCAAGTATTAAGGTTAGCGCTGTGGCTCTGAAGTTCATTTATTCTCCCCACCCAGAAGATGCTGGGAGCTTAGCACGGAGCATCGTGAGTAAACACATTTCTGCCCCGGGATTTAGTGCCCGTGCCGACGTCATTCCTGGCGATTGGCCACGGGGGGGCCACCAAAACGTTTTTCAAACCGTTGAATAAGGATTTGGCATCCCGGTGCAGGTTGCGCTTGTAATTTATATCGCCAAACGAGCTCCTGGTCAGCAAAGCGCTCCTGTAATTGGGGCAGAACTGCCTCCAGAAGTTCTCGGCAGGTGTTTCCTGTTCCGTAATACACCATGGCGCTCTTGCCATTTGGGTAGTCCAAAAGGCGACCCAATAGCTTGAACTGAAGAATGCACGGATGTGTTGGGCTCATTACAATGAGCTCGCGTGTGGTTCCAAACCACTTTGAAAATCGGAGTTGTTGTTCTTCCAAAAACACTTCCTCGGTCAAGAACCCGTGAACTTTGTCAACAGTCCCTCTGGATACATTGTCTGCTCGGTACTTTCAGTGTGGCCAAACAGCGTTTGAAGGTCACATCGTGCGAGTATTATCGGCGTGGAACGCAAATTTGGGGAGAAAGTCAGTAAAAAGGTCGAAAAGTGATGCTGTAGATGTTGCCCTCTTGTGTGCCTTTCGTTATCTTCACATCGTTCGATTTGACCTCATGAGGAGAATCATGGCCTACATCGTTGCCGAACCTTGTGTTAACTGCAAATACACCGACTGTGTAGATGTGTGTCCCGTTGACTGCTTTTACGAGGGCGTCAACTTTCTCGCAATTCATCCAGAAGACTGCATTGATTGCGGTGCGTGTGAACCTGAGTGCCCCACGGAAGCTATTTTTGAGGAAGATGATCTTCCTGAAAAGTGGCGCCCTTATATTGAGTTGAATGCTCAGTATGCGGACGAATGGCCCAATATTACGGCTAAGAAAGATGCAATGCCCGATGCCGACAAATGGAAAGAGGTCGAAGAGAAAACGGCCAAGCTTTCTTCGGATCCGGGTGCTGGCTAGGACATATTGTCTTTAGCGCGTGTGTAAATCACGCGCCCATTCCACTGTTTATTCTGCCCCTAAGGGAATGACCTGCACCTCTACAGTTGCGCGTTCCGTAAGAAGTCTCACATTGAAATCTTTGAACCAACGAGTCAGCCAATTACGGGCTGGTTTGCCCAGAATGATCAATCCCAGGTCCTCGGTGTCTTCGGCAACTCTAAGTACCGCATTGACCAGGTCGCCGTCGCGAGTGATGCAGAGGGTCTCGATGCCGTGAGCGTTGAGCTCCTGTCGCAAAATACGGCAGGCCTCGTTGAAACGAGTTTCGTAATCTTCGGAGACGGCCCGGCCGATTTCTTCTGTGTTGTGTGCCCCCAGCCAGCCTTCCTGGGTGAGTTTGTTGCACACCTTATTGGAATAATTGCCGTCACGGAGTTGCAGAAGAGTCACCGGGAATCCGGGCTTGGCTACGGCGAGAACTTCGGGAATCAAAGCCTCTACACCTCGCGACTCTACGATGACCACCAATATATTCATACCTGGATCCCATAACCCAACCACGGCCAAAGCGTGAGTGAAAAAACAAGAAAAACGACCAGGACACACATTTTGAGAACAGTGCCGGCACGCAATGTGTCTCGTTGACGGAGGAACCCGCCCGAGAAGGCCAGTGCTGTCCCTGGAGTCCCCATGGGCATAACAAACGCGTAGCCGCACGGAATGGCTACAAAAAGGGCCACTAAACGGGGGTCTATTCCCAATTGTTGCGCCATACCAATGACCGGCGGCATGATCAGCGCGACCACAGCCGCGTTGCTCAGGGCTTCCGTCATCCAAAGTGCAATAAAGGCGACGACACCCAACAGAACAATGGGGTTTTGGCTGGGCATCATTTCGAGAACTCGCTCGGCAAGCCAGGCGCTGGCACCTGTTTTTAGCATTGCAAGACCCAGCGCAATGGCGCCGCCATACATGAGCACAATGCCCCAGTTGACGTCATCTTCCACCTCGCTCCACGTCGCGCAGCCAATGACAAACGCCGCAACGACCGCCAGCAGTGAAATGGTGGCCAGGCCCAATGAATCCCCGGCGAACATCCAGAACATGATGGTGGTGGTTATAAGGGCGCCGGTGGCCCATTCGCGGTAGCTCAATTTGCCGAGTTCGTTGACTTGTTCCCGCAATTCTTGGCGTGCTCCGGAAATATCATCAATATCTGTAGGAAACATCCAGCCCAGGACAAATCGGGAAATAATGAGCATGACGAGTGCGGTGGGGAAGGAGAGCAGGGCCCAGTCAGTGAAAGAAATGGTGGTGCCGGCATTCTCTTGCAAGATGGCCACCGCAAGTGGGGCGCGTCCGCTGCCGAGTAGCGTGGCGGTACCACCGATTGTACTTCCCCATGCGAGGGTGAGGTAGAGGGCCTTTCCATAGGTAGAGTTACTTTTGAGCGAGAGACCTTTGCGAATGGAATGAATGACGGGAAAAAACATGGCTGCAACGGCGTGACAACTCATGATGCAACTCATGCCCGCCGCAAGCGTCAAAATGGCGGTAAGTAAGCGCTGTGGGGTGTGGCCAAAACGATCCAACACCCGGACTGCGATGCGAGTGGAAAGTCCGGATCGTTGCAGTGGAGACGCCAGGATAAAGACACCCAGAATAAAGAAGGTGACCTCATGGCCGAAGAGCGCAAAGGTGTCTTTTGTTTCTAGAATGCCAAGGGCTGGAAAGCTCACCAGGGCAAGTATGGACGTGATCATGAGGGGGAGCGCTTCTGTGGTCCAGAGGAACAGGCAGGCGGCAAACACGCCGAGCGCTAGTTCGCCTTTTCGGTCCAGCCCGTCCAGGTCATAGGCAATGATCCACGCAAAGATGAGCACGGCACCCAGGACCAGCCAAAGTCGCGCGCCTCGGGTGAGCAGAATGAGCCACATGGGACGCCTGTCTATGAATACCTGGGTGCTCAGGGTCTTATCTCCTTGAAAACGCGCAAAGCATTGAGGCCGAGAGTTCGCCGAATGCGCAATTCGGGCCAGTTACGATTTAGCATCATTTGTACCAGTCGCGGCATGTCGGTCACTTCACGTAGTCCACGTGGCGGAATGATCAGACCGTCGTAGTCCGTGCCGATTGAGACATGCTCATCACCGGCCACATTGATGACATGTTCCATGTGGTCTAACACCCGCTCAGGGTCGCATCTGCCAATCCCGCCGTCCAAAAAGGCGCTATGGAAAATGACTCCGACGGTTCCGCCGGTTTGGGTGACGGTGATAATTTGTTCATCGTCGATGTTTCGCCAGTGCTCCAAGGCACCGTCCACACCGGTATGGGTGCAAATCAACGGTTGAGACTTGTTGTGAACCTCTGCAGCGTGCATGAAACCGGCGCGATCAATGTGAGCCAGATCCACAAGGATTCTCTTGTGATTCATGATTTCGACCAGTTGCTCTCCCCGGTTGGACAGTCCATTGCCGCTCCTTCCGAGTGGGGAAGACGTGGTTCCAATCTGACTATTTGTGAGGTGTA
>JYMV01014053.1_pt1 | contig 10819 bp, 10 predicted proteins | sample 338911 | NCBI WGS metagenome assembly JYMV01 (sample SAMN03354496, study PRJNA234377) | hydrothermal vent metagenome | biome: Deep sea; feature: Hydrothermal plumes at the Eastern Lau Spreading Center, Western Pacific Ocean; material: Seawater | place: Tonga | collected 2009 | depth 2000 m m
ATTAAACTTAATTTATGTTTTTCACATTTTAAAACGAAACTATGAAACGCTTAATTTTAATTGCAGTCGTATTATTGCTTTTGGGCAGTATGGGTTATTTTGCAACACAAAACAGCCACAATGTTTCCCTGAACTTTTTCGGAAACTTTTCAATCCAATTATCAGTGTGGATGGTGATTGCCGGTTCCTTTGTCGCAGGATGGGTGGTGACTGAGATTTGGCAGTTTATTTCACATCCTCAGCGTTTTGTACAGAGTTTCCTTGGTAAATTTTCCCGGTATAAAGACAACAAAAAGCAACAGATAACACAAAATTTTGAGAATGCATCTTTGCTGCGGGATCCAAAACAAGTGAGTAAAAGCTATAATAAATTACTCAATCAAGAAACTCCGTTGTCGATCAGAGTGCAGTACATTGAACAACTGCGTTATGAAAAAAGCGCAGAAGAAATGCTAAAAAAATATGCTGAACTGCGTACCAAATTTCAGGGTAATTTGCAGGTATTACTGCCATATTTGAAACTTGCCTGTGAGGTCAGTGAATGGGATCTGGCAGAGAGGTTAAGTCATGAAATCCTCCGGATAACTCCTGATCATCCGGATGCATTGGAAGGACTAAGGCAATTTTATATTACAAGACAGGACTGGGTTGGCTGTATTGGTCAGGAGAGGGAATTGCTGAAAAAATTCAGCGGCAGCCTGATAACAAAAAATATTTCAATGACACACGAAGATCATTTACAAAAAGCACTCCGTCAAGACCCAAAGTGTTTGAGTAACTGGTCTTTCCGCTACCTTCCTCAAAAGAGGGATAAAAAAAATGATAAGCCTTTGGAAGCTATCGGTGAAGCAGCACAACTCCAAAAATCAGGTATGTTTTTGGAAGCTGCACGAGTCCTTAAAGAAGCTTTTGAGCGGACCGCTTTTCCAGAATTGCTGGAGTTATTAGAGGAGGTTTATCGGGAAAGTGGAACTGATGAACAAATTTTGGAAATGGTCGGCAAACTGCACAATTCCCGTCAGCGTTCAGTTCCATCTTCACTTCTTTTTGCGAAGCTGCTATACCAATGTGATCGGCTGGATGAAGTATCGAAAGTTTTAGACAAAGTGAAACTTCCTGCAGGCTCAACAAAGTTCCCTATGGCAATTCTTGGATCAGAAGACAAAGGACAGCAGATGACTGAAGTTTGGAGTGATCTTTACCATGCACTCCGCTATTTAATTGCAGTCCGCCAGGAACGTTCTGAAGATGCACTGCAGGAGGCAAAGCCTTTGCTGAGGGAAGCTAAAATACTGGAATAATTTAAGTATGAAAGTAATTGAGACAGATGGAATTGTTCTCAAAACAATGGATTTTAAGGAAAAGGATTGCATTCTGACTTTCCTGACGGCTAAGGTGGGTAAGAAAGCAGGAATTCTTCACGGTGGAAAAAGTTTGAGGTCGGGAAATGCTGCAAAAGCAGAATTGTTTGTTCTTAACCATTTTGAGTTTTCTGAAAAACCGAACATGGATTTGGTTAGAATCCGGAAATGCGAATTGCAGGAAAGCTTTCCTCTTGTCCGTAAAAATTATTCAAAGTTTCTACACGCCAGTTACTTTTCGGAATTGCTGCTTCAATGTGAAATTCCTGAATTAGATTCTCATGAATATTTTGATTTACTGAAGAATGCAATGTCTCTGCTCTCAGAGTCTCAAACTGACACTGAAATAAAATTAAATTTTGAAATACGGCTTCTGAAATTACTTGGAATCACACCAAATTTGGAAATTTGTTTTCAGTGCGGCGGCGAACTTTGGCAGGAAAGATCCGGACGAAATCCTGCTCCAAAATATTCAGTTCCATACCAGTTGGACGCAAGCTTAGGAGGTGTTCGTTGTCCAAGATGCTGCATTCCTAGCACTTACTCGGCAGCCTTGCATCCAGGAAGCTTAGCCTTTTTGCATGTACGGCAAAAAGCGAAACAAAGTGATTCTGTTTTTCGCCCAACCCAAAATAATTTAGAGGAACTGGATCATGCACTCTTTGTATACTTCAGACATTTTTTTGGCAGAAATCTGAAGTCTCACGCACTTTTGAAGGAGAATTCATGGAAAAATTAAAAAACGCAACTCTGGGAGGTGGCTGTTTTTGGTGTTTGGAAGCAGTCTACTCCAAACTGGAAGGAGTCAAATCTGTTGCCCCGGGCTATGCAGGAGGTACAAAACTAAATCCAACTTATGAACAGGTATGTACCGGAAACACAGGACATGCAGAGGTGATTCAAATTGATTTTGATCCACAGAAAACGAGCTACGAAACTTTGCTTGACTGGTTTTGGCGTTGTCACGATCCGTCAGGGAGGAGACATTGGGACGCAGTACCGTTCCGTTATTTTCTATGAAAATGAGGCACAAAAAACTACGGCAAACGAGTCAAAAAAAGATGCTGAAAAATCTGGAATGTTTGATGCTCCAATTGTTACTGAAATTGCAACATTGCCGGAATTCTATCCTGCAGAAGATTACCACCAAGATTATTACAGCAATAACTCAAATGCCGGTTATTGTACCTACGTAATTCGTCCTAAACTCGCGAAGTTAAACTTGGAATAGTTTTATTAAAAATAAAATTGAGTTTGACCACCCCGGCTTCCATAAGAATACTCATCACGGGTATGAATTTCGGTGTTGATTGTCTCTTCTGCGAGTTCGTTGATAAAACGGGAGCGCTTACTGATTCCTCCGGAATAACCTGACGAAACCACCGGTGCAGTAATGAGCAGGTGTCGTTTTGCACGTGTCATTGCAACATAAAACAGGCGCCGCTCTTCTTCAATTTGCTCTTCTGTTCCCAAACTTCGTTGGTGAGGAAACAATCCTTCTGTAAGTCCAATTATGAATACCACCTTCCATTCCAGACCTTTGGCCTGATGGATGGTGGTCAGAGTGAGAGTGTCCTGATTATCCTGTTGTTCGGCTTCATGATCAGTGATAATGCTCGAACCAACCAAAGATAACTCATTTAAAAACGCTTCCAATTTATTATAATTGCCAGCAAATTCTTCAAGATAACGAATATCTGTTTCACGCTGAGGGGCATTTTCAAAACTGCTGAAAAGCACCTCGCGGTAATAGCTCTTGTACAGTAATCCTATCATGTGAGAAGGAGTTACGCTTTCCTCCAGCATTTGCTGAAAAATTTCCAGCAGAACATTCCAGCTCTCAAGGGCCTTTTTAGGAATCAGTTTTTGCAATTCAACATTGTCTTTAGTAAGACGGACTGCCTGTTGACTCTGGAATACCCTGAAAATCCGGTGTGCAGTAGTGTTGCCAATCCCGGGAAGGAGCCTAAGCAGACGCATCCACGCGATTTCATCAAGAGGATTAAAAAGTACTTTAAGAAAAGCCGTAACATCTTTGATATGAGCTTGTTCAAAAAATTTAACTCCTGAATGAACAACAAACGGAATACCTGCATGTGTCAGCACTACCTGAAGTGCTGCAGACTGTACATGATTTCGGTAAAGCACACTCATTTCGTTCAAAGAAATATCTTTATCCCGGAAACTGAGTATATTCTCCAGTACCAGTTCAGCTTCATCCTGAGAAGCCCAAACATAATGTACGAGGGGTTTTTCTCCTTCAGCTAAAGAACTAAAAAGGTTCTTTTCAAACTGACGTGTGTTATAATTAATACTTCGGTTGGCAGCATCTAAAATTTCTGGAGAACTGCGATAATTTTCCTCCATGTTGTAGGTGACTGCCTGGTAGCGTTCCGGAAACTCAAGCATGTTGCCAAAATCAGCGCCGCGCCAGCTGTATATTGATTGAGCATCGTCGCCGACAACCATTAAATTTTTGTGCGGCCTTGAGAGCCGGTATAAGATATTGGCTTGAACCTGATTGGTATCCTGATATTCGTCTACCAGGATATATTGAATTTGCCGGCAAAGCGGGAGTCCTTCACCATGCCGCAAGAGTAGTTCCAGCCAGTTTTCCAGCAGATCATCAAAGTCCATCACTTGTCCGCGTTTTTTCTTGTGACGGTAGGCAGCTAGAATGTTTAGTATTGTTTCAGTGTTTTCTTCAAAATTGGGGTAATCTGCAGAAATCAGCTGCTCTAAGTGGAAACTGCGTTCATGGTAAGGCTGGTCCAAAATCATTTTTTGAGTACAAAAACGATTGAAGGCCAATGAAAACATGTTTTGCAGAACAGCAGCTTTTGGAAAATATTTGCCTGGTTTCCCTACTGTTTCTGCAAGTGAGGCTTTTATCAGGTCCCTGGAATCTGAGGAATCCAGAATGCTGAAATTATTGTAATAGTTTAGTAATTTAGCATTTCGTCTGAGGAATCGGCTTCCCACACTGTGGAAGGTCCCATGAATAATCTTTTGCTGTTCTGTAGAATTCTTTAAAGCCCGGCCTACTCTTTGCGCCATCTCGTTGGCGGCTTTGTTGGTGAATGTCAGCAAAAGAATGGAAGACGCAGGAATTCCGGAATGAATCAGCTGTGCTACACGGTGAGTAATCACCCTGGTTTTTCCACTGCCCGCTCCGGCAATGACTAAAGCTGGGCCTGTTTTGTGTTCGACGATTTTCCGCTGTACCGGATTTAAAGATGCTATTGACCAGGTGGACATATACTGGACTGGTGATTTTAGATGTCTTTCCGTTGATATTTTCTAACTATAATGCCAAATTTTAGTCTAAAACAAAAACAACTAGCAAAATAATTTCCATGTTTTTTGAAGAAATAAAACAAATCGTTTCGACTTTTCGTGAAGCAGTAAACCTGTTTTTGAGTAGAATCTTTAACAAAGGAGTGCCGATAGCAGAGGATATGACGACCTTGATTTTGATAGGGTTTGCAATTTTTATCATTCTTTTGTGTCTTTTTGTATGGTATCGGCAGCATAGCAGATCACTGAAAAGTAAAGCTCCCGAAGAACTTTCCGGGAGGAAAAAAGAGAAGCGCCTGGTGCAGTTGGAAAAAGAACATGCCAAAACACTTGAGTTGCAGATCAAGGAAGAAGAAAAACTGCGGGAAGAAAAAGAGTCCGCAAAACTTGCAAAAGCGGAACAACGGGAAAAAGAACTTCAAGAAAAAATTGCTTCAATTGAAGAGGAACGTCTGCATCAGCAGGTTCTTCAGCGTGAAATTGAAAAAACTGCTGAAACCGTGGAAACTCCTGATGAGGTAGATTCTTTCCTTGAACGTCTACGTAAAGGCGTCATTAAAACAAGAACACAGTTTCAAGATAATTTAGCCGAAGCAGTTTTAGGTAGAAAAGAAATAAATGAAGACTTACTGGATGATTTGGAAGAAGTGCTCATCGGTTCAGACATAGGTCCGGAAACTACCCAGCGTATTCTTGATGCAATCACAGAGAAGGTGGAGCGTGAAGAATTAAGCAGTCCACAAGTTTTGCAGTCAGAAATTCAGCTGGAAATTCAAAAAATTATGAGTAAAACATATGCCGTCCTCGGGACTGCGGAACGGAAGCCGTTAATTTTGCTTTTTGTTGGTGTAAACGGTGTTGGAAAAACAACTACTATCGGAAAAATTGCTGCACAGTATCGTCAGCAGGGTAAAAAAGTTTTGATGGGTGCAGGTGATACTTTTCGGGCAGCAGCTATTGAACAGTTGGTGGAGTGGAGCAGGCGGGCTGATTGCGACATCATCCAAAAGGAACCCGGAAGTGATCCGTCTGCGGTGATGTATGAAACGGTGCAAAAAGGAATAGATGAGGATTACGATGTAGTGATCTGTGATACAGCAGGACGTTTGCACACCAAAAAGAATTTGATGGAAGAATTAAAAAAAATGGTGCGGGTGATTCGCAAGTTGATTCCTGATGCACCCCACGAAATCCTGCTGGTACTTGATGCTACCACAGGTCAAAATGCAATATTCCAGACTCGGGAATTCATGGAAGCTACAGATTTAACAGGACTTATAATTACTAAACTGGATGGCACTTCCAAGGGAGGAGTTGTTATCGGCATCGTCAACGAGTTTGATATTCCTGTGCGTTACATCGGTGTAGGTGAACAGGTTGAAGATTTACGACCCTTTGATGCCCAGCAATTCACTGAGTCAATTTTTGCTTAACTTTTTGATTTTGGATGTAAATCGGAAATTCAACACCGCAAAATAGATTATACCCGGTTATAAGACAGCAGCCAGAGGGCTAGAGCGAGAAAAATTATATTTCCGCTCCATGCTGCAAAGAAAGGGAATATCAGGCCTGCACCGCCGACTGCCATGGTTATCTGATTGAGTATCCAGAACAAAATCCCGAGTAAGCAACTGATTGCCAGAGATTCTGCCGCCATCCCCCGTCTGTTGTATGATGCAGACAGCCCAAAACCAATCAGAACCATGATAAAAATTTGAAACGGATAGGCGGTTTTCTGGAAAATCGCAACCCAATGACGAGTTACATCTTGTCCTTCACTTTGAAGTTTAAGAGTATTTTCATACAAGTCAAGGAGGGGTTGATGATGCGGAGAAATGGGAATTTCAAAGGGTACAGTGGGCAACTTTTCTGTTTCGATTCTCCATTGTTCAACGTGTTCAAGCCGCAAATTTTCATCCTGGAAAATGTACTTTTGAATATCGTGAAAGATCCATGAATTGTTTTGTTGTTCTCCCCGTTCAATTGCAGTTCTTCCCAGAAGTTGGAAAGGAATTTGCTTCCAGTTAAATGAGGTGATAGAACTTATGCGGCCATTATGTTGGCGATTTCCAAAATAGTAAATGCTTTGTTCTTCACCCACTTTCCAGAGTGGGGGCAAGCGTGCAGAATTTTCCTGTTTAACCCAAGTTTGATGCATCCATGTGTACATGTAATTCTGGCTGAAATACGCAAAAGACGCAATCAAAGCAGAAACAGCTAACACAGGAAAAGCCAGTCTCCAACCACCGATTCCCGAACTGCGTATTGCCAGCAATTCAGCATTCTTGTTCAGTGAACTGTATGTGGCAATAGTTGCCAGTAAAACCGTAATTGGTATTATTAGTTCCAGCAATAGAGGCAGCAAAAGAGCCGTTTCTTGAAGGAACTTCAAAAAACTCTGCCAGTCAGTAAAAACATCTGCCAGGTTACCAAAAAAATTCCCTACCAAACTCATCAATACAAATGCACCGAGAAACAACATAAAATAACGGTTGAATTCTGATGCAATATATTTTGAGATTATTTTGAACGGCATAGTTTCCGGTCCTCATTGGTGAATAAGCAAAATAGTATTCAGAACAGGATAAAGTTTCTTATAAAAAGGTTCAAAGTAAATAACAAATCTAGTTAATATTTGTTCAATAGTTAGGGCATTATCTTGCATATAAGCACAGGATTAGTTTTAAGAGAATTTTTTTTAATGACTTTGTTCTGACAATTTAGGAGTCTAAAAAGCAATATTCATGTCCCAATTAATTCTTGTACTCGAAGAAAATCCAGAAATTCAAAGTTTAATTGCCGCCTCGCTGAAGGCTAGTGCAATTTCAGTTACTCAAGAATCTAATCCAGATTTATTTGTGCAGCAGGCACTTAATCTGGAGCCGGATTTAATTTTACTCAGTAATTCAGGCGGCGATCAAAACTACAAGAATTGCAGAGAAATACGCAAAGATCCGCAGCTGAAAAATATCCCAATCATTTTACTTGTAAACCCAAAAGACGAGCTTGACGAAAAAATTATTTCAGAGCTTGGAATTGATGGGTTGCTTCGCAAACCCTTTGAAGCATCGATGCTTCAGGAGCAGCTAAGTCAATTTGTTACTCTGGATGACAATTTTGGCATTGAACCGGATAATGAGGGTGAAGATTTCAAGATAGACATGAGTTCAATTGACAATCAATTGAATGATATTAAAGAGGGGGAACAGGAAGTAAACTCACCAGTTGAGGAAGGATCTCAAGTAACAGAAGAATTAGAGCAGAATGCCCTGGAACCAAAATTTGCCTCTTCAGCAGGTAGTGAAATGGATTCAATGATTCTGGATGACATTTCTGCAGATATGGACATTTCTAAGGATACAGTGAAAAAGGCAGAAGTTGAGCTGGATGAAAATGAAATAACATCTAACGGTCTTGAAGTCATCAATGATGAAGAAATGACAATGGACAACGGTTTTGAATTTGATCTTAAGCTTGATGAAGATGGAATCGAAATTGACTCCGAAGAAGTTGTTACAGACACTGTAAAAACTGAGACAGATCCTGCCTCAACAGGATTGGCGCAACTTAAGGACTCCGGTTTGGAAGACAAATATGCTGAAAGCCGCCTCAAGGTTGAGGGTGAAAAAACAGAACAGGATCTGAAGGCACCAGCGGATATTGATCTTGAAGTAAATGATTTTGAGGATCTGGATGATATCTGGTCACGCTCTCCGGAATTGGATCAGACACCTAGAGAGGGCCTGACGGATATAAGTTTGGAAGAAGAAGATTTTCAACCCGAATTTCCAGAAAATCTCTCCTCATTTGAAGAGCCAGCCGAACCTTCGATTCAAGACACTGATTCCGACAGCAGGATCACGTCAGAATCAGTTCAGGAATTGGATAATTATGAACTGGAACCTGATTTCGAAGAAACAGGAGAGGAATCGCTAAGTTCACTTGACAATAAATTGTTAACGGATTCTGTGGAGCAGGATCTTGAGGAGACCGTTGAAATCGAGGATGCTGAACAATTCGTAGAAGATACATCTGCAGACGAATTTGAAGAAGATTTTGATGAGAGTCAGGGAGATGCGGATATTATGTCAATGGTTCATGAAAGTATTGGCGAGCAGGAAGAATCAGCAGAAAGTGCTATGATTGAACTGGAAGACCTCAGTGAACAAATGGAAGCTCTTGATTCTGCAGAAACAGAGTTTGAAATAGAAGAAGAGCAGTTTGAGGAGGATCTGGAAAAAGAAAAACTGGAAGTTGAAGAATTATCTGAAGACGAATTAGCAGTGTCAGAAGATGATTCAGAAGACGAACTGGTAGAATTCATGCTGGATGAACTGGGAGATCTTCTGGAAACGGATGAGGAAGGATCAGTGGACGGAGAAGCTGATTATGGAGATCCGCTTGTTGAGGAACTGGAAGAAAGCCTCGCAGCAGAATCCAAAGACTTGCAAGATGTTGATGCAGAGTTTGACAAAAAAGTGTATACTGAAATTTCACTTGGACTTGGACTTGAAGAAGATGTGTTTGACAGTTGGGATGATGCTGAGGATGCCTTTATGGGATTTGATCGAGAAAAAGAAATTACTGAAGAAGCTCCGGATCAGACAGAAACAGAGGCAAGTGCTTTCGAAAGTTTTGATGATGAAGAAGAAAAATTTGAAAAAGCGGACAGTTTCAGTTTTACAGAAAATGAGTTGAAGGAGATTGTCACAAATTCAGTTCAGAATGCTTTGGAAAAATCTATTGCAGCATCTCTTGTCGAATTGGCAGTTTCAGAATTAAAAACACAAGTAATACGAATGGATCAAAGCAGAGCCTTGTAAGCCAGGGCGATTTTGGCTCCTAAGCTGGCATTATTACGTACCAGTGCAATGTTACTCTTCAGGCTTTCTCCATGAGTAAGCTGATTGATTCGCTCCAGCAAATATGGAGTCACCTCTTTTCCTTCGATTTCCTTTTCAGTTGCTTCTTTCAGCGCTTCTGTAATTGCTCCTTCAATTAGTGACTCATCCATTGCATCTTTCGGAGGCACGGGATTCCCAATCACAAGACCTCCGGCCAACCCCAAGTCCCATTTAATTTTCATACAACGTGCAATGTCTTCAGGTGTGTCAATTCGGGTTTGAACCATTGAACCGCTGGACGGCGTATAAAATGAAGGAAACTCTGCCGTCTGGTAACCAATTACAGGCACACCGTGTGTTTCCAAATATTCAAGAGTTCGGGGAATATCAAGAATGGATTTTATTCCGGCACAGACTACAGCAACATTTGTATGAGCCAACTCCATCAAGTCTGCGGAAACGTCCATGGTTTTTTCATTTTCGCGGTGTACTCCGCCAATGCCGCCTGTCACAAAGACTGGAATTCCGGCAATCTGTGCACAAATCATAGTTGCAGCCACAGTGGTGCCACCACTCAGTTTTTGTGAAAGAACTACCGGTAAATCCCGGCGGCTGACTTTTACCGGATCACTGTTTTGAGCAAACTGCTGAAGCTCCTGCCTGCTCAAACCGATCTTGATCCTGCCTCCTGAAACAGCAATTGTGGCGGGGAAAGCCCCCTCATTTCGAATAATATTTTCAACTGCGAGTGCTGTTTCCAAGTTTTGAGGATAAGGCATTCCATGTGAAATAATTGTCGATTCCAGTGCAACAACCGCTTTATCTGTTTTCAGTGCATCTTGAACTTCCTTGGAAATGTCCACCCACTGTGCTGTCTTATTTTTTTCCATATAATTTGGGAATATAAAATGTTTTATGATTTTATTTGTTACTTCTGAAACTAACGGAAACGGCTGTAGCTGTCAATCATCATCGTAAGAGAAGAGCCGGATTTAATGATTGGACTGTCTGCAACGGATTCAAGATAAAATAATCATGATGGTTACTGATAATTGTTTATCTGAAAATGAAAAAGGGGGATTCTCATTTATCAATCTGATTGCAAATATTGTCAATTCTGCTAGCCTGTTTAGGCTATTTCTTTTTTCAGGAGGGACTATATGAAAATTGGTATTCTTCAGTGTGATTCCACCAATGAAAATTTCCGGGACGAACACGGCAACTATCCGGAAATGTTTATGTCACTTTTTAAATCTGTTGATCCGGATTTAGATTTTAAAAATTATGATGTACAGCTGGAGCAGTATCCCCAAACTC